>Ga0310691_10006373_pt1 | contig 12598 bp, 12 predicted proteins | sample 176DNAGHGlowgp2_FD_203887 | JGI IMG/M metagenome (GOLD analysis project Ga0310691, IMG submission 203887) | Sheep rumen microbial communities from Palmerston North, Manawatu-Wanganui, New Zealand - 1766 DNA GHGlow gp2 (v2) (version 2) | ecosystem: Host-associated > Mammals > Digestive system >... | reverse complement strand
CCAATAGACTTCATCTTCAATAGCTAAAGTATATCTACAACGTATAATCTCAGCCCGCAGATAAGCTGTCTCTGTCAAAATGGGGAGATAGACCATCCAATGAGTAGCATCATCTAAACATTCAAAAACATCTCCTGCTTCAAGTCCAGCATCAAATTCAACAGAAACAATCTTTTTGTCATAATCTGGCTTTAGGTTATTTGTATTAATCAAAGCTGGCCACGCAGAATGCAAAGGTGTCTTTATCATTCTACTATTATAATCATTTTGTAATGCTTCTCTTAGTGCATTAACTTTTTGTTTATTGATGCGGCCAAGTCTATCCCCACCCGCATATTGTAGCCGTGCGGCTAGTGTTGATATAGACATTGGCCGCTCCTTTCTAAAGACTTATTTTTATTTTATCAATAAGCCCGCAACATTCAAAAATGGTTCTTCGATAAAGCATAAAATTATCTTCATCTTTTTGAACCAAGAGTCCTTGCAACTTACTGCAAAGAGTAAGAAGTTTTTCATTAGTAGTATCCAATAGAGCATTCAAACCACAAAGTTCGAGTATGAGTGTCTCTAGCGGCTTATCCCATTCTAAGTTCTCTTCTCTCATAGGTAGAAGTTTGAAGATTTGGGACTGGATTCTATCTAAATTATGAATTATATCTTCCTTTTTCACTTCAGTATCATAAATAGTTTTCATACTTAGTCCTCAGATAAATCCATAATACGTGAGAAAGTTGAGCCGTAGCCGCCACGGTCTACAATCTTATGTCTATTATATAAGCGCTGTAAGAAGAAACCCTTCGTCTCATATTCTTTCTTCAAAGCATTGAGTTGCTTCAAGTGACTTGCTTGTGAAGTAAATTTGAAATCGCTGCCACTATATTTCTGACGGATTAAATCTACATTAGCTAACTGATAACCAATCCACTCGCTAATCATATATTGACGAATAATCATCATTTCTTCTTGCGTTAGTTTGCAAGTAAAAGTTTTATTTTCCAAGTCAACATCAAAGATATTCTTTCTAGGAAATTCAAAATGCGGAATCGCCGCCATTAGAATCTCTTCTGTTAAAGCATCAGTATCCTCTTTTGTCATTTCCATAAACATATCATCAGTGATGCCCGCATAGAAAAAATCATACATATCTTGGAAAGAAGTTACAGAAGTCTGTTCTGACATTCCTACCTCCTTTCACTTTAGTGTTGAACTCTACGTCCAGAACGAGCTGCTTCCTTCTTCTGGGAACGACGTCTACCACCAACGGGTTCAGTAGCAACTTCTTCGCCGCGATAGACTTCAGCTTGTTCCATCAATTCAATAATTCTATTGACTTGAACACCAGTAATATCTGTGATAGCCTTGCGGCGATTGGTATCAGGAATACGCCATTCAATTGCATAGTCAATGAGCATCTGGCGAATACCTTCAGGACCATACTCCAAGGCATCTAGTAGAACATCTAAATCCTCTGTAGTGAGAGCCTTCTTGATATCATCAAGTGTCCAATCATATTCTATCATCTCGGGGTCAATGTTAAATTCTTCTCTAAGCTCATTATTCTTGATGCAGAGGAAGTTGTGAATAAGATTTGACCCTCCAGTGGTATAATTAATCATACGCAGTTCTCCCGCAGGAACTCTTCTCTCTTGGAAGGGCGCAAAGACAACCTTGCGATGCGTTTCAGGAAGTAAATATACAACCTTATGATTAACCAGATTACGAACTACAACCTGAGTGTTATCGTCTACCATTATTTTCTCCTTTTGTCTCTAAAATCCTAAAATAAAAAGGGGAGGAGACAACTCCTCCCCTCAGTGAATAAAATTGCTGGCAAGTCTGATGGACTTTACTCAGCGGGTTCTACTTCGTACCAATCATCAGTCTTGACTGACTTCCACCCGTCAGCGACAAAATTGGTATTAGCTCCTTCTGCTGCGTTGTTAGCAGGGTTGAACTTGTAGAATTTACCGCCTGTCACGGTAATGGTTGAAGGACTATAGATGCCACCAGGATACTGGCTTGCGTTCATATCAAGCATATTCAACGCGTACTTGAAATTACCGTCTGCATCATAGGTTTCTCCTTCATCAGGGACCGCGACGAAAGTACCGCCCTTGATGACTAAGTCGCCACCGTAATATTTCTTATTACTCGCCGTACCGCCAGAGGCGCCAACTTGGGCAACCGAGGTCTTACCTTGGAAATTACCAGATTCAATAATCAACTTAGAAGGATAATCACCGGCTAAGTGGCTGACTAGGAAGGCGTAATAGGTTCCGTTGCCGTTGATGGCACCGCCACCGACGCTATCCTTGACTGTGATTTCACCATAATCAACACGGAGTGCGAAGACAGAACCATTCTTCGCCGTCAATGTGTGTCCATTGAGGTCAAAGGTTAGGGTGAAGTCCTGAACACGAGGTTGTGTTCCGCCAAAGTCTACAGTTTCAACTGTGTCATTTAGTAAGGTGATTGTGCTTCCGCTAGGTGCTCCCGCAAAAGCCTTCGTCAAAGTCTTGTAATATGAATCTCCTACTTGTGCTACGGGCTCGTGGAAAGTGATGCTTCCTGTTCCAGTCTTGGTTGGGTCAGTCTTCTTGGCAACTGTAAAGGTTGCGGGACCCGCCTGACGTGGGGTAATAGTACCATTTGCTATGTCAGCATCGGTGCTGGTGATAATATAGTCATCAAGTTCAACAGCTGTGCCATTGATGCTTAGGCCAGTGATTGTCTCCGCACCATCAGTTGTTAGCTTATCCACACTATCCGTAGTCATAATGATGTAAGGTACAACACTAATTGGTGCCGTAGCGTAGGTTGCACCTTCACGCTTTAGTTTCAAGGTAGTTTCCAGAGAATCGAGCGAGCCTACATCAACTCGAATCATCGTACCAGAAGCTACGCCCGAAGCGTTGACGGTAACGTTAGCCTTAGTAGTCAAGAAACCCTTGGGGTCTTCAATAGACCAACCAGCTCGTTCTTCTGCTGTTAGGGCTTGACCGTCAACGCGGCTGATGTTCGCTTTCACGGACGCAGTTGAAGTCTTTAGATTGTAAGACTCATTCTGGAATGACGCTACGTAGTCAGGATTTGGCTCTGGCTCGGGTGGTTCCGGCGTAGGGTCATCAGGACTTGGGTCGTCCTAATCTTGTGGGAGATTGTGGATACGAGTCTGCTTTACAAGGTCAGTGTTACGATAGCTGAAGATGTAGTTGGTGAAGAAGGTAGCAACGCCAATCTTCTTGTAGGTGTGGAACTCCATACTCCAGTCATCATTATCTTCGGAAGTACGAACCGCAGTAGGTCCTTCAAAGACAATCTTGACAGGCTTTTCTCCACCAGTTGGGAAGATATAAGCCTGAGCAGGGTCGATTACCTTCTCCTGGTTGGTTTCATCAACGACAGACTGAGGAAGGATTACGACCTGGTGTCCCTTATAGTCACCAAGCCAACCGTTCTCCCAGATGCGGGTCTTCATATCGTTGGAAGCCCACTCGCTGGAAGGAATCATCTTGGAAGCAAACTCAAAGGTGCAGTAAATTGTAGCACGGCCATAGTTGTCAGCGAGGGCAAGAAGTTCATCCATAGTATCTTCGTCGAAGCCAGCGACTTCCGCACGCTGAACCGCAGGAAGGGTCTTTACCATCGCTTCAAGAGCCTGAGCGATTTCACGGTAAATGTACTCGTCCATACCTTCCATTACGAGGTCAGTGAGTTCAGAGAACTGAAGCTTACCGCTTAGAACCTCTTCAAAGCCGATGCGAGCACCGCCGCCAATAGCAGAAGTGTTGACTTCGAGAGACTTACCATCAAGCATAAAGGTTTCGTAACGACCAGCAAGACCGACGCGAGTTACGAAGTTAGCCTTAGCACGCTTGCGGGCGAACTCAGTAATACGAATCTTGAAGATAGCCTTGTCACCATTAGGAACGTTGCGAATCTCAGCAAACTGAGCATACTGCTGCTCAACACGAGCAGGAAGAACCTCGTCAATGGTTTCCTCAATTAGACGGAAAATAGTGTTCTGATTTTCCTTGTAGGAACGATAATCAGGAGCGAGCTTCTGGAACTCAGCCTGTAGAGCACTGTTGACCTGATCTAGGGTAAACTTTTCCTCGCCGAAGGAATACGCAGTAGGAGCAGAGGGGTCTGCTGTTACTGCAATGCGAGCAAGAGCACGTAAATCATTGTAGTTCATTCTGTATTCCTCCTTTCAATTAGGAAATAGCCTTAATTACCTGTAGCTTGAGAGCAGGCTGACCATCAGGAAGTGTGAACTCCTTGGCTACCTGAAGAACAAGGTCACCGTCGTTACCAGCAGTAAGAATACCATCTTCGCCAGGAACAAGAGTATCACCCTGCTTGTATTCGCCCTCAACTACCATATTTGTAGTATAAATGTCGCCAACCACAAGAGTGTAAACACGAGGATACATAGTTCCATCGTAAGCAGGCTTCATAACCCAGTGCTTGTGGTTCTGCTCACGTTCATCATAAAGCTGTTCCTCATTGTAAACGAGCATCCAGGCGCCCTTACCGCTAAGATTGCATTCGCCAGCAGCATAGTCATACTTTACGAACTGACCATTCTCAAGCTGCTCAAATTCATCACCTGCGGGAAGCTGCGCATACACACGGCCTGCACGCTGAGCGGAGACGTGATTTAGCTCTACTTGACCAAAGCCATCACGTGTAATAGTAATTGCCATTGTATGTTACCTCCTTAGTTTCTTTTTGATATTGCGCGAAGTAATTCCACATATTGAGGAGCAACTTCCGCAGTCTCATTTGTATCATCAAGTGAATATGTCATAACAGAAGAATTATCCTCTTCAACCTCTTCTTGACCATCAACAGTGTCGAAGTTGACATTCTTCTCAACATAAATTACAGCTAACTTAGATTTGATTTCGTCCAGGGAATACTCTTCCTTATGGGCGATAACGTCTGCCTTATCCTCATCAGATAGCATATGATAAGAATTGATTAGAGCATCCTTTTTCTCGTTTTCAGCACTAAGCTTGAAAGCACGTAGTTCCTCAATCTCTGCGCGAAGAGACTGAATTTCTTCGTTTAGCGCTGTAAACTCTTCCTCCGTGTGGACTGGATCACCTCCTAGGCCATTTGCTGCATCAACATCGTCCTTGTCGTCAGTCTCAGCGGCAAAATCCTCTGTGGAGTCTTCGTTAGCTGAATCCTCAACGGCTTCGTCAGCCGCATCAGGTTCATCAGTAAATTCGTCCGCAGCTTCCTCTTGTTCAGACTCAGCTTCGAACACTTCATCCTCAACTGTTTCTTCAGCAGTTTCTTCTTCAACTACTTCATCTACAGTCTCAGTGAAATCCTTGTTTTCGTCAGTAGGCACGTTCAACCCTCCTTCGCTTTGTAACGCCATTTGCAAATCGTTCATCATAGTAAATAAAGTTTTTTGGAAATCAGAAGTCTTTGCAAAATTTTTACTTACCTGCGGAGATGTAACTGAACTGCCCTCAAAACAAGGTTCAACGTCATCCCCTAAGATACAAAGTTTACTAAACGTTGCATCATTTATAATGAAAAAATCAATACCAAGATTATTGTCTGTGGCCCAATGTCCATCCAAACTTTCTGAATCAAGTTCCATTGAATGAGGTTGCCCCTCTTCAATGACCTTTGTTAGCTCGGGGAACTGACCAGTCCACAAATAACCGGTAGTCATAAGATATGTTCGTTCTACCTTATTACCAAATTCATCAGTGTCGGTAAAGTTAGAGAACCACACTTTTGCATCAGGAGAAACGAAACCATAAGGAACAGTTTTACAAGAAAAACTGATTTCTCCATCTTCAATTGTCATTACGTGTCCGTGAGTGCCAAAGTCTTGTTTGTCCTCATTCCAAGCAGCAACGATTGGCGTTCCTCTCAACGTTTTAGCCATTGATTCAGCTGTTTCTCTGTTTACATAAGAACCGTTACGATTATGACCTAGATAAAGTACCTTGATTTCACATTCAGACATAAGCGGATTTACATCAAGAGGTTGAAGATTTATGAACTCTGGTCCTTGAATCATATCTACTTCAGATTTGTGTTTCAATGCCATTTGTAACGCCTCCTTTCTAAAAATCCGTTTAGCTTGCACTTTCTCTATTTATAATCGTCTTTTCAGACTTTTGGTCATCAGGAAGTTCAGGGCGTCCGCCCTTGCTTCCGCCAGACGCTTCGGTATCCCCGCTTGCAGCTTTACCACTCATAGTAGAAGACATTTGGGGTGGAATGAACAAATCACCTAGGTGCATCATTTCATTTTCAAACACAGCAGTCGCAAGAACCATACTTTGAGACTGTCCAAGAGCGACTTGAGGTAGAAGTTTAGAGAAACCAATCTGTGTCTGCTCTTTATACATCTTGGATAGTTCCTTATAATTATAAATAGTAGTTGGAAGCATTTGAACTTTATAGTAGCACTTCTTGGGTGTGCGGTTGAAGCTATAAAGAATGCTTTCCGCATATTCCTCAAACTGGAGAAGTAAGTCTGTCATTGTTGCTTCGTCGTTTGCAATTGACTTCTCAAGCGCTAAATTACCGCTTGTATTGAACTGCATCTGACTTACACCAGCTTCATTATACACTGTTCTTTCAACTTTGTCAAGTTGGTCCGCAGCGGACATATTAGATTTATCAGACAGGTCTTCAACCTTTACATCTGCGAAAGTAGTAAGAACATCTACGCCAACTGCTTCGCCAACCATTTGAACCGCATTGCGGTGAAGCTCTCTTGCTTCTTCAACGTCGAAGATGATTACGCCGTCTTTATTGATTGGCATCTGCTGGATAATCAAGCGGATTAGCTGCTGCTCCATTCGCTTCTTGTCTAGTTCCTGCGCATCTTCGAGGTCCATAATCTTTGGAATGATAGATACAAATAGAGGAACATCGCTATTGTTTAGATTGAACTTGATTGTTTTTTCTGGGTCTAATGAAATCCACCCGGTTTGGTCACCATTGAAGTCCTTATCAAGAGCGCCCTTCTTGTATTTGATGTATCCCTGTTGAAACTCTTTTGGGAACATCTTCAATACGCGAACGCGGTATTCCGCATCCCTGAAGCAATCATCAAAGTATTTGACATTGAACTCAACAATATTCTTGCCATTTAGACGATAACGACTGCGGCAGTATGCAAGAGGTAGTTCTTGTAGATATTCAGCTTCTTTTTGCTGGATACGATATGCGTAATAGCAACCATTTCGTACTACCTTTAGGGCAATCTCTCCAAAGTTACGCTTCAATCTGGAGTTATCTAATATCGTACACGCCTTGAACCAGTTATCAATGACTTTATCTTCATTTACCTTATCAGAATTGATAATAGGAATTACAAACCAGTCATATCGGTAAAGATAAGCTACATAACGGCATAGACGAGAATAGATACCACTGCGCAGGAAAAACTCATTAGATAGCACGCGCAAAGCCGCAATATCTTGACGTTCAATTGCACGTTCAATATCTGCTCTCTTGGCTTTTCTTGCTCGGCCCTGCTGTTTAGTATCATTTACCTTTAGAACAACATCGTCTCTAAAAGTATTGTTATCAACACGCATTTTGTTGAACTCAAGAGAGGGTCGTTCACTAGAAGAGACCATTTGAAATCTTGTATTATCCAAAACCTGACCCTCCTTTTCTAATAACCGGCTGCCCGCATAATATAATCATATGATAGCTTGTTTTCATCATAGTAAGGAATACAAACTAACTTTATATTATGCTGTTGGCAGTATTTTTTCTTTTGTATATCGTTATATTTTTGGCGGCTAACGCCTCTGCCACCGCCAAATTTACCTACGGCTACATAATGCTGCTTTCCTTGAGCTTCAATTAGAAAATCAAGGGTTCCATCATCATTGAAAACCGCAAAGTCAAAACGAAGATGACGTCCACTAGAAGCAATCAAATCATCAAATTCGTATTCTTCTGCAAAGGGAACATCATAATCAGTTAGAATATTATGTATTTTTATCTCCAAGAGAGAAGACATCATAATAACCAGCTCCCTCCTCAGTATATATTATCAATTACATATAAAAAAACCGAGGAGAGAGTTATTGTTTTTGGTCCTTGATTTTAGTTGAAGAACATAAAATCTCCCGCTGTAAATCTGCGGCGTTTGCCTTGCCGCATCTTATCTTCTTGCAGTTTACAGTAGTAAAGGCCATAGATTAGAGCGGAGAATTTGTCTTTCTTGATTCCTCGTGAAGCCTGTTTGAGGATAATATGAGCTCCTTCATTCTCTTGGATTAGGTTTAGCATTTGGTCTTTTAGAATGGAGGTCTGAGTGAATGGATAGAGATAATTGCTTCGTTCAACTGGCGACATTTTCTGCCCTTGTGCTTGAGACATTAGCTTGTTGCGGGCAGTAGATTCATCAATTAGGAAGTTGACTCGACCGGAGTTGATTTCTGATTGACAGTAAGCATACATTTCTGAGTTTAGAATCTGATTAGCTTTCATTATGTACATAGCATCTTGAATTGTATTTTCAGTTTCCATATTTCTGTAAATTTTTTCATCATCATTTATAACGCCCCAGTTGTATAGGACTTCTCCTGTATCAGGGTCTACAGTATCCATCGTCAACATATCAACAAGGCCAGCGCCCAGACCGTTTCCGTCCACGACGGCCGCACGGCATTTATAGAGTTGGAAGAGTCTCTTTAGCTTTAGAGCTTGGACACCAAAGTGTTCTTCTTCCCAAGAATAGATATTGACAACTCTCTTCTTGGGAATATCACCTTGCGCTGGTGTAACTTTGATAACAATTACTTCTGTTGTACAACCAAAGCGGCCAACGTCAACGCCCAGTATGTAATATCCTTCTTTTGAAGTTCTGCTACTGTATTTCCATTCGGGCAATTGAATCTTACGTTGCTTATCAAAGCGTTCTGAAGAGAAGAACGCAGACTCTATATCGCCAGTCCAAATACTGTTGTATTCTCGGTCGAAGGAGTCCTCGTTGAATGTGCCGTCCATCTTCAAGTCCCGCACAAAGTTTTTATCAAGTAAGCCTTCAACAACTGGAACTCGCCACGAACCGCCTAAGATGATGGCGTCATTGGGACGAGCTACTGATTGGCATAGGATTTGGATTAGCTTTTCATAACTGAATGAGTTTTTGTAGCCCGCAGTCGTTACGTAAATTTGAGACTTGTTTAGTTGCTCTTGGCTGTCGGCTTTACCATTGACCATTCGGTTTACGTTCATTGTAGGAACAATAATTTCGTTTAGCACCTGCTGGTCAATACCTACGCATTCCTCCATCAAACCACTGTTGAAACGTCTACCACGAGTTTTCTCGCTTGCGGCTACGTTCTCTAGGGTTGAACCATTCTTGAAGGTGTAAATAACAGTATCTTTAGTCTGCGAAGTTCGCGCACGTGTTCCACGAGTATCCCAGATAATTTCTCTCTCTAATGCTGGAATAAGTTTACATAGCTCATCTACTTTGCCTTTTAGAATTTCCGCAGACTGGTTTTTACCACCTGCGACAGTGAAGAGACGCGCATTTGGATAGAGAATGGCTTTTAGCATCATTGCGAGAACAGACATAAAAGATTTAGACCAGGCTCGAACAAAGGTTGCGTATACATATCTGTGACGGAAGAGCGCCCGCAAAAAGAGGCGTTGGTAGAAGAAGAATTGAAAATGGTAGGGATTTCCAAGAGACAAATAGTAATCTACAAGTTTATCTGGATAGACTCTCCAATAGGCAATTAGTCTGCGGTATTGGTCTATATTATCTACGATACCCTTTTCAATATCTTCATCTGATAATTCATTAGGATTCGCATTAGCTTGCTGGATAATCTGTTCAATAGCCATTAGTTACCACCACCCAGCATTCGCTCCAGTTCTTCCGCTTCTTCTTCAACTTGATTCTCTAGGAATTGGTGGAACTGTTCAGCTTCTTCGTCAGTGACGGTTTCCGCAGCTTCTTCTTCCGCGGATGTAACTAAACCGTCATTTACATCTACCTCTTCTTGTTCTGAACTTTCCAGCTTCTCAATGTAAGATTCAATGAGTTCGCCAAGACCAAGCTCGTTAGATACAAGAGAATAGGTATATGATTTCAAGTCCCGCAAGGTGAAGTCAATCTTATCTTGCGGATAAATGTTGGGGTCAAACTCTGGTAGGTTATCAATGATTCCACCTTCTCGTTCGCAAATAGCTACAAGTTGACCGATGGTATCAAGAGTTCTTGTTTTCTCTTCTTCTTTCTTTTGGGCTTCAGTAAACTTGGCTGATTTTCTCGCAGCTTCCAGCATTGAAGAGATTTTTTGAGCGTTTAGATAATCACCTGCGTCAAGAGCTTCATCCTCTTTGAGTGAGAGCTTGCAGATTTTCTTGAGCGTATCTTCACGGTCAGTATTTAGCTCATATTCGTTGGCATATTTGGAGTATAGACCTTCCATTGTTATCCACTGCTGCGGGGTATACATCATACCCCACTTTAGCATTAGGTAGTGAATATCATCTTCTGTAAGTTGGTCAGTCCAATAGGTTTCATCAATTGAATAAGTAGGAGTTGGAGGTATCGCCCCAAGAGACTCAAGAATATCATTACTCGTGAGTTGTTCTACCTGCGGCATTACCTCAATATTTTGTTTAGCACGACCGATGGAGCGGTCTGCGTTTGTGTGAGTTAGAGTGTCATATTCAGCTTGAGAAATTTCTCCTGACTCAAGGCGAGCCCGCAACTGCTCTTCGTAGGTATTTTCTTCCTCTTCTGAAAGTTGCGGGGTTGTATCTTCTGCTTGTTGGTCAAGTTTGCCGTTTAGCATATCTGAATCGGAGAATGTGTATTCTTTATATTGCTGCATATTCATAGTGCGGATGTAAGTACCGATGACTGATTTAGGACCAAACTTAGCTGGGTCTTTTAGATATTGCTTGTTGGTCATTTCATTCCACTTACTGGCGATGTAGGGAACGTCAAATTTCTCTAATATCCAAAGGAATGTTTTAGGGTCACGGTTGTCAATGTATTGGGTTAGACAGTCCTTGCAGAGGTCAATTCTGTCACCTGTTTTCATCTTGAAGAACTCTGTGTCTTTTAGGCGGCGTCCGCACTTTGAGCAAGTTTTTACTGCCATATTTACTTCACCGCCTTTCTGCGGGAAGCATTCTTGCAATCCTTACATTGAGAATAGAATGAATCTTTTGAAGAATTGCGGGAGAAGAACAGTGGGTGACCTAATTTGATTTGCCCGCATTTTGAGCAACGCTTCCAGTATCCTGGTTTGACGTTGGTGTAATACCATTCAACATAGTTCTTTTGGGCTTGTTCTGAAATTAGCTTGGGAATACGTTTACGCCATAGAGAGGAATAGTATTGTTCGCTGTGGTCTTCTCCATAGATGCGGAGAACCTTATCACGAATTTCTTCGTTAGTAAGACCATCTACTTTCCAGATTAGAACATCCCATAGAAGAGGATACTTTTCTGCGAGAGCTTCTTCTGCGACATTTTCTAGGTCAATTAGGTGCCACCGCATATCTCCGTGTAAATCTTCCCAAGATTCTTGTTTGAGAGGTTGGTAGTAACAGAGAAGGAATGATACGTGTTCAGGGTTTAGGAGAGAAAGAGGTTTGTCTGAACGAGGCATATCATCTTCATCGAAGTAGACTTCCTCTGGAATTTCCATTGTGGCGATAACTTTGATTTGTGATGCGGATTTGATATGACCAATTTTATTGTAAGAGCCTTTGATGAGGTAAGCTTGTTTCCAAGCATCAATGAGAGAAGCATTGAGTTTCTTGCGGCGATAGGATGAAGTGCAAGAAGCTATTTGCTTTTTGAGAGATTCTATAACCTGCATAGTGTCTTTCAGGCCGGGGATAGTCTCAATGTCTTTCTCTGTAATAGGCTCCTTTGGGTCTAAGATTTGGTTTTTATCATCTCGCATTAGGTTATAGAGGCCGTCTTCTCCTGTCTCAAGTTTATCAACTAAACCCTCATAAGAAACTTGTCTTTTATCTATTGTAAATTCACGATTAGGAGTAAGGATGGGTTTTTCTTGTTTACGTTCTTTCTTTGTCTGGTCTTTATCTCTAACAAATAATATATAATCTGCTAAATAGGTTAGTGTATTGTTATCTGGAGAAGGGGTCTCTTCTAATAATTGTTTTACATATTCTACACGCTCTTCTGCGGTAGATAGACTGTAATCTAATTGCTTCATATAGACCTCCTTTCTTATAATATAATTATAACATATATACATTTTCCCTGTCAAGTGTTTTTGTAAAAAATTTTTTCCGAAGTAAAATTAGGAAATTTGACTTTAGTTCTTTATTCCGAAGTAAAATTAAGAAAATTTGACTTTGTGAATTTTTTGGACGTGGCGCCTTTCCCCCGAACAAGTGTGCCGCTGGTTCGGCCAAAACCTAGCCCCCAGTAGAGCGCTCTGCTTGCCCACCCCTCCCGCTCTGCTCTGTCAGGTAGAGCGCTCTGCTTGCGAGGGTAGCGCGAGCCGCTTGCGTTTGGCAAAACTTCGCGGTTTCGCAAAATCGCGCAAGTTTTGAGATTCCATTTTAGATAAATCTTGCAAGCATTTTGG
>Ga0310691_10006372_pt1 | contig 12598 bp, 9 predicted proteins | sample 176DNAGHGlowgp2_FD_203887 | JGI IMG/M metagenome (GOLD analysis project Ga0310691, IMG submission 203887) | Sheep rumen microbial communities from Palmerston North, Manawatu-Wanganui, New Zealand - 1766 DNA GHGlow gp2 (v2) (version 2) | ecosystem: Host-associated > Mammals > Digestive system >... | reverse complement strand
CATGTACATGAAATCCTCCTGGAAATAATACAAGAAAATCGGAAACTGCACCATCATCAAATAAATGATGGAATTATGTATCAAATACTAGTGCAACATTAGAAGCATGTGAACGGACTTGTAAAGATAGTTATTACGAGAGAGATGGTAACAGTAACAACTGTAAACCAAAAAGTAAAGACACTTCTTGTGGAAATCCTCCTCAATTTTCATCATGGGTTAAGGGTACATATTTACAAACTCGAAATGGTTCAAATTGGACTCCATTAAATAAACCAGACAATAAATGCGTAACAGATAGCACAAGTACAATAGAATGTTCATTTAAGTGTGATTCCCAACATAAATGTAATGATGCATGAAATTGATGTAGAGCAATCGAAAATGGACAATGTGACGAGAGAGAAATGCGATGATGTATGGTTGGTAATGCAATAAATACATGAGAAAACAAAAATTCAGCTTGAGAAACAATATGAGTACATTGGGATTGTAGATGAAATGATCAAACAGCTTCTTGATGTAATATTACATGTAATCCAGGAGAAGTATTTAGTTTGCACAATGGAGAATGTGTAAATATCAAAAATTTTACAATTTATCATTTTGTTCCAAATCAAGCTACCGAAAATCCACAAAATGATCGGGCTTTATCTTCTCGGAATGATTATTCGTGGGTAATATGAGAAACTAAGAATATATCAAGTTATTTGAATTCTGACCTATTAAAAGATGAAAAATGATTAAAGTACTATTGATATCAAATAGGCAGATCCACCACTGACAATAGTACAATTACTCAATCAGATACAGTCACTTTGGAAGATTCTTTTAATGAAATATTCCTATTCTATATATGTAAACAGCCTGGATATAAATTTAATGGTGTAACTTGTGTAAGCCAAGTAAACGAAGATGGAAAATGCTGAGATAAATATAATACGTGTACGAGCTGAGATGTAGGTAGTACTGAAGTTATATGAAATCAAAGTTCTGTCCGAGATTCATGAACAAAATGATGGAAATGGGAATGTAAATGAAAAGGAAACGGAACAACAGCAACATGTACTGCATTTTTTGAGTGCAATGGTAAATCTGCTAATCCTTCATGTAAATGATCATGTGGATCTTCACAATGTCCTGATAGTTATTGTGATATATCACAGGCACCACTTTATGGTTGTAAAGTTACTGTAGAACAATGAGAATGTGATTATAACTGAAATGAACCTGGATGCAAAGCTTGAACTTATGATGATAATTGAATGAATAATTATGGAGATCAAAAGATGTGGAAATGTCGAGGAGCTTCCGACAACCCAACAATCTGCGGTGTACGAATAAAATGATGAACAATAAAATGAACTTGTAAACCTACAACAAACCTTTCTGCTAATGATTATTGTAGATATTTAGGTCGAGAAAGTGGTAATTACGATTTGAGTGTTAAAGATAATTGTAATGCTGCAGGTGCAAGATTTACACCTTGACAAAATGATGGAAATACGAAATGCTATTTTTGACCAGATAATCCATTTGCTACACCGATGGAACAATGTGGATGAAATTCCGTACATTGCTTTTATTGGGAGATTACATCCATAGAATGAGGATCATGTGAAATTATGAATAATGGTACTTGGGTTGGAACAGATACGAGCGTTTGTGATAAAATTCTATAATTATAAACATGGTATTCAAAGATAGAATAACCATTATATAGCTGACACAACCCCACTACTATACAAAACAATCTAAATATCCAAAAAGTAGAATTTTGTTCATTCTACTTTTTGTGTTGAACTTTTTTATTGGATAGATAAAGAAAAATACATATCGATATTTAATACATTCTCGATTACGATGATTTTTCAGGTTTGTTTATTTACAAAGTCATAAAATTCTGATTTATTTATATCAATTACTTAATAACAACCTTCTGACCATTCATAATATATACTCCTGGCTTAGTAGGCTTGGAATCTAGGCGAATACCATCGATAGTATACCACGTATCAGATGCATAAGGTACAGTGACAGAATTAATATCTGATGTGTCTTCTATGTCTATAGAAAAGTCTTTCGTAATATTTAGTCCATTCCATTGATCATCTACTGCAATAATCTGACCATTTATAGTATCTCCAGGTTTGTAGTTATAATTATTTAGAGATTCTCCGTTAAGTCTCCATTCGAGGTTCATAGGATTTTGAGAGAAGATGAGGCTTTTATTATCATCTGTAAAAGGAATCCACTGACCATTGATGTTTACTTCAGCACCAGGGATTTGGTAAACTACACCATGATAGTATCCTTTCTCAAGTGGAGTGGCTTTATTGGCTTTAATGTTTGTGGGTAGGGATGTAGGCATGAGATATTTCTGGAAAAATCATGCAGGATTCATTAGTTGAAGAGGCTGAGTTTCAGGTTGACCTTGATAAGTATCGTCTGTGTCTCCATCTCCATTTAGATCAAATCTGATATGGTCAGTTAGTGCTGTAGACCTTATCATTTCAAGTAACTGGTCTACATCAGGTGTATCTGCCTTCATCTGGAAACATAGATCAGCTATGGCTACATTTAGATAATTTGTAAAGGATGTATTATATTTTTTTCATCTAGTCGCTCCAATTTTATCTCCATTGTATAATCTATACGGAAAAGAGCGGCCTGAGAATAACACTTTATCATGAAATCATACAGGAAATTTACTAGATTCTCCATTTTCATTTGTCTGATCTATATCTCCATCCTTATTTGTCCCAAATGTTATAAGCAGATGTCTATCAAGTGTGTTGTCATTCTTACTATGTGCACGAGATCGCGGGTCATAAACTGAATGCTGATCAGATAACGACACATTTTCCTGATGTACCTTATTATGTAGGTTGTCTCCTTCCGTTCTAATATTTCATCAAGCACAGAAAACAAGTCGATTTTTTTCCTTATCGTATTGCTTGAACTTTTCATTATCTCGAGAATTATATATTTCTTCATCAGCTTCAACTCAGATAGAAAGTCACATTATATTTATTTTATTTTGATCTCAACGACATAAATTATACAAAACATCTCGACCATCCTTAGATGCTGAATTAATCACCTTAAAATTTGCATGTTTAATTAAAGTATTTAGCGTAAACCACTCAGCATGGGCATGATTTGATGGTTCATCTCACGGTACTCATCACACGGCTTCGTAGTTATCATAATCTACAGGATTTTCTCATAGCATACCAGTATTTAGTCTCATCATCAGCTGTTGATATTCCTCAGGAGAGTGATTACCAGCACCATATTTTCGCATCATATCTGTGATCACAGTAGATTCTGGTATTCTAAGGTGCTCTATATGTTTATAGGCATTTTTGTCTCATACTTCTATTGTTGGCATTAAGTCTTCAGGATTGATATTTTCTATTTCTATCGCATTATATCATAGTGAGTTGATAGTTGAATTATTTGCTTCTGCTTCAGGTGAAGTTCAGTTTTCTCATTTTGTGATGTCTATTTCAGATTGTTTTGCATCAGATGTTGTTTCAGCATAGTTATCCGCAGGCGTATCTGTTTCTGAAATTTTATTATTTTTTTCATTAAATGCCATAAATAAATCTGATGTAGTTCATTGTCAGACTTTATTTATATTTGTAGAAGTTATTGGTTCTATGCGCGTAATAGTGTTTGCACTTACTGGTACTACCGATGGAGCAGCAATTGGTCACATAGAAGCAGCTACGATTCATGTAGTAGTCAATGCATTTCTAACTGCTCTTTTTGTATTTTCTACAAATTTACTGGATTTACTTGTATTTCCATTAGATTCAACAGAGTTGATAGAATTTTGATTATTAGCCATGAATGATGTTTTTAATGTACTAAAACATTTGCTTGTATAGATTATTATATTTTTTACACAAAAAGTCAAGTTTTTCTATTTTACAAAAAACTCCCATTTTTATGGGAGTTTGTGCGTTATTTTATATTAATCATCACTTTCTTCTACTCAAGCGATATCTTCGATAACTTCATCTAAATGTTCGAATGTTTCATCATCGAGAACTTGTTTTCACATTCTCATATCTTTGATAGAATTTTCAATTTTTTTCTGTAGTTCTGATAATGACTTTGTATCTCATGCTAAGTGTTGTGAAAGTTTCTCCTTTCATTGAAATTTCTGACTTCATAATGTGTAGAATGCTCAGCTTTTTGTAATTAATTTCAATAAAACTGAAGCTTCGATTATATCACTAATTTTGTCGTATCCCATATTCCACTTTACTGGAAGTTCTGCAGTTTTGAATGGAGCAGCAATTTTATTTTTTGCAATCTTAACCTTTGCATAATATCAGATTTGTTCTTTATCTTCTGTAATTTTATCTCATTTTCTGATTTCAATTCTCTGAGATGCAAAGAATTTGAGAGCATTTCATCATGTAGTAGTTTCTGGATTTCCAAACATTACTCCAATTTTCATTCTGATCTGATTGATGAAGATACATGTAGTTCAAGTCTTAGCTAATACAGATGTTAATTTTCTGAGTCATTGAGACATCATTCTGGCTTGTAGTCACATGTAAGTATCTCCCATATCTCATTCTACTTCAGCCTTGGGAACGAGAGCGGCTACAGAATCTACAACTATTAATTTAACTGATCCAGACTTTGCAAGTTCTTCTGCAATTTGTAGAGCTTGTTCTCCGTAGTCAGGTTGAGCTAGAAGTAAATCGTCGATATTTACTCAGAGTTTTTTGGCATAATGAGGATCGAGGGCATGTTCTGCGTCTATAAATGCAGCTACTTCACCACGTTTTTGAATTTCTGCGATGGCATGTAATGCGATGGTAGTTTTTCAGCTAGATTCTGGTCAGTAGATTTCTACTACACGTCCTTCTGGATAACCTCATCATAATATTAAATCTAGAATATATGATCCACTGTGGAAAGTGTTTACTAGTCCGAATGTGGAATGATCTCACATTTTAATAACGGCTCATTTTCCGAATTGTTTTTCAATGCTTGCTAGGGCATTTTTGAGTTCAGCTGAATCTTTCGTTGTCATTTTGATTTGTATAAAAGGTTAAAAAATCATAACGCAATCATCGTAATAAAATTTTTCAAAATTTCAAGAGATTTTTTGCCAGTTCATAACTGCATTTTAAAAATCGTCAAAAAAATCTGATTTTTTATCAAAAAAAGATTTGACATCGTCAAGGAATTTCTTATAAAGAAAATGTGAATGATTAATACAACCCCCTTGTCACTTCGTGACACTCCCCCTAACAGGGGAGAAAACTTTGAATAGTATTTTTGCTCCCTGCTAGGGGAGCTGCCGAAGCTTGCTCTGCTTGCTAAGGCTGAGGGGCTGTAAAACAAAAAACATTTTTATTCATTAATTATATAACTAATGAAGTATGAACTTGATGATGTGCAGAAGGCTCTGATTCTATTCTTCAAAAAGAATACGAATGGGGAATGACTAACTCTTAGAGAGATTGCTGCAGAAATTGGTGTAAAACATCCACAGACAGTTCTCAATAAGCTTAATCAGCTTGTTTTGAAGTGATATTTTGTGAAAGATGAAAAGTGATATCGCCTAGTGCGTGAATCTATCACAGATAAATATACTGATATCGTTCAGCTTCCTATCTTTGGATTTGCTCAGTGTTGAAACCAGTGAAAAGCTGTGATAAATGAGTATACTCAGGAACGTATCCCTGTTACTATGGCTTTTATTGGTATGCAAGATTTGGAAAACTGTTTCTTCGTCCGTGCAAAATGAAATTCGATGGAGCCAAAAATTCAAGATGGGGATTTGGTTTTGATTCATCAGCAGGAGAGTTATGATCCAAACGATTACGTATTTGTAGTTCACAATCAGCTTCCTAAACTCAAAAAAATCATCAAAAATGATAAATGAGTTTTCCTTGAATCTGTAAATAGATTTTTCGATAAAGTAGAAATTGATCCATATGATGAAACCAATGTTATTTGAGTGGTAAAGAAAATTATTAAAAATATGTAAAAAATGTCCTCCTTTTTGAAAGGAAGTGGCTCGTAGAACCGGAGGATTTTTAAGTGTATGGTAAGTAAAAAATCCCCAGTCACTTCGTGACAGCCCCTTTCTTTAAAGGGGCACAGGAGTAGATTTTCATCCAAGTGGTTTACACCGTTAAGTGGTGTGGACAAGCTTACGCTCAGAATGACAAGTATTATATGAAATATATCCCCCTTTAATTTCCTCCTTACCAAAGGGGGACTATTTTTTTATTGCTCCACTCGTTCTGTAAAAATTTGATAATCTTGCTGAATATCCTCATCGGATTTCAGCTTTTTTTCTATGTTCCTTATAGCATAAATTACTGTGGCATGTTCCTTTCATCCAAAATACATTCAGATTTTTTGTTGTGTTCGTCTAAAATATTTTTTGGCGATAAGCATTAGAATTTGTCTAGCTGTTGTAATTTCTTTTTTTCTAGAATCAGATTTGAGTTCTGCAACAGAAATGGAATAATAATTTGCAACCATTTCCACGATTGTATCGAAATTTTTTTTGGATTTTCAGTTTCGGTCGTTAGGATTTCAGATGGTAGTAGGTCTGGCTGAATATCAGAGAGTTTGTAGGCATGCATAAACATCATCTTCAGATAATGTATCTTTTCAACTTAATTTTTTTCTAGTTAGTAGAGTATTTAATGCTCATTCAAGTTCACGTACATTTGAAGTAATATTTTGTGCAATGATCCCTAATAATTCTGGCTCAATAGATTCTTGCTTTATTTCTAGTTTTGACTGAAGAATTGCAATTCTGGTTTCATAGTCTGGAGCTTGTATGTCGGCTACTAATCCGTAAGCAAATCTGGTTTTTAATCTAGGTTCTATTTGGGTTAGTTCCTTTGGAGGACGATCAGAAGAAATAATTATTTGTTTTTTCTTTGACTGAAAATCATTGAAAATATTGTGGAATATTTCTTGAGTTTTGTCTTTTCATGCTAAAAATTGAATGTCGTCGATTAGCAAAGCATCTACATCTTCAAATTTTCTCATAAGTGTAGACATTTTGTTGTGTTGTAAAGCTCAAACAATTTCATCCACAAGCTTTGTAGCTGGAAGATAGATGATTACTTTATCAGGGTTGTTTTGGATTATTTCATTTCAGATAGCTTGCATTAGGTGAGTCTTACCTAGTCCTACATTTCAGTAAATGAAAAATGGGTTATATGCAGTTCAAGGATTCTCAGCAACAGCTTTTGCAGCAGAATATGCAAATTGATTATTTGATCATGCAATAAAATTATCAAATCTGAATGATGGATCAAAAAGGATTCCAAAATAATCATATAACTCATCTTTTAATGTTTTTGATACTGGATCAGAATTTTTCTTTTCAGTTGCTTTTATGTTTAACAAATCTCACAAATTTATGAGTAAATCACTTCCATTTGAAAATGGAGGATATATAATATACTCTATTGAGTATTGAGGATTATAAACTGTCTGTATAGCTTCCTTCAAACTTTTACTAAAAATTTTCTTTCATTGTGCTAGCATAAAATCATTAGCAAATCCAATGTATACTTTTTTTTCGTTATCTTCTATATTTATGATTCACGCCTTAGATAAAAATGTCACAATTTTCTTATGGTCCTGTTGTGTAGATAATTGTAAAACTACCTTTGTTCGAAGATCTTTTAAGTATTGCTTTTTTTCAGAATCGTATTGCTCTACTATATCGATTAGCATTGATTATTTCAGTGATTTGATGTAAATTTATTACGTCCTCCATTTGATAAGGGAGGTGGCCGTAGGCCGGTGGGATATGGTTAAATGTTTAATATCCCCATTTAATTCCCCCTTACCAAAGGGGGACCTTATTATTGTCTGACCAAAACTACATATTCTACATGGTGCTCTTTATTTATCTCTCATTCCACTGGATTTTTATAGTTCCCAAAATCTTTCAATACAAATTTTCCATTCAATCACTTAAAATCATCTAATGTATATTGATACAATCACTCATTATTTGTCATTGTGTAAGAATCCGGTAGATGATATGTAATGAAACATAATCAATTTCTATTCAAATGATTATACATATTAACCATAAGTTCTCACAAGATATACTCCTTTGGATAATACATTACAATATGCTTTGCGATAATGAAATCATACTTTTCCTTAAATACAAAGTCTTCTACTTTTCACTTATAATATGTAATATTTGGATGATCTTTTAGGTAATCTGGATATTCAGCATTATCTATATCGTCCAATACGTCAACTTTTGCTCAATAGCTAGCAGCCAAAATACTGAAATATCATTTTCTAGCTTTTAAATCCAAAATACGCTCAGGCTGATGCTCCTGAATCAATTCACTAACTAATTTACCTCACTCCATTTAAATACGCATAATAAGTAAAAATTCTGATTTACCCCAAAAATGTTTCCAATCTTACCACATCTAAATCCGGTCTAGATTCGTTCAAATCATCCAATGTAAAATCCTGTAATTTCTCGTTATACGTCTGGCAAATATCCTCAATCAATGCAATATTATATTCTCTATCATAAGCCTCCTCCACAAACATTCTTACACACAAATTCGTAGGAATTCATGCAACTACAATATTTTTTATTCATTGCAATTCTTCTTCTAATTTTGTCTTATAAAAAGATGAAATCTTAGTTTTCTTAATAATTACGTCTTCTGGCTGTGGACAAAGATCCTCAATAACTTGAGAAAGCGGATTTTTATCTGCAAATGGTCATTCTTTTTCAGTATGTCTTATAAAAATAATTTTATACCCCATCTCTCTCGCATACTGAATCAAATAACTTGCTCTATCTATCAATCCACTCATATTACGTAAACAATAATCAGATTTTTTATCCCTCCATAGTTCCTGTAGTCCAATTAATACAAGTGCCGTGTTTTGTTGTGACATTTGGATATTGAAGAAAATAAAACCAAATATTTTATAATAATTTTTACAAAAAATACAACAAAGAAGAACAAAATATTATACATAGTAATCTTCTCACCTAAAGCTCCAAAAAGATTTCTTCATAGCATCCTGAATAATGGAAGAATATTAGGTGCATGTTTTATTATTGTACTACTTTTTTACCAATTTTAAGGGAAAATCTCCGCAGGAGAAAGGGGGTATTGGATCTACCGAAACTTGCTCTAATTGCCGAGTCTAAGGAATTGATAATATGTAAAATCACTCTCATCTCCATTTTACCACACTAGTTTACACCACCAAGTGTCGCTAGGCAAGCCAACGCAACAAATTTTAAGAAAAAAAGACCAAGTCCCAAAACTCAGTCTTTTTCATAATGTATCATATGATTTTTTTTGTTTTTGATATATAATCACATGAAAATTTTCTAAGCAACATCTGTCGATTGCGTCTGATTTCAGTCGGACATTGCCGCCACAAACCAGAATACCACACTAACTATCATCCATGCCAATAGTATAATAGCGAGTCATAGTAAAGCATTTTTCAATACTTTCCACCCTGCGTCATATCATTTACTATCAGCTCAGGATGTAAGCATTTTAAATCCTCAATATATACAGAAGCACAGAACTACTGTCGCTAAAATTCAAAGACACCAATTTATTGCATTCTTTATGGTATCTAACAATCTAGAATTTGCTTTATCATCCTTTGTATGTATGGTATTTATCTCCTCCACATGACATTTAGCTCAGAATTTATTACAATCTTTATTACTCTGAGCCAATGTTCATGATGGAACTAGAGATAATCAAACAATTACAAATCAGAATGATATAATGAATCTGTTTAATAAGTTTTTCATCATATTATTTTATGTTAATATCTTAATAAGTTTGTACTGCATTTGAAGAACTTCCACGGAGACTTCCTGCTTCTGCACCACCCTGTGTATCCGCCACACTACCAACATCTTGAGACTGAGTCTGTTTACCTCCTCAAAGATTACCTACAAACCAGAAAATCACACTAACTATCATCCATGACAATCCAATAATTGCCAATCCAATAGCAGCATATTTAAGCACTTTAAGTCCATCTCCATACTTTTTCTCATCTCATGCTGATGTAACCATTTTAAATCATCCGTATAAACAGATAATTAAAGCAATTGTTGCAAGAATTCCTAATATCCAGTTGATAGCATTTCTAAGTGTATCAAGGAATGCTGCTCATGTTAATTTCTGTCAATCTGCACCTGACACCAAATTAGTATCTGCACTTGGGTTACCCCATTCTCAATAATTTCCTCATCATGCAGTACCAGCGTATGAACCATCTGCAGGTTGACCTTGTGCAGGTTCAACAGCACTTACATTAGGATCTTGTGCAGATACAAAACTAGGTAAAATTGCTGCTCATGCTAATGCAAACATTCCAAGGAATGCTCCAAATAACGTTTTTTTCATTTTCATGTGTAATAAATAATAAAGAATAAATATCATGTTCAGAATACAAGACTTCTGAAACATTCATAACTCAATGATATACAAAATTTTTTATTTTGCAAATTTTTGTACACAAATTTTATAAATTACGTTTATTTTTGCATTTTATGCCAAGAAATCAGTTTATAACTTCCTTTTTCAACATCAGATTTATAATTTATTCTAAAGATGTTTTGACTTTTTTAGTATTTTTAATATATAATATAGTTATGAAAGATGCAATAAAAACTTCAACTATCTGAATAGCATTCGCGACCATACCATTAAATATTAATGCCAGTTTTTCGAATCAACAAACAAAATTATTAAAAAATAATACAAAAATATCACTATATGATAATTTAAGTAAAGATAGTTCCAATCTAATAAAAAATGGCAAAAGTATAAATATTTCAGATTTATCAACGATAAATTCACACATAATCGTCAATGCAGTTTCAGACTATTTTGATGAAGAAGTAAAAGCTTTTAAGTTATCTAAACAAGCAAAAGAAAAGCTAAACCGAACTTTAAATTCATATCTTTCAAAACATTCTATTTTAAGAATCTGAAATGATTGAACCGTTCGATTTATAATTGATGACAAAAAAGCGTTTTCCAAGATGGTAAAAGATTTTACGAATATCATAATTGATGATATGCCTTTTTTGATTAAAAAAGTCGTTATCCCTCTTTTTCTATGATGAAATAATTCAATTCAACAAAAATTAAACAATTTAGAATCTACAGCCATGAACTTAAAAGAGAATCAATACAAAGATATTATCTTTGATTATATATGATGAATTGTAAAAAGAGTGGTTTCTTCTACAAATTGAAAAATGAAAATTTGAGATTTTTATAATAGTATAAATAGCTATTATCCAAATAAACACCATATTAATATTATGAAGCAGTTAAATAATCTGTGATTAACAAATCAAGATATAAAAAATCTGAAATATCCCTTCAATAAATAATTTAATTATTAAATAAAAAATAAATGATAAAAGATTCGCAGGTTCAACAAGCAATATCAGCAGAGGAAAAGAGACAACAAAATTGAATGGAACTGATTGCTAGTGAAAATTATCAATCAAAACAAGTCCTAGAAGCTCAGTCCTCAGTTTTTGCTAATAAATATGCGGAATGATTCCCGTGAAGAAGATATTATTGATGACAAGAAAATACTGATAAAATTGAACAATTAGCTATCGACAGAGCAAAAGAAATATTCAAATCAGATCATGCAAATGTTCAGGCTCTTTCGTGAGCGGCTGCAAATTTGTGTTTTTACACCGCAGTAATGAATCCTGGAGATACAATACTTTGAATGGATTTATCGCACTGAGGACATCTGACACATTGAGCTCCTGTTACATTCTTTTCTAAGGTTTTCAATTTTCAGCGTTATAAAACTAAATCAGATTGAAGTATAGATTTTGAGGAGTTGGAAAGACTTGCTCTTGAATATAAACCAAAGGTTATATTAGCATGATTCTCTGCGTATCCAAGAGAGCTTGATTATGCGAAATTTGCTGAAATATGAAAGAAAGTCTGAGCAATTTTGTATGCAGATTTATCTCATATTTGAGGATTTATCGCTGCATGAGAGCTAAAAAATCCATTTGATTATGGATTTCATGCAATGATGACTACAACTCATAAATCACTTCGTGGACCTCGTGGGGCATTGATTCTTTCTAAATGAATAGTTTCCAATCCATTGAAAAAGCCTGAAGATACGATTGAAAATCTGCCAACGAGAATTGATAGGGCAGTTTTTCCAGGAATGCAAGGTGGACCTCATATGAATACTATCGCATGAATAGCAGTTGCATTAGGGGAGGCTCAGACTTCTGAATTTAAAAATTATGCTCATCAGACTCTGATAAATGCAAAAACTTTAGCCGAAGAAATGCTAAAGTATTGATATAAACTCGTCACATGATGAACAGATAATCATATGATAGTGATGGATTTTTCTGGTGAAAGTTTTACGTGATGAGATATTGAGAAAGTTCTGGATAAAGTTTGAATTTCTACATCCAAATCTACAATTCCAGATGATCCAAATCCACCATTTAATCCGTCTGGACTCAGAATATGAATGCAAGCTATGACCACAAGGGGAGTAAATGAAG
>Ga0310691_10006371_pt1 | contig 12598 bp, 18 predicted proteins | sample 176DNAGHGlowgp2_FD_203887 | JGI IMG/M metagenome (GOLD analysis project Ga0310691, IMG submission 203887) | Sheep rumen microbial communities from Palmerston North, Manawatu-Wanganui, New Zealand - 1766 DNA GHGlow gp2 (v2) (version 2) | ecosystem: Host-associated > Mammals > Digestive system >... | reverse complement strand
TAACACCATCTATGCATCTAAAACTGCGTACCTGTACTTTGAATGGTATTTAATACAAACGTAGTTTCTATACTTAAGTATATACGTACGTAGATTAATATTCAATAGGTGTTGTTTTACACCATTGGATATAATTTCTCATTATTTCACCAACATCATTTGATTGATAGAACACTTTTTCATTCTTATAAAACCATAAAATGATTTCTTCCTTACGTGAATGTGCTTTTGTAATTTTACGTTTGTAATTTGGTTTATAATTATGTTCTGTTGAATAAACGATATTAACATTATCATCACGAATTGGTGTTGTTTTTCTATGAACAAATGTAAATGCAGAATTTTCTAATTTAACAATTTCACATTCTAAAATATCATTATCCCAAACAACATAATATTTATATATTACATCTTTCGGTTTGTATTTCATTTCCTTTGTTAGATGTGGATAAATATCAATTTCCCATACTGCACCATCACCACGAATCATTGCTAATTTTGGGTTGTTAAATGCAAAATATACATTTGATGGTTTTTCCTTTGATGGAAAATCAGAAAATTCAACTGCAACTTTTAAACCTGTATCACCATATGTATAAACTTCTGTTGATCCAACTTTCATATTTTTTATGTTTGTTAAACCCATTTCAGAAAAATATGGTGAATATTTATTGATGGTATTACCTGCCATGAAAATTTTAACATCATCACGTAATCTAATAATTGTAGATAGCAAAGAAGTAAAAATGATAAATTCATCAGATAGGTAGTTTTTTCTACTTAAAAATTCTTCAAAGAAAATGTTTTTAACATTAGGATACGCATCTGATTTATCATGTTCTTCTGTATTTAGTGATAATGCATATCCAAATGGATTAGGTGATACAATGGTTTTCTTTGGATCATCTTTATCTGTTTTCTTCAAATAAAATTTTGATGCATAATATTCTACATCATTCCATTTACCTTTGGTTAATTTTTCAATAACTTTGTTATTTATCAAATTTTTAAAAACTTGTGATCCACGTTTATATTTAATATCATCATCAAATCTTCTGATATATGCAAATTCTTCACCATAATTTACATATCTTTCTAAACAATAATTTAATATTGAATAACTTTTACCATTTGTTCTTTCACCTATTACCATATAATAGTGTGCATCAGGAACACGCATTAACAATGATTTAATATCATAATATTTTAACTTTTTCATATCTAATTAAATTCTAACCTTTCTATTTTTAATAATAAATCAACAAATTCATTTGCTAGTGATAATGTGTAATCAGATTCTTCCATATGAACGCAACTATCAACATGATATTCATATGGTTTTCCTAAATAGTCAATCACAACACCATCACGTTCTTCATCTATATATGTATGTGTGTTTTTACCTGTTCCAACATAGGTGTTTCCATCATATTCATATGTTGCAGGGATATACATGCCGTTTTTGAACGTTTTAAACGGACTTAATCCATTTCTAATGAAATAATCCATTGTTGTCTTTTTGTTTAATCCTGAGATGGTTATTTCATATTTTTCACCACGTTTAACAATGTAACGTTTAGCACCTAATGTTTTAAAATCACATTTAAATTCATAATCCCATACACCAATGATTTTTTGAACACCTTTAATGGTATATGGCGCAACTTCTTCAAATGATATGTTGTAATGGTTACACATTGCTTGTAATTTCTTAATAATTCGTTTGTTATATTCTTCAAAATATTGATGATGATTTTCTTCATGGATCAACTTGATTGAATCTGTATCAGAATAACAATAATCATTTCTGATATTTAAGATGCCGTTCCATAAATTAGCACGTGCATATGCCGTTACCCAAATACCCCATTGATAACATAAAAATCTATTTTTTGAAGTATTATATTTTTCTAATGCTTTTTCATAATCTTGTTCGGTATGTTCTTCTTTCCATAAACCTGTTTCGGTATCAAATTCAATTTCATCACGGCAAATATCAGTTACGCACATGCCGTAACAACTATTTAATAATTCTTTGCCGTTTAGATATTCTTTTTCCATTCCAACAACATCTTTTAATTGTGTTTTATCTTTATAAAGTTTAAGAATTGCTAAAATAAATTCTTTTGGAAGATAATCACGTTGATATGTTCTAAAATTCTTCACTTTCATCTTCTTCCATGAATATGTTTTTTCTATGATTTTAAAATCTTGTTCAGTGATCGTTAAACTTATTTCATCTGCCGATATGATTCTGCCATTATCTATGCGTTTATTAATACATCTATAACAATGACTTTCAGATATATAATGTTCAAACCATATTTTAGATTCTATTCCAATAAACGTTACATCAAATAAGCAACAATATAAATTGATATATTTATCAAATTCTTCACGAGAAAAAATCTCACGGAGTTTTCCTTTTGTCATTGGATATTTTTCACTTAACATAACTGCAGGATATGAAGATGTAAAATCATATGAAGATACATTATGTTGAACGTTACCAACAATTAATGGATTGGCATGTGTAAAACCACCTGCAAATGCACGTTTTAATTGCATATATTCATTAACACTTTGAATTGTCATATTCTTTATAAAATAGTGGTATTTTCGGTAATATTGTCCTGTCTTTTTATGACTTCCACCACCATTATATAAACACATGTTTCTGCAATATTTTCTAACTTCACCTGTTTTAGTCAATTGCAAACGTGTAATGTTATTACTATGACTTTCTATTTGTTCCTGTATATATGCCATAACCACTAAACCATCATTTAAAACATATCCTTTTTCTTTAGGTGTTAGTGGTGTTATTGGTGTTCTAATTAATCTATAATCTAAATCACCAACCATTTTTTGCACTTTGTATTTTTGTAAATGTTCACCAACTTTAGCAAGTGAATAACCACTTAATAAATAACTACATCTAAATTCAATACCATCAAATGTTACTGCCTTTAGTGGTGTTCTACTTTTAATTGCAAACACACTGATCCATTTAAACCATTTCATGATAAATTGAAATTCATATGCTAAATTATGAATATAGAAAATCATTCTTCTATCCTTTGATAACTTAAATGTATCTATGATAAAAGACATTAATTTGATGAAATCATCTTTTGTTCTTCCAAATACTGAATGTCCGTTGATGCCTAATGTGAAACAATACATTAAACCAACTTTGTTTTTTTCGGTGTCATAAAATGATGATACTTCAATATCAAATGTGTTTGATAAATTGATGTAACTAATTTTTTTATTGGTGTTTATGACTTTATATTTAAGTGAAGATATATATTTTTTGAAATCGGATAATTCATCAAATTCATTTTTCAATTCAAATGGATCATAAATCTGATTCTTCCGTTTCATCTTCTACTTGATTCTTCTTTTCTTCTTCTTCATATAATTTTTCTGCAGTTTCTTCAAACCATTGTTTAATTGTTTCTTCATCTGCATTTGGATTATCAATTAAAATGTCTGCAATGACATCTCTACCCTGCATAGATCCTTTACTTTTACGATATGAAGAAATATATCCTTTTTCCTGCGCCCAATGGTGAAGATTGAATAATTTATTAATTCCATCTTTGCCTAATTTTTCTTCCAATGTGCGTTTATCGGTTTTCATAGATTCTGCGATTGCTTGCATGATTCTATCAGAATATTTTTTGTAACCACTGATGGTTGATGTTTCTGATGTTAAAAATGAACGCATTTGTGCAAATGTATGTCTTAATTGATTCACCCTTTGTTGATTAGAAATATTTGGATCTAATTTTGTGGAAAAACTTTCCATATCACCCATACCACGTAACGCAGGTGAATTAATATCATGTTCTTTTAATCTTCTAATACGTTTATTTGATGCACTAACTAATCTACTTGTTATCTTTCTTAAATCACTTTCAGATAGATTGTTAAATGCATCTAAATCAATGTTTAATATATCTTTGATTGATAAACCTTTTACATTCATAAGATTCCCCTTTCAGTTATAGAAAATGCCTACCCATATTGTAATGAATAGGCATCTTCTTTAACAAGTTTAATTATAATTCTGTTTCGGAAGTTTCTTCTTCATCACCCTCAAAATGACATGTATTTTCGGCACGTGGTAATGGAAGAATCTCTTTGAAATCTCTAATCCAAACAACAGGATATTCATCTTCACCATCTTCGTTTTGTTTGATTTCATAAACGTATGGGAAATTGATGTGTTCAGGATTATCAATAACAATGATGCCACCTTTGAAATCAACAGGTAATTTCTTATCGGCAACTTTGGTAAACTTGACTTGTAAACCTTTCTTTTGTAATCCTTTTTCTTCTTCACCTTTAACCATGATTGTTACAGGTGTCCACCATGATGGAAATTCTGTTTGTTTAGATTTTAAAACTTTAACTTTCATAAATGATTCCCCTTTCTTTAAAATCTGTTTCTATTTTTACATATCTCATTGATACGTTTAATAGCATTGTAATAATACGTTGCAACATGCACTAAATCTTCATGTGTTGGATTTAAACATTTATGTGCATCTGCTAATAAATTAATTGATTGATCTAAATCTTTATCAATCTCAATTTGTAATGGATATTTAATTGGCATCTACTTTACCCCCTTTGAATAATTGTTCACTAACTTTGCCTTTTCAAATCTTTCTACCTTAATTTTATATTTAGGTGATTTGCGAATTTCATCTAATTGTTCCTTATGATCCAAATACCATTCTTTTAATTGTTTTTGTGTATTTGCGTAACACACGAACACACCTGTGTCAATATCCACTAAATACCATAATTTGTGTTTAGGATTAGATACATCTCTGCGTATGAAACATTTAGAATCATAATCACACATCTTTGCATCAACTTCCTGAACGATAAACCCATCATCACTATTTAATAAAATTAATCCTTTCATTATTGATTCCCCCTTTCTATATAATTCATTGTTTCACCATCTCTATATAATAGTGGTGTTGAATCTAAATCATTAATATAAACTGCTTTGTTAGTAATGATTAGATTATTATTTTCACAATATTTTTCAATGTTCTTTGTCGGCACACCAATAATTAACACTTCATTAACTTTTGATTTGGTTTTACCTTTGATGCCACGTTGAACAGGTAATTGATATGTGAAGTATGCACCATGATTGTTAATAGATACTTGTATCAATTTCATGTTTCAATCACCTTTCTTAAATCTTTTAATTCTTCTAATATGTATTTCTGACACATTAACCATGTTTTTCCTGAAAATCTTTCACTTCTCATTTTAGATTCCAAATTATCAATTAATTCTTTTCTTTCTTCAATTAAACGATCTAAATATTTTTTGAATTCATACATGTTCATAATCTAAATCTCTTTTCTAACCATTGATAATCTAATGGATCATCTGCACGATATGACATTATGAAGAAACATCTTCTTCTACAAAAATATAGAAATCGTAATGCCATCTGTGGTGTTTGAAATTCTTTTGTGGTTATCGTTTTACCACAATCAAATGACACATCAACGTAAACCATTTAATTCTTTCCTTTTTAACATTCTTCCACAAACCATATATTTAACTTCAATTAATTCAGAAATTTTATCGTAATATAATTTATGATAATATTCATATCTTTCTAAATTGTTACGATTCAATTCACGTTTATTAAAGAAATCATCAGATTCATATTGTAAACGTAATAAATGTTCTACCAATTGAAGATCAGATAATTGTTCTAATCTTTCTTTTTCTGCACTATTTAAACCCATAATTGATTCCCCTTTAAAAACTAATTTCCACTTTCCACAAATATGTTGCTCTGATGGTGGTAAACAAATGTGGTTTCAATTTGTTGCGTAATGTGATACCTAAATCAAATATTTCAATATCAACATTATCAGATTTTATTTCAACAAATCGTAAAGATTCTCTTTCATTATCATCAATGAATTCAAATTCGCATTGTGTAAATGAATTAATGATGCCATCAACATCTTCTGATTTTTCAACATCATATTCTTCACCATATTTTTTATTTAGCATTAATGTAATCATAATAAATTCCCCCTTTTAATCTTGCACACGTTCAATATGTTGTTTTGCTAATTCAGTTAATTCCCAAAATTTAGCATCACTGACTATTCTGTAACCGACACATTCAATAGTGGCAGACACAACTTTGTCATTAATCATACTTTCAATATAATCATAAACACCACTATAAACATCTTCTGCGTTAGTTTGTTCAAATGTGAACACAATTTCCAATGAATATGGATATGTTCTTTCTGTTGTAATTTGTGCTTTGAATTGCAATGTTGCTTTCATAGTTTAGATTCTTCCTTTTTCTGTGCATCATAATTGGCACACTAATAATTTAACATATTTGAAATGTATGTCAACAACTTTTTAACAACTTTTGAAAATAAAAAGAAATAGATGTCCCAACAACACCTATTTCCCTGTTTTAAAAAGAAGAATCTACCCTATATCACATAAGGCATAATTATTATATCAGAATATGACACCATCTTTCAATAATGTAACAATTTCAGTGATTTCATCTTGATAAATGACTTCATTGAACGGATTGAAATGAATTTCACCGATTTCAACATAACCACTTGCATTATTAAAGTTAGTTACATATTCATTAGATGGATAACCCTGCATGTGCGCATATACATTGCTATCAATAGGAATTTCATTATGATAACTTCTTCTAACTTTCACTTCATTTGGTGAATATAATGCAGTATTAGATGATCCATATGAAATGTTTGCACGTTCAAACATCATATTTTTAGCATTAATGTTAGATGCGATAGATTTAACAATTGACATAGCACCATTTGCAATGCCCTGTGTATTTCCTGAATAAGCACCTGCGCCAATGCTTAATGTTCCTGACATTGCGCCTAAAATCATATTTGTGTCATTGACTTGTTTTTGTCTTGTTATTTCTAATTCGTTAGATGTAACAATATTTAATCTGATGCCAACTTGACACGTTGATGAATAAATAACTTGTTTATCCGTATAATTATATAAATATGCAGTAGAAATTCCTGTTGCCATATCCATAGCATAAAATACTAAAATACGTTTATTGTAAACTTTATTAATATCTACTTCTACCCAACTAACAAACGGAATATAAATTTCCCACTTTGAATAAGGTTGATATTTTAAAATTCCTGCATTGGTAAAATCAAATGCAATTCCTGTGTTATTAAACATGAAATCTGCAACAATTAAATAAGGTGTATCACCATCATGCACCCATGTTGATGAAACAGGATTTGTTTCACTACCATAATCAACCCATTCACCACCATTTGTTGAATCTAATACTTTCTTCCCTGCATGAATATGTGTTGTTGGTTGCACATGTTCAAATACAGATGTTGCATCAAATGGTAACCATAAAACTGATGAAATATAACTTGCAGTAGCATCATCTTTAACACATGCATTAATCAACGCACCATATGCGCCAATATTCATTAAAGCAACAAATGTTTGTCTTGATCTTAATGGTGAAATATTTGGTAAACCACTATTAGAAGATGGTGATTCAACATATTCAACATCTAATGAAGAATATTGATTTTGTGTATATGTAGTAATAAGAATATTCCTGTTGTTAATTTCATCTGCATCATATTGTAAAAAATCAAATGTAACATTCTTAAATGCTAAATTTGTTGGATTAAATGTTTGATAACTAATAGTATCATTTACAGGTAAACGATCATCAACTAAATAATCTTTATTTGTGCTTTCTTCACTTCTAACCACTAACGCAGATTGTTGTCTGATTAAACTTTTCCATGACATTAAAACATCTTCTTTTAACACTAATCTTCTAACATCATTAGAAATAATTTCTATTGAATCAACATAATAATATCTATTTAATGATGGAATATAGACATAATTGAAATTCATATCAATATTCACAACATCAATATTTAATGCTTTAACACCAATAGAATGATTGAATTTCCCACCAATAATGTTTACTAATGTCAATGACTTATTTAATGCGTTATTTTCACTATTCTGTGTATATAAATATAATAACGTTTCATTTGCTAGTGGATAGATTTCAACGATTCCTGCACTTACAAAACTTTCAAATGAAGAAAAATTATTTAAATTGGCAACAAATTCAATGTAACTTCCATTTTCAGATAATGATTCAAAGTTAGATGTAAATGCTTCCCCACCACCTGCATTAAACCATTGATCTATTTGTTTTAAGTTTGATTGTATATCAATACTAAAATTATCAAATACGTTTGTTGTGCTATATAAAATATCTTCACAATCTCTAAATTCAATATATAAATCTGTTCCTGAATAAACATAGGAAGATAAATCATCTAAATAGATTTTAAATCTTGCTTTCATTGTTTTCCCCTTTCTATTAAATAAAATGGTGGAAGATGTTTCCACCTACCACCATTATTTTAATTTGCTATTCAGTTATTAGGCAACAACGAACACAACAAAGTTTTCATTGTAATCGTTAAAGTAACCTGCATCTTCTTTATACCAATAGTTAAAGAATTCTGCCTTTGAATTGTAGTGATCTTTAACACGTTTATTCATAGCAGTAACACCTAATGAATCCTTATCAAAAATTGTACATACAACATAAGATTGAGAAACATTAACTTTTGTGCCTGTTTTATCTAAAACGGAAACATCAATTTTAGATGCATCTGCTAAGGCAAAACCTGTGCCTGTGCCTTGCCAACAACTAACAACATCTGCTTCAGGAAGTTTTACTAATTCTTCATGGAATGTATCAGATTGTAAGAACGCAGAAACACCTGCATCTAAATAATCTAACATCACGATTCTTAACATATCACGTGGTGTATGTTTTTGTGTTCCACCAATATTGAATAATGTGCTATATGTTGACATACGTGTAGCAACTTGTTTAATTCTGTAAGCGCAGTAACGTAAGAAATCCTTATCATATAATGCCTTTGTATTGGTTAAAGATGTGCCATAGATGGTGTTATATTCAGTTAAGAGTTTAACAACACGTGTAGCACTATTATCATTGATTGTAGCACCAATGAAATTGTTGATTGTTCTCATAATTAAAGCATCAAATTTTAATGTGAGAGAATTTTCAACTGCTAAATAAATCATAGAAATGAAACGTGCCATTTCTTCTGCGCCTAAAAAACTTTGTTTTAATTGTTCTTCGGCAATGGAAATTGGAATTTCAAATGTGGTTTTTTGATTCCATAATTTAACAGAAACGTTTGGTTTATAGAATTGATCTTGTTCATAAACTGCACCATCAACTAATTCCCATGATTCGTTTTCTTCGGCATCAGGTAATTGCATATGGACTTTTTGAACGATAGATCCAAATTCCCAACTATCCATTAAAACCTTTGGCGCACGACCACTATAAGCACGAATGCTAAAAATGTTTTTAGCAATTCTATTAACTAACGCACCAACATATTTGTCATATAAATTGGCGTTTGCGATTTGTTCACCAATGCTAACAACATCAGACAAATCTTCTTGAACAACAGCAGTTTCACCTAAAACTTGCTTTGTTGCATCATTAACAATTTCATAAACTTGTTTAATTTTCATAATTGTTTATTTTCCTTTCTTTATTTGTTTAGTTTTTTCTGTCCTAATAAAATTATTATAAGACATATTGACATAATAATCATATTATTCATCATCAATTAACAAATCAAATTCAATTCTAAATTGTCTATCTTTTGTTAATGTGATTCCATTTACATAAATTCTTAATTTATTATCTGCTTGTTTTTGTAAATAAGCAGAAGTTTCTTGTGTGCTTAAATCATCATTGAACATAGAGAAATTTACTTTTGCAACATTGTCGCTACTTCCAAAAAGCGCAACAATTTTATTATGAATAAATGATGGAATAGTAAATAATGCAAATTCACCTTGAAAATTTGCGCCATTTGTCGCATTACCTGCTAAAACTATCATTAAATGTGTTCCACTTAAAGACCATTTAGCATAAGTAAAAATAACATCAGTAATTGTTCCTGTTGCAATATTACCCTCAATAAATCTTTTATTGCCATCTTTATCAACAATGTTTTCAAAAACAGGCAATTCAGAAATTGCACCAATTGTTTGTGCATTGGATAAGAACAAATATTTCGCATCATTTGTATCAATATACCAATCATCAATTGGATCACTATTATCATTAACTGCTTGTGTAAATTCAATATGAATAGTTAATTCATATCCTTTGGTTTTAACGTGAATTTCAAATTCTTCATCACCACTTGTTTTTGCTAATTCACCTTTAACCACTACGATTTCATCTGTTTCATCATTAACAAATTTAACCCAAACAGGTTTAATTGCTTTTTCATTAGGAATATATCGTTTTAAATTGGTTAATTGTTCTAAAACCTTTGCATTAGTGATATTAGTATAGGTTTCAGAATCAGTGGATTCTTCAATAGTGATAGGTGTTAAATCTAAAAGAAATTCACCACCATTTAATTTTCCCATAACTTTTTCCTTTCTTCCATCAATAGATGGATAAACACAATACTGAATCTATATCATTATAAATCATTTTATAGAAATCGTATTGTCTTACTTTAAATTCAGATTCTAACATCTGTTGTGAAGTAGTAACACCAATATTACCACTACGTGTTAATGTTTCTGTGCCTGTGTTTTCTATTACCCTGTGCGTTTCATTGTCTGCACTTGCACCTGATGTAGTAACATCTTCACTTCCATCAGTGGTTGTAATGGTAACAGGATCACTTGCATTGAAACCTTTGTATTTACTTGATGCATTTGTTTCACGATTGGTTGTTACTTCACTATTAACATTTTCGGTTTCTTCCGTTGTTAAATCAGGTGTTCTTTCTTCTTCCATAGAATAGTTTTCTAATGGATTATATTCTGTCATTAACGCATCATAGATTTTCTTCCATTTAGTAGCAAAACGATTATACAACACATTTGCAATCATTGTGTTTAATGCAGTAAATGGACTTTCTACATCACGTGTGCGATCATATATCTTCTTTAATAATGGTGAAACAAATTTTTCATTAGAATATCCACCAAAATAATCTACTTGTAATTCATAAACATTATCAGGTGTAATAAATTCACTAACCAATGGATATGTTGATTCATCATTTCCAAATAGATAAAAGAAATTATTATTATCACCAAAAATTATGTCATCATCATAGATTTCATTCATTTTCATTCTGTGTTCCATCATCTTCTTCACCTGAAACATCTTCTTTTGATGTGTTATCTTCGAAATCTACTTTTTGTTGTTCTTCACGTAAATCAATTTCTTTACGAATCTTCTTCCATGAAGATGATAATTCAACACTGATGTTTGTTCCAAACTTCTTATTCAAGTTTTCACATAACAATTTGCGTTGTTCTAACATATCATCAATCATTGGAAGTAATGAATCTTCATTCAAATCTGCTTCTGATTCATTAATTGCTTCACGTTTCATGTTGTAATTAGCATTTAAACCTAATTCATTCAACCAACTACCCATCAAATATTGTTTTGTTTCAATGGTGTCTTTTAACTGCATTTGTGAAGATTGTGAACGCATTTCAATTTTATCAACGTTGCTTTCTTCCATGAATTTAGATGTAACAACGATTCCAAAACCTGTGCCATCACTAACTTCTTTGAACATTGTTTTGATAGATTCTTTTGTTGCATCACTATCTGCCGTTAAAACGTTCATAAAACGCATGTTAATTAACTGATATTTAAGTGTTAAATCGGTTTCTGCTAATAAAGATGCATATCTGTTATTTAGTGAGAATAAACCAATATGTAAACTATCATTCCACCCAACAACTGCATTTCCATCATTCTTAATGTAATCATCTAAATTTAAGACACTACTAAATTTAAGATATGGATTAGAAACAATTGCCTGTGTCGGTTGATAATATTCATTTGGCATACCACCTAAACCACCATAGAAAACAAATAAATCATCTTTTACTTTAGTGAAGATTCCGAATCTACAAATCTGTAAAATCAATTCTAATTCACGTTGTGGGATTGTTTCAGGTAAACCATTCCATTTAAACATTTTAATAGTTTTATTCATCATATATTTGAAATATGAATCTATTAACATTTGTTTATTCTCTAAAATAGATCCTTTATAACCAAATAACCACAAAGAACGTGTATCAACTCTATCATTTGCCATCTGTCTTATCTTTTAGATCTTCTAATTGATCCTTTGTTTCTTTTAATGCATCTTCTACTTTGTCATATTGTTTGTTCTTAAAATGTTCAATTACTTTTCTAATACCTTTATAGAGAATTAATATCACCTGCACAGACAATATGATGATACCCAAAATTGTTTGAATTGTTGATAATCCAATAGCAACACCACCAACAATCGTTGCATCTTCAAGTATATTCAACACATTATGTTTCATGTTCTATCCCCTTTCAATTATATTATTTCTTAATTGAAATCATTTTGTCAACAAAACTTTACACACATACCTATTACCC
>Ga0310691_10006370_pt1 | contig 12598 bp, 8 predicted proteins | sample 176DNAGHGlowgp2_FD_203887 | JGI IMG/M metagenome (GOLD analysis project Ga0310691, IMG submission 203887) | Sheep rumen microbial communities from Palmerston North, Manawatu-Wanganui, New Zealand - 1766 DNA GHGlow gp2 (v2) (version 2) | ecosystem: Host-associated > Mammals > Digestive system >... | reverse complement strand
AGCGGGGATATACCATGTTGCTCACCCAGTTGCACACCCAGAAGGCATTTTTATCGGAGAAGTTGAGCTCATCGGCTCCCGGCGTGTTGTAGCATTCAGGCTGTCTGGTGGAGCAGCAGTAAACAGGCGTATAGGCCACCATGTTGCCGTCGTCGTTGCCAAACCAGAGCACACCGCCGATTTCTCTGGGCAACCAGGAGCGCATCTGGCTCACATAGGAGAATCCTGTCTGCTGGGTCGAAGTGGGTCGCTCGTTGAAGTATTTTTTCCCGTCCAGTTCGAAGGACAAGGGTGTGGGTCGGTAAGGCATATTCCAGATGCCACCGCCGATATTGTCGTCGAGAGCGAGCGGCGTGCCCTCATAGTGGTCGCGCATGCACTCGGCCATCTCCTGCACGCTCACTTTGTGGTCGGGCACTATCCAGAGCGGCATGGGCTCGGCATTGGGTTCCTTGCCCATGGCATAGGGCAGGTATTTGTCGAAGTTCTTGTTGAAATGGCGGAAGAAGCTCCACACTCTCGCTTCGCAGTATCGTTTGCCGGAGAAGTCGGGCTTCGCATAGGTCTGGTTCCAGTTGAAATCTTTGTCTTTTCCAGTGAACCATCCTTTGGAACGGGCAAATTTCACGACATCCTTCGAGTACATCACATTCTGTTTGTCTTTCATGTTGAAAGTGGTGATGCGGCTTTGGTTGGCATGTGCGCAGATGGCATTGTCGGGAATACGGATGGCCACCCATACGGCACCTTTGCTGCCAGGACCTTTACCCATCATCTCCATAATCCATGCCTCGTTGGGGTCGCAGATGGTAAATGTCTCTCCCTCGCTGTTGTAGCCGTAGGTCTCAACGAGCGATGTCATCACCTTGATGGCCTCTCTTGCTGTCTTGGAACGCTGCAGGGCGATGTAGATGAGTGAGCCGTAGTCGATGAGTCCTGTGTTGTCGACCATTTCCTCCCGACCACCATACGTTGTCTCGCCAATAGTGACCTGATACTCATTGATATTGCCTATGACATTATAAGTCTGAGGTGCTTCAGGTATCTCTCCGTGATACACATTGGTGTCCCAGTCGTAGATTTTCCTCATATCACCGGGCTGGTGGGTCGCTGCGGGATAATGGCACAGGTATTGGAACATACCATAGTCGTCGGCATTGTAGGTGCAGAGTACGGATCCGTCGGTTGTGGCGTCCTTTCCGGCGATGAAATTGGTACAGGCAAAGGCATAGGCCTGACAGAAAATGAAAAAGGAAAGCAGTGTATTTCTCATAATAAGTCAGATATTATATTAATATTTTATCATCATCGATTGTCGGGACTCGTTGCCGCAGAAGTCTGTAGCCACTACCGTGAGCTGACGTTCTTCTCCTTTCGGCCTTACTGGAGTCTTCGTGAGATTGCAGGTCATTTTGTTGGTCTTGTTCACTCTTTCGAACAAGATGAACTCATTGTCCACATACCCCTCAATCTTGTCTATTCCAGACAAGGCATCGGTGGCGGTGATGGTGACGAGTGGAATGGAATCTTTCTCACTGTCGAAAGCCACGTTCACCTGAGGGGGCTTGTCATCATAGGCGGCCTGCAAGAACATGTGCGCGCTGTTCACCTTGGCCGTCAGCCATCCATCGTCCACTTGGGCGGGTATAAAACCATCGTGGTTTTTGTGGTGCGAGGCCAAGAAGATTTTGGTGGGATCGTCGGGCAAGCGGTTGAGTTTTATCCTTACCTCAATTTCTTTATCCAGCGGCAGCGCCTTGTCGGAAAAGCGGAAAGCATCAGAGTACCCATTTCTTGCATGCTTGGCCAACGGCTTAACCTTGCAGTCGTCACTCAGCAGTCCCTCTTTCGGTATGGTCATGACGCCCCCTTCCATCTTGATGACGTTCTCACTATGGGCAGATACGACAAGTGAATCGTCTTTTTCTGTTTTCTGCGGAACCTGCTGTAGCGAGTCGGTGTGGTGCGGCGAACCGGTTATGATGAAATGATACTCCGACTTGTTTCCGAAGAAATCGCTCAGCACATAGGTGAGATGATAGTCTTTTTTCTTGTCGAAGTTGACGATTCCCTTGTTCTTGTCGGCCTTCAACATCGGCAGTCGGTTGGAAGGATGGATGAAGGATTTAAGGAACCATTCGCCATTCTTGTCATAATAGTCATAATCGCCCCATAGATTCACCAATTTGTGCATGGAAGGCGGAACATTGTTCATGTCGCATGAGAACACCTCGACCGAATCTACCAGAAGAGTGGTGAATCGCACCCCGCATCTGTTGGAAGACCCCTGCATGAAATCGGCGGCGTTTAAGGCAAATCCCACCTTTCCCCATGCAGTAAGCCTTTCGGTGATACTGTCGCCCACAAAATCGACACGTCTTTTTTCCGCCTCGCCACAGAACACACCGCTCCCTTTTACCGGGTAGGCCATGAAAGCATGGGCTACCGGCGGGACGGTGTCGTTGAGCAAGTCGGGTATCATCTCCAACGGGTCGATCAGTTTCCAATTGTCGGTCTGGTGGATTTCAAGATGCAGGTGAGGTCCTTCGCTGGCGCCGGTATCGCCGCTCAAGGCAATGACCTGCCCTTTTCTTACCGGGCAGTCTGTAGCATTGAGGTCCACCTCAACGTCGCATTGATGCTCCCGGTATTGTTTCCGCTTGACAACGGCCTCGATAATGGGCGAGAATTTCTGCAAGTGTCCATACACACTTGTATAGCCCTCGGGATGTCTGACGTGTATGCAGTAGCCTGTGCCTCCTTTATTCACCGACACATGGCTCACATATCCATCGCCGATGGCGTGAATCGGTTTTCCCTCCACCTGGTCGGTTTTGATATCCAGGCCCGCATGGAAGTGATTGGGTCTTGGCTCGCCGAAATTTCCGGCGAGCAACACCTCGAATCTCACAGGCGACAAGTAGGTGGCCGCCGCCAGCAGCATGTTGAGAATCAGCATGCCTTGAAGCTCATGTCCAGTCCCTTGACCGAATGGGTCAAGGCACCCACCGAAATGAAGTCAACGCCACACTCGGCATAATCTCTCAGCGTGTCGAAGGTGATGCCTCCGCTGGATTCCGTCTCGAAGCGGTGGTTGATGATTTCGACAGCCTTTTTCGTATTCTCAACGGTGAAATTGTCGAGCATGATACGGTCTACTCCCCCCTTGTCAAGCACCTGCTGCAGTTCGTCGAAGTTTCTCACTTCAATTTCAATCTTAAGATGGAGTCCCTTCTCTTGCAGGTAAGCATGGCAGCGGTCGATAGCATTTCCGATACCGCCGGCGAAGTCTACATGGTTGTCTTTGAGCAGAATCATGTCGAAGAGTCCGATGCGGTGGTTCACGCCACCCCCTATTTTCACGGCCTGCTTCTCCAGCATGCGCATGCCCGGAGTAGTCTTTCTGGTGTCGAGCACACGTGTGTTCGTTCCCTTCAATCGCTCCACGTACCTATGTGTCATGGTGGCGATGCCGCTCATGCGCTGCATAATATTGAGCATCAGACGCTCCGTCTGCAGCAAGCTTTGTACCTTTCCGCTTACTACCATGGCCACATCGCCTTTTTTCACTTGAGCACCGTCGTTGATGAGTACCTCAACTTTCAGGTCGGGGTCGAAACGGGCAAAAACCTTCTTAGCCACCTCAACACCGGCCAGAATGCCGTCTTCTTTTATCAGCAGTCTTGATTTGCCCATGGCATCGGCAGGTATGCAGCAAAGTGTGGTATGGTCACCGTCACCGATATCCTCAGCAAAGGAAAGATCTATCAGTCTGTCTTCAAGTTCGTCGATTGTAAGCATATTGCAATAATCATTAAAGTTAAATATTAATAAACAATGGTATCTCCCTCATACAGAACGAGATGTCCATTTTCATCCTTTTTTATTTGAGCAGTGCCGCCTCTCCACTCTGTCATGGGCATTTCGCCTTTGAGTGGTTGTACATCGGCTACCACGCCGTCGACCACCGTCGCCACTCCCAGTTTTACTATAGAGCCGTCGGGCATCCATAGTTCGTGATAAGCTATTTTCCTTCCCGCTTTTTTCATCGTATCATTTATGTCTTTCAAGCCCTTCGGCTGCCATTTTCTCCTGCAATGTGCTGGGCGGCATTTGATTTGCCACGCTATTGTGTGATGTAGAATCGTGTGATACGGAGTCGGCAGTAGACTGCGGCTTGCCGGCGTCAGCGCTTTGCTCCTGTTTCGTCTCCCGCATTCTGACCACAATAATATTGGAAAGGCTGAGTAGTTTCAATGTTTCCGAATCGTTGTTCTGCCCTTTCATCAGTCCCACAAAGCCTTTTACTTCTTTTATACCCACATTATTGGCATCGGGTAATTGCAGGGAATAATGAGAGTCGGAATAAAGGTGAAGTACCTGAGTGGCTACACTGTCATTGGAAAAGACCACAGCCAGGTAAGCCACGGCATCTTTTGAACCTTCTTGGAATATGAAATGCGTGTCGAAGTTGAGCAACACCTTGTCGCCTTTGTGAAAGGCAGAGTCGGCCTTTGTGCTGAACGACACCACATTGAAGGGAGGGTAAGGCATAAGTACGGCCGATGACACCTCGTTCCATATCAGTGCCGTATCGCCCACCGTTGTCAGATTGGCGAATTGTCCTGTTCCCTCCTGGTTGGGATGGGCTCCCAATGCGACCGACTCATCCTCCAGTTTCTTGCTTACATTAACGTAAATGTCGTGGAGTTTGTCGGCATGCCGGTAATAGTAAACCAGTGCAGAATCGAATTCGGCTTGTGTGACACCATGCTTCTCAAAGACCGCTTTCCGATATTCCATCCTTTTCTGTTCCGAATTGGTATAGTCGCCTGTGGCATAGGCCATACCCTCCGCCAGATGGTAGTCGTAAAGAATCTTCTCCATCTTCCCCGGTTGGATAACACCTTTGGGCACCTTCGGTTTGCAGCCCATCAGCAGGAGGGCGCAAAACAGCCAGGCCAGGCCTTGTAGGCAAATGGAAGATGAAGAGGGTCTCATAGCTTCACATACAATTTAATTCGTTCACTCGGTCACGTCCTTTTCGTCGTCTTTTCCTGGTTTGTCGGAAGAAAATGAAATCTGCGACAACTCCTTTCGGAAGAAGAGGAGCAGGATAACTACACCGACGCTGATACAAGAGTCGGCAAAGTTGAAAATCGGACTGAAGAAGATGAAGTGGTCACCTCCCCAAATGGGCAGCCATTGAGGCAGGTCTGTTTCTATGAGCGGGAAATAGAACATGTCGACCACTTTTCCCATGAGAAAAGGAGCATAACCATTTCCCCAACCCACGAAAGAAGCCACCTCATAGGGTGTAGACTCGGAGTAGACCAATCCGTAGAACATGCTGTCGAATATGTTGCCTGCTGCCCCAGCCGTGACAAGAGCCAGGCAGACAAGATATCCGAATCGCACGTTGTCTTTTTTTATAAGGCGCGAGATATAGACTGCCAGCACCCCCACTGCCACAATGCGGAAGATGCTCAGAACGAGTTTGTTGATGAACGTCATTCCATACGCCATGCCATTGTTCTCGATGAACAGGATATAGAACCAGTCGGTAATCCTGATCGACTCATGAAGGCACATATTCGACTTGACCTCGATTTTTATAATCTGGTCGATGACGATTGCAGCAAAGATAATCAGGCAGACTATCGTCCCCTTAGAGAAGAATTTTCTCATCTATAGAATTTATTTTCGGCGGGCATTTTTTGATGCCACGCTGAGTGTGGCATGAGGAACCGCCCTGAGCCGCTCTTTCGGTATCAGTTCGCCGGTAAGCCTGTCTATGCCGTAAGTCTTGTTTTCAATGCGCACCAAGGCAGCCTCAAGTCCCTGTATGAACTTCTGCTGTCGGCTGGCCAACTGGATCAGTTCTTCCTTGCTTTGTGTGGCGCTGCCCTCTTCCAGCACTTTGTAAGTGGGAGAAGTGTCGTCCACATCGTTTCCGTCAGCATTCATCAGTTGGCGCATCATCTGATTGTAGTCTCTTTTCGCAAGGGCCAGTTTCTCGTTGATAATGGCTCTGAATTCCTCTAAATCCTCATCACTGTATCGTTTGATTTCTGCCATAACGTGATAGGTTTAAGTTGATAATGTTATTTTTTTTGTAATGATATATTCAAATTGAAATCATCGAATTCGGCTGTCTTACCATCATTGTCGCTGAAGGAGATGGAATCGGCCAGTACCTGGTTGCACACATAGTCGCCATAAGCTTCTACGGCCTGCTCCATAGCCTCATTGGGCTGAATGGTGACATTGATGCGGTCGGTTATCTCCAGGCCGGATTCTTTTCTGAGGTTCTGAATTCTGTTGATGAGTTCACGTGCAAGTCCCTCCTTACGCAGTTCGTCGGTCAGGGTGACATCGAGTGCCACGGTCAGGTTGCCCTCATTGGCAACGAGCCATCCCGGCATATCCTCGTTGATGATTTCCACATCGGCGAGTTCCACATTGAGTTGCTGTCCTTCCACTTCAATTCCGATTTGGCCCTCTTTCTCCAGTGCGGCGATGTCTTTCTGCGAGAGAGCGGCCATGGCAGCGGCCACGCCCTTCATCAGTTTGCCAAACTTCTTTCCCATGGTGCGGAAGTTGCATTTCACCTTCTTGACCAGCACGTCGCTTCCCTCAACGAATTTCATCTCTTTGACGTTGACCTCATTGAGTATGAGCGATGCCACCATTTCGATATTCTCTTTCTGCTGTCCGTCGGTGGCCGGGATCATAACGCACTGGAGGGGCTGTTTCACCTTGATGTTGACCTTTCTTCTGAGAGCGAGCACCATGGAGGTGACTTTTTGTGCCATTTCCTGTCGCATCTCGAGTCCCTTGTTGATATAAGCCTCATTGACCACGGGGAAGGTGTCGAGGTGTACGCTGTCGACGCCACGTCCACTCACCGTAGTAAGGTCTTTGTAGAGTTGGTCGGCATAGAAAGGTGCAAACGGAGCCAGCAGTTTGGCAATGGTTTCCAGGCAGAGATACAGTGTCTGATAGGCACTCAGTTTGTCGGCATCCATTTCCTTGCCCCAGAAGCGTTTTCTGTTCAGGCGTACATACCAGTTGGAAAGGTCCTCGCTTACGAACTCATCGATGAGTCGTCCGGCCCTTGTAGGCTCATACTGGTCGAGGCACTCTGTGACCCCTTTCACCAGCGACATGAGCTCGGAGAGGATCCACCTGTCAATTTCAGGTCTTTCTTCCAGAGGCACATCGGGCTGGCTGTAGTCGAATCCGTCGACATTGGCGTAGAGTGCAAAGAAATTATAGGTGTTGTAGAGCGTTCCAAAGAATTTTCTCTTCACCTCGTCCACGCCTTCCGGGTCGAATTTCAGGTTGTCCCAAGGCTGTGAGTTGGTAATCATATAAAAGCGCAGCGGGTCGGCTCCGTAGGTCTCAATGGTCTTGAAAGGATCCACGGCATTGCCCAGACGCTTGCTCATCTTGTTGCCTTTCGCATCGAGCACCAGTCCGGAGGAGATGACATTTTTGAATGCCACGCTGTCGAAGATCATGGTAGATATGGCATGGAGCGTGAAGAACCATCCACGAGTCTGGTCAACGCCCTCATTGATGAAATCACAGGGGAAAGCCGTGTGCTTATCCACCGCGTCGGCGTTTTCGAAAGGATAATGAATTTGGGCATACGGCATGGCACCCGAGTCGAACCATACATCAATGAGGTCGGCCTCGCGTTTCATGGGCTTTCCTGATTCGCTCACCAGGATGATGTCGTCGACATACGGGCGGTGCAGGTCGATGCGCTCATAGTTCTCCTGTGAGAAGTCGCCGGGAACAAATCCTTTGTCTTTCAGAGGATTGGAAGTCATGACACCCTTTTCAACCGCCTTTTCGATTTCGTTGTAGAGTTCCTCGACCGAGCCGATGCAGATGATTTCGCCATCCTCATTGCGCCAGATAGGGAGCGGAGTGCCCCAGAAGCGGCTTCTGCTCAGGTTCCAGTCGTTCAGGTTTTCGAGCCAGTTGCCGAATCGTCCGGTACCGGTCGACTCCGGTTTCCAGTTGATGGTCGTATTGAGTTCACTCATGCGCTCCTTGCAGGCACTGCTCTTGATAAACCAGCTGTCGAGCGGATAATAGAGCACGGGTTTGTCGGTGCGCCAGCAGTGGGGATAGTTGTGCACATGCTTTTCGGTTCTGAAAGCCTTGTTTTCCTGCTTCAGGTCCATGCAGATGCTCATGTCGAGCGTCTCATCTTTGTCGGTGAGCGTCTCATCGTAGGCGTTTTTCACATATCTGCTGGCGTAGCGTGCCCAGAGCTTTTCATCCACAAAATCTCTTACGAATTCTTCGTCCATGTCGTCGAAGGCAAAATACTTGCCGGTGAGGTCAACGATAGGTCTGTGGTGTCCCTTCTTGTCGACCACGACAATAGGAGGCACACCAGCCTTCTTGGCCACGAGGGCGTCGTCGGCACCGAAATTGGGTGCGATATGCACGATACCGGTACCGTCTTCTGTGGTGACATAGTCGCCGGGAATCACCCTGAAGGCACCGCCCTCGAGCGGCTTTATCATAGGCAGCAGTTGGCTGTACTCCATTCCCACGAGGTCGGTACCCTTGTAGTGCCCGACGATTTTCCAGGGAATCACTTTGTCGCCCTTCTTGTAACCGTCGAGGTCGGCGTCGCGGCCTTTCTCGTTAAGGTACGCATTCAGGCGTGCTTCAGCCATCACGACGGTGATTTTCTCGCCGGTATACTGGTTGTAGGTCTGCACGGCCACATAGTCAATTCTCGGCCCAACGCAGAGCGCCGAGTTGGCAGCCAGAGTCCACGGGGTGGTAGTCCAAGCCAGGAAACAAGGAGTGCCCCACTCTGCCATCTCCGGCTTGGGATTCTTCATCAGGAACTGGGCGGTGACCGTGAGGTCTTTCACGTCGCGGTAGCAGCCCGGCTGGTTGAGTTCATGGCTCGACAGTCCGGTTCCGGCAGCAGGTGAATACGGCTGGATGGTATAGCCTTTGTAGAGCAGTCCCTTGTTGTAGAACTGTTTGAGCAGCCACCACAGCGTCTCGATGTATTTGTTGTCGTAGGTGATGTAGGGATGGTCGAGGTCGACCCAATATCCCATTTTTTCGGTCAGGTCTCTCCACTCGGCGGTGTAGGCCATGACGTTCTCGCGGCATTTCTTGTTGTAGTCGGCAACAGAGATGTAGTTTTCGCTTTCTTTGTTGTCGATGTCGGCTTTGGTGATGCCGAGTTCTTTCTCAACACTCAGCTCCACAGGCAGTCCGTGGGTGTCCCATCCGGCTTTCCTGTGCACCTGGAACCCCTTCATTGTCTTGTAGCGGTTGAAGGTGTCTTTGATGGCTCTGGCCAGGACATGGTGTATACCGGGGTGTCCGTTGGCTGAAGGAGGACCTTCATAAAATACAAACTGTGGGCATCCTTCCCTCTCGGTCACAGACCGGCGGAACAAATCGTTCTTCATCCACGACGCCAGCACCTCGTTGTTGGTCTGCGTCAAATCAAGTCCTTTATACTCGGCAAACTTCTTAGCCATTCTTTATTCGTGTTGTGTTAAATGATTATCTTTATTTTTAAGGTGCAAAAATACAAATTTCCTCCCATATACTTTCATAAAAGTTGAATTTTCTTTTATTTTCACATTCTTTTTAAAATGCTGAGGCTTCATAATGAAGAGAAAACGGAGTCGTAGTGAACAAATGTCTTGAATAAACCCAAGGAAGAGCGCAATGGAGAAATAATTTAAGAGGATAAGCGTCTTTTTTCGGTAAATAGTTCGTAATTTTGCGCTCGACCTATGAACCTTGACCATGTTTAAAGAAAAAGAAGAGCACACAATCTCCGATTACATTCTCGTGCGTGGCGCACGTGAAAACAATCTGAAAAACATATCGCTGTCGATACCGAAGCACAAGATAACCATATTCACCGGTGTCTCGGGCTCGGGCAAGAGTTCACTGGTGCTGGATACGATAGCCGCCAAGTCGCGCCGCGAGCTAAACGACACCTTCCCCACTTTCGTGCAGCAGTATCTTCCCAAATACGGCCGCCCCCATGTGGACAGTGTGGAAGGGTTGCCCATCGCCATTGTCATAGACCAGCGCAAGCCCGCCCAGAACTCCCGTTCCACCGTGGGCACCTATACCGACATCTATGCCCTGCTGCGTCTTTTGTTTTCGCGTGTCGGCAAGCCTTTTGTAGGCTATTCGGAGTCGTTCTCCTTCAATCATCCGGAAGGCAGTTGCCCGCGTTGCTCTGGTCTGGGCGAGATACGCGAGCTCGACATCCACAAGTTGGTGGATTTTGACAAGAGTCTGAACGATGAAGACACCATCCACTACATAGCATTCGGCAAGGGTGGCTGGCGATGGATACGCTATGCCCACAGCGGTCTTTTCGACTTGGACAAGAAGATACGCGACTATACGCCCGAAGAGTTGGACCTCTTTCTGAACAGTCCCCAAATCCGTTTGAAGAATCCCCCCTCCAACTGGCCCAAGACGGCCAAATATGAGGGCCTCATTCCCCGCATGTACCGTTCCATTATCAATTCGGAAGAAGGACTTTTGCACAGCGCTGTTCTGAATCCGATGCTCCGCATGGGCACCTGTCCCGATTGTGGCGGTACCCGTCTGAGCAAGCGAGTTCTCTCCTGCAAGATATCCGGCAAGAACATAGCCGATGTGTGTTCGCTGTCCATCACCGCCCTCAACAGTTGGATTCGAGGCATCGGAGATCCGCTGGCAGCCGACTTGAAAGTAGCCATCAGTGAGCGGCTTACCGCCCTTGAAGAAATAGGCTTGGGCTATCTGAGTCTGGACCGCAGTATCGGCACCCTTTCGGGCGGAGAGGCCCAACGCTGCAAGATAGCCAAATATATCAACTCCCCGCTGTGTGATGTGCTCTATGTTCTTGACGAGCCCAGTACGGGTCTTCACAACCACGACATTGAACTGATGAAGCATTCGGTTCAGCGACTGCGCGACCATGGCAACACCGTCTTGCTGGTGGAGCACCACAAAGAGATGATACGTCTGGCCGACTATATCGTGGACATGGGGCCCGGCCCCGGAACAGACGGAGGTCAGATAGTATTTGAGGGCACCTATGAAGAACTGCTGCACAGCGGCACCAGTACCGGCGACATGCTGGGCCAGACCGGTTCCTTCAAGTCGGCAGTCCGGACACCATCGTCCTATTATCCGCTCAGCCATGCAACCCTCCATAACCTGAAAGACCTATCCATCCAACTTCCACTTGGCTTGTTTGTCGTGATAGCGGGCGTAGCTGGTTCCGGGAAGAGTTCGCTGATGGAATGTTTCCGCAAAGAATATCCTGCGCCACAAGAAATCACCTATATCAGCCAGAAAAACATCGGTATCAGTCTGCGTTCCACCCCTGCCACCTATCTGGAAGCGGCAGGTGACATCCGCAAGCTTTTTGCCAGGAAATACAAGATGAAAGAAGCCTCTTTTACCTTCAACGGAAAAGGCGGCTGTCCGGTCTGCGGCGGAAAGGGCGTCGTCGTGTCGGAAATGGCTTTCATGGACGATATAGAAACCGTATGCGACGCCTGCGGTGGCCTGCGGTACTCAAAAGAAACCTTGAAGTACACCTTGGAAGGCGAAGTCGGAAACGGACAGGGCCCAGTGGCGCTGAACATCGCCGAAGTGATGGATTTGTCGGCCCGGCAAGCCAGTATTTTCTTCCGCGGCACTTCTATTGAAGAGAAATTGAAACCCTTGCTCGATGTGGGCCTTGGCTACCTTCACCTCAACCAGTCGCTTTCCACCCTTTCGGGCGGTGAACTGCAACGGCTCAAGCTTGCCTCGCATCTCGGTGAGCAAGGCAGGATTTTCATCATCGACGAGCCCACCGACGGTCTTCATCTGAAAGACGTGCACCATCTCATCAGCCTGTTCGACCGGATGGTGGATGCCGGCAATACCGTATACATCATAGAGCATAACACGGATATGATAAAAGCCGCCGATTATGTGGTGGAATTGGGACCGGGAGCCGGAGAGGCCGGAGGAAGCCTGCTCTATGCCGGACGCCCCTCCGGTATGATTGCCTGTGAAGCGTCAGTGACAGGCAAGTACCTGGAGGTTTAAGTTAAGAAAAGAGAAGCAGGCTCACTGTATTACCTTCAGCCGGGCGAACTTCAGCAACAGCTGTTTGGTGCCGGCCATGGAGAACTCGACGGTGGTCTTCGTGTTCTCGCCTGAGCCCTCCACTTTCAGCACGACCCCCACTCCGAAGCGCGAATGCTCCACCTTGTCACCCACCTTGATGGCAGGCAGGAGGCCAGAGGGCGCCGCGGTGGGTGGCTTGGGCGTTGAGGTGTCTCCACGAGAGGCGGTAGGCGTTGAGTTGACACGCATCTGACGGACAGGTGTAGGCTTCACTTGTTTCACGAATGACCTTCCATAGTGGCCAAAGTCGGAAACATCGTCCTGCCATCTATAAGCGGTCCGCTGCTTTACGGACGAGCCGCCTTCGAAAGCGTCTTGTCTTATCTGTAGGAGTCGTGTGTCGATGTCGTGGAGGAACCTGCTTTCGGGGTTGAACTCCGCCTTGCCGAATCTCATTCGCTGCCGG
>Ga0310691_10006369_pt1 | contig 12599 bp, 10 predicted proteins | sample 176DNAGHGlowgp2_FD_203887 | JGI IMG/M metagenome (GOLD analysis project Ga0310691, IMG submission 203887) | Sheep rumen microbial communities from Palmerston North, Manawatu-Wanganui, New Zealand - 1766 DNA GHGlow gp2 (v2) (version 2) | ecosystem: Host-associated > Mammals > Digestive system >... | reverse complement strand
GATTGGCATTCGGCCCAGTGTTATCTCGGAATTAAAGCATGGTCGAACCAAGCACCTTTCCAGCTCAAACATCATTCGGATTTCTAACTTTTTTGGTGTGTCCAGTGATGTTTTTAATGAAGGTGTTGTGGAAGAGACTTTCCCGAATGGAGCTGACATCGCGGCTGTTGCTGGATACCATTATCTAGAAAAAAAAGAAACGCCCGCCGAAGCCGGCGAGCGTCAGGTCACAGACGACGATATCAAGTTTGCCCTGTTCGGCACCACGGACATCGACGATGATGTCTACGAGGACGTCAAAGCCCTGGCCCGCACGGCAGCCGAGCAGGCGGCGAAACGTAAGAGGAAAAAGGAAGAATGAAAACTGCCTCCGTGTATGCTTATGCCAGACGGCACGGCCACATGGTTTTGAATATGCGCTACAAAAAAGCCGCCAGCTTCGCCGTGCAGCTCCCCGACGGTCAGTGCTGCATCGGCCTCGACCGCACGAAACTCCGCACCGACGCAGAGAGGAAGACGGCGCTGTTTCACGAGCTGGGCCACTGTGAAACCGGCGCATTCTACACACGTTATTCCCCTGTGGACAACCGTGGCAAGTGTGAAGAGATGGCCGATCGCTGGGCGATCTGCAAGGAGCTGAGCTACAAGAAGCTGCTTCGAGCCATGCGCGCCGGCCACACCGAAGCCTGGGACCTCGCCGACTACTTCGGCGTCACTGAGGACATGATCCGCAAGGCTGTCGATTTCTACACCAATGCCTGCGGGATGAAATTTGATTAAAGGAGCTTATGCCATGGGATTTGGAGACATTTTCAAAGCAAGTAAAAACAAATCGCTCGAAACAGAGAACAAAGAATTGTCAAACAAGGTCTCTGAACTCGAAGCATTATTAACTCCTGAGGTTCGTGATTACGCAAATCTTCTGCAGTTGATCAGTCAAAAGCAGCAGGACCTTCACGAGCTTGAGACGAAAATAGAAAAAGAAAAAGCCGATGGGCTCAAATCCATTGACGAACAGCGAACAGAGCTTATGTCCTTGCATGCAAAGATCAAGAATGCCCAAGCCGTGCTCATTCAGACTGAAGACGAAGTGCTGTATCAATCTTTTGGTCTTTATAATCCATGCTTTGAATTTTCAAATTCTTCAGATTATAAAGATAAGCTTGGATATGTGCGTCAGCGACAAAAGGAAATGCTCAAAGCCGGGACAGCTGCTACGGGCAGTACAACCTGGACTGTCAACGGGAAACTGTCCGAAGGCAGAAAAATGGTAAGCGATACTCAAAAGCTCTTGCTGAGAGCCTTTAACTGCGAATGCGATGATGTTATCGAGCATGTAAAATTTAGCAACATTGACGCTTCCGAAAAGAGAATCTACAAAGCGGCAGAGGCAATATCAAAGTTGGGGAAAACCATGAGCATTTCTCTTTCTGATAGATACACCATGCTAAAATTAGACGAATTACATCTTGCATACGAGTACCAAGTCAAAAAGCAGGAAGAAAAAGAGCGTCTCAGGCAACTCAAGGCAGAAGAACGCGAACGAGTGAAGGTTGAAAAAGAGATCGCCGAAGCACGAAAAAGGATTGAAAAAGAACAATCCCATTACCAAAACGCCTTGCACGCACTTTTATCACAGATTGAAAATTCTTCTGAGGCTGATAAACTCGAGTATGAAAAAAAGCGCCAAGAATTAGAGCAGCATCTTGGAGAACTCAGCAAATCGATGGAAGAAATAGACTATCGCGAGGCAAACCAGCGTGCAGGATACGTGTATGTGATTTCTAATATTGGTGCCTTCGGCGAAGATGTTTACAAAATAGGTATGACACGACGGCTAGACCCGATGGAAAGAGTCGACGAGCTCGGAGATGCTTCGGTCCCCTTTAATTTTGATGTTCACGCTATGATCTTCTCTGATGATGCTCCTGCGCTTGAGGCTGCACTGCACCGTGCTTTTGAGAATAGAAAACTGAACATGATAAACACACGCCGTGAGTTCTTCGCTGTTTCCCTTGATGAAATCAAAGCAGTAGTAAAAGAAAACTATGATAAAACGGTGGAATTTATAGATATCGCACCGGCAGAACAGTATCGTGAATCCCAACTGATCAGAGAGAAGAATTCCGTAAATCATAACGAGGTGTTTTAAAATGGCTTTGAATTTTCGGAAAAGTAAAAAAATTATGGGCGTGCGATACACCGTCAGCAAATCCGGTGTTAGCCAGAGCGTAGGGAATAAATTTGGCCGCATTACAACAAACACTAAAGGCCAGACAACCGTAACAACCAAGATTCCTGGGACTGGCATCTATGACAGACAAACCGTTAAAAAGAATGCAACTGTCGATCCAAAGGTTGAAAACCGAGCTCGGGGTTGCGTAAATATCTACTGCATTATCATTCTTGCTATAGGCCTGATTTTTTTGTTCATTGTTCTTTTCTCGAAATGCAGTTAATTGAAGGGGAAACTCTAGCACATAACCAAAGACATAAAAAGACCGCTCCCGAGGACCAGTCGAGAGCGGTCGGCAGAATTATCCCACAACAACACATAGGCAGGAGAAGTCTGCCCATTTATTCTAGCAGATTTCTCCGCAAAATGCAAGAAAAACAAGGAGGAAACTGTGAAAATGGCAAAGAAAAAAGCGAAATATTATGTCCGGCCGGACGGTCTCCACGAGGCGATCCGCATCATCGACGGCAAGCGCGTGGCCTTCCGCGGGAAGACGGACGCCGAGGTCGAGCGGAAGATGCTGTCCTGGCGCGGTGAGCAGAAGGAGAAAACCCGCTTCAAGCCCATCGCAGAGGCCTGGTGGAACGAGATGGAGCCCACCTGGGCATACAATACCCTCCGCGGATACAAAGCCTCCTACGCCCGCGCAGTGGACCACTTCGGCCTGTCCTATGTGGCCGACATCACCCCGGAGGATGTGAAAACCTATATCGACGATTTCAGCCGCGGCGGCCGGTCCCGCCAGGTGGTGGTCACACTGCTGCAAATCATCCGCCAGATCCTCGACTATGCAGTGCTCAAGCAGCATATCTCGATAAATCCGGCCCGCGCCGTCAAACCGCCGCGCAATCTGCCGCGCGGTCACCGGGAAGCGCTGGAAAAGTCCGAGATCGAGGCGATCAAAGCCCACCGCACGGATCCGCTCTACCTCTTTCCCTTCCTGATCTATGAGACCGGCTGCCGCTATGGAGAGGCCCTGGGCCTCCGCTGGGAAGACGTCGACCGGGCAAACAAACTGATCCATATCCAGCGGTCCGTCTATTACATGAGCAGTGCGCCGCTGCTCAAGGCGCCAAAGACCGAGCGCGGTCTGCGCAGCGTCCCGCTGCTGGATGATCTGGATGCCGTTTTCCCGCGCAAGCTTCCGAATGGCTATATCTTCTCCGAGGACGGCGGCAAAACCCCGCTCCGGAAGGGCCGCGCGATCAAACTGTATGACGCCTTCCGGGATGCCTCCGGTGTCACCGCAACCTGCCACCAGATCCGCCATGGCTATGCAACCGCCCTCTTTGAGGCCGGCGTCGAGCCGAAGATCGCCCAGCAGCTGCTCGGCCACGCCCAGCTCTCCACGACGATGGACATCTATACCCACATCCGGAAAGACGCCCTGCAGGCCGCCGCCCAGAAGATGAACGCCGTTCTCTGATCCGGCCGAGATGTTCGCTGTCCTCTGGTCAGGCAGAGAAGAACGATGCCCCATGATCAGGCCGCGCCGACTGTCATTCTGTGTAGCATTTTCTGTGTAGTTTACTGTGTAGCGGCCTGTGTTTTTTCCGGTCTTTGCATGTTGCTCCATGCAATCGGATTTCAGCCCGCAAACCCGCATAAAACAAAGAAAAACCGGCAATCACAACGGATTGCCGGTTCTCTTTCATCTGGCGGAGTGGGAGGGATTCGAAGTCTATAGAAGGTCATCCACTCCCAGGTGCTCTGAAAAAACTGTGTTTTTTCTGTGTAGATTCGGACTTCTGCCGATATTTCTATCGACTGAGATTGTCTATGTTAACTAAAATAACTATATAGCTAATCTGTCCGGATAACAATTTATCGGCTCAACTGCCACAGGCGGTGCAGAAATGTGACAGCCTCCGCGCGTGTCAGCGTCACATTCGGAGAGAAGTGGGCTGCATCGGTCCCGTTGGTGATGCCATTCTCCACGGCCCACTGTACAGCCTCAGCATACCAGGCATCCTTCGGCACATCCACAAAGCCGTCCTCCGCCCTGGGATTCTGCGCCGGTGCCAGATAGCCGCGGTTCATATCCACATTGCCGGTGATGCCGTTGACCTTCCCGGTGCAGCTGTGCTGCCAGATCATGCAGCTTCTGGGTGGCTCTGCCTTGTTGTTCCACGCTGCCAGCCACAGGCCGTATCTCTGTGTAAACTCCGCAGAAAAATACCGACTCAGATAATCCGGGTTGGCGTAGTTGACCACAGTATACCCTGCCGCCTCGATGGTGTCACAGAACGCCCTGGCAATTCTGGTGGCCAGCTCCATCGTCACCGTGACGCCCTGCTTCGCCGCATAGCCAACAGAGTCATACTCGAAATCAAATGCGATCGGATAGTCCAAGCGGTAAGGCTTCACCGCTGCAAGGCAGTAGCGCGCTTCCCGCTGTGCTGCGGCTTCGGTGGTGGCATAGCTAAACCAGTATACCCCGCAGGGCAGACCGACCTTGTTGCATCCCTTAATGTTGAAGGCAAAGCGAGTATCGATGTGGTTCTGCCCGTATCCCGCCCGAAGAATGGCGAAATCCACGCCCGCCGCCTTGACCTTTGCCCAGTCTATGACGCCATTATGCTGGCTGACGTCGATCCCGATGTAGGCGGCGCTACTCATTACCGCTTTCCTCTTCGCCGGTCTTCGGCAGCTGTTCACCGTCTGCTGTCCCCTGTCCACCGTCAGGCGGCTTCTCTGCCGGGATGCTTGCCGCCAGATCGCTGCTCTTGTTTCGCAGCCACTCGACACCGACGGTCACAAACTGCGGCAGCGGCACTCCCATCAGGCCGATATTTTCAACGACGCTGATAAACTCCACGATGAAAAACGCCCAGGCTGCGCTATCTCTCCAGAAGCTCTTGCCAGTCAGTCGGTCCAGCTGATGGAACGCCACCACAATAAAAATAATACCGACTTTACGCAGCAGCCCCTTAAATGCGGCCTTGCTCTCCAGTGTGCCTCCCGAAGACTTGGGACTCTTGTGGAACACACCAGCCACAATCAGCCCCGTGGCGTAGTCGAGCAGCATGATAATCCCCAGGGTCTCCAGAGCCACAGTCCAGCCGCCCAGCAACGCGGAACATAGCCCGGCGAGGATCCCAAGCAATGCAATTTTACCGTTCATATGTATTCTCCTTCCCGGCCGCTCTACGCGACCTCCATCGTTTGTAATTTGTCGCCCCGCTCCACCGAAGCAGAGCTGTTTTGGATTAGATTAGCGGTGAATACACACGCACCCAATCAACATACATTTTCATTTCACTTGTGCTTTCCGCAGGAGTTCCTCCAGCTTTACCAACGGCTAGATTGAGCAAAATATATTGTGGTAATTGATACGCCTGTGTTACATCTGCGGCCCACGCTGAAAATGTGTACCTTTTATATTCCAGGCCATTTACAGACATGGCTATATATTCAGGCGTCCATTCACATGCATATACATTCCACTCTGAGGAAACTATTTGACCACTTCTCCCACTTCCCAAACTAGCGTCATTGTAATAACTCCACAGATTCGCTTGTGCCGTTGTTGCGTTTCCGGGTATTGTTTCGGTTATATCAACTTCACCGCACTCTGACCAGCCAACATCTCCCACAACTACCGGGCGGTCAATTTCATCGTATTGAACAACATAATTTGCACCAAGCGTCCAAAACGCACCAAATGCACCGACAACATTCGGGAATTTAATTTTAGCTTCAATTCTTCCATATTTGAAAGATTTTTTCCCCATTCCCGTGATGCTACCGCTTGTCCAAGGTCTGCCTCCTGTACCGTTTTTTAATGCCGTAATGACGAGACACCCATTTTCAACAGATACGTTTCCAGCCTTGTAAGTTTGCAACTCTGCATTTCTCATTGGGCCTAATTCATAACCCCAGTTCGCTGTGTTCAAAGCTGAACCGTTGAAATCGTCCTCAAAAATCAGTGTTCTTCCTGGTAAATATGGGTCAGTGCCCGGGTATATAATATTTCCGCCAATATCAAATCCGTTTTCGATTGGGCTGCCATCTTTGTGGTATGCAGCAAGAATCACTGTGCCATCTAAGAAATAAATAGCCATTGTCAACCACCTATAAAATCACTGATTTTATCGTTTGATATTACATCGGAGTATATTATAAGTTTATTTATTGTGCCAAGCCATTTCGAACCGACATAAAAAGGATTATTGACAGCGCTGAAGGTTCCAGATAATGTAAACGATGCGGTGTCGTTATTTCCAATTTTATATTGAACTAACAAAGACGCACTCCCAGCAGAATGAGTTGCCACAAGCCGAAGATGAACTGGCGAGCTTGACGATATGGGCATGTCGGTCTTTTGGGTAGTCCAAACAAATTGTCCATTAGTAGAATCACTTGCACTCTTGCGTTGCAAACAAATACCGGGCCACGGAGAATCTGAACCAAGACAATCAATAATATGCCACTGTTTGTCTGATAATTGTCTCGAAGCAGATGTGCAGTCCAGTGCAATAGTAAAAGCCCTGTTTGTTTCCAATAGCTTTACGCCAGTGTTGATGTAGTGGCTTTCGCTATCAAATGTCTCATCAAACAAAGAATATAGCACGTCAGTAACAGTAACAGTCACATTAAATGTTGTAGTTTTGCCACCATAGCTTACCGTAATTGTGCTTGTCCCCTCGGTCAGTGTGCCGCTCAACGTGTAGGTCGTGACAGTTTCCATCGTTGCATCGGAATAATGCGCCGTAACTGTCAGCATGGGCTTCAGCACATCCAGGCTATCCGTGTTGTAGACGACTGTCTGCCCCTGTTCAAACACAGCGGAAATAGACACAAGATTGGCCGGAGGATACAGAGCTGCTTCCAGTGCGTCGTAATAATCCTGCCCGTGCTCGTCCGTCCACGCCACGTGCGCAAAACAGTTGAGCAGGGCCTGCTTGGCGGTCGCGGTAAGGCCGCCCTTCGTATCAACGTACTGTTTGTTTGCAGCATCGCTGCCAGCCTGCGGCGTCGGCACTTGTACCGGTTTCGTGAACGTAGAGCCGGCTGCAGTCTCGGTATACGCTGCGACCAGCACCGCGTTGATATAGGTCTCATACGTGGTGTCCCCGTCGTGGTCCATTGCAGAGATGCGGCAGCGTTCCGCTTCGTCCACCGCATCCACCTCTGCAAGGTAGAGCATTGTATCGCCATCGGCCAGACGGTAGCGGCCGGCAGGGAGATTCAGCAGATAGGTTCTCGGCGTCAGCGTCGGAGTCTCGGTGTGGGCTGCTGCATAGTCCACAGAGACATCCGTCCAGCCGCTGATCGCCCAGCCCAGACCTGCAACCTCCAGGTGCAAGGCATCCGTTCCTTCCTGCACCCGGCCAATCTTGCCGTTTTGGCCCACGACAAAATCGCCGATATTGGCAGTCGGCTTAAGTTGCGCACGAGACGCCGACACGGCTTCCCCGGAATCCGGCACATTGCCGATAAACACGCCGAGATGGTTCTTGCTCTTGAGCGCCTCAATGTCCTGGCTGTGCGTGGCCAGGATCTCCTGGATCGCCTCGATTGCCGTCCGCATCTGTGCAATGCTCTGGACGTTCCAGTAGTCCGTCGACTGGATCCGGCGCTCGACGCTCTCCGCGACCTGATAGATCCAGGTCCATGTGGTGATCTGCTCGCCGTCCTCAGACATCAGCTGCAGCTCCATGGCGCAGCGGCCGGCGCAGGTCAGCACCTCGGGGACGATCGTCACCGTCGCGACATTGCCGTTGATCGCAACAGCGGCCGTCGATCCATCCGGCATGGTATCATAAGCCCCGCCGTGCCCGTCCGCTTTGCAGAAGACGACCTGCCGGATCGTGAGGTCGTTCGGCACCGACCAGGTCCTTCCGCCTTCAAACAGATGCAGCTCCACCGCTCGGAGCAGCGCATCGCCCTGCTTGGCGTACAGGACCGGCTGCCGCTGGGAGAGCTGCAGGTCGAGATTGAGCTTTTGTGTAATCATCATTATCCTCCTAGATTCCGAATCCGTTGGTCGAGATCCGCGATAAACGAAAAGCGGAGCTTCAGATCATCGGTTGAATTTTTCTGCAGTTCGGTCAGCAGCCTGTTTCGGACGCTGAGCTTTTGCTGATACTCGCTGTTCGGGTCGTTGATGTCCCGGTAGAGGCCGCGCACCGTGCGCTGCACCGAACCGCTCACAGTGGAGACCTTGATCTGATTCTCGTCCGGATAGTAGGGCCAGACCGTATCCTCCATCACCTGAACATTGGCTGTGACGCCCTTATGGTTGTCCACCAGCCGAAGCACGGTGAACAGTCCGAGCCCGAGATCCGGCCAGGCCTCCGGGTCGATCCGGTTGAGATCCACTACATCCAGCGCCCAGGACCGCACCGGCTGCGAATCCGCTGCCAGTTTCGCCATGCCCGCCTCGTAGAGACTGTCGGCGCTCTCATAGCGGTCATCCTTCCAGATCTGACTGATGATCTTCTCCGTCTCAAAGTACGTGTCGTTCGTCAGATACAGGCTGTGGGACGTGTTCTGCGACGCATCGCGGATCGTCAGGCCATCTTTGCCGATGGGATAGAGCCGGGTATAGATTTCGGAGGAATCGCCCCTGTATTCCGGCGGCCGGCGCAGATTAACCGTGTCGATGGCGTAGGAGTTGCTCAGCTGCTGCTCCTCCGGGTAGCGCACAGTGACGGTCTTCTGATCGGTGTCGAAGCGCAGCACGCAGCCGAAGGTCTTCTGCATCTGCAGCAGCACCTCCAGCCCGTTGGGGCCGTCCATCTCGATCGTGCGCTTTCGGTGCGTGCCCACGCGGTTGACCACCCGCCAGCCCGCCAGATACGGAATGCCATTGCTGCCAGAGCTCCCGTTGCAGATCCGGGTGAGCACCTGCAGCTCCGTCTTCTCGTACATGGCAAAGCCCGGCAGCTGGAAGGCGAACTCGTCGCCGGAGCCTTCCGTCGTGATCAGCGCCTCCGCGCAGAAGATGCTCACGTCCAGCTGGCAGGTAATCTCCGCGCTCAAAGCACCGCCGGAAATCCGCTTCACCGCATAGGTCTGCTTCTCCGTAGTCTCATAGATCCGGCTCTCCTCCCGCAGCGCCGGGTACGCTGGATCGTCCAGCGGGATCGAGAAGTGCAGCTCGTCGAGGCCATTGCTCTTGTGGGAAATGGAATACCGGTCCGTTGTGATTTGAATCCCGTTGATAATTTGCAGCATGAGATCACCTCACAGATAGGTCGGTGTGTAGGCGATGGAAAACGGATCTGCGATCTGGATGCCGTTCAGCCAGAGCGTGAATACGTTTTTCCCGGGCTCCAAATAGGGGAAATCCGTCCAGGCCACCTGGTTGGTGACGTTATCACCGTCCACCAAAAAGATTTTCCGCTCGCCGTCAAGCACAATGCTCTCCCGGATCCTCCCCGTATACGCCCATGTTTGCAGGGCAACGGAAAGATTGTTCGGGTCGAGGCGGAGAACCATCAGATTCTTGTCGATGTCTTCGCCGGTTACTACGCGCTCTACAGTGATCACGCAGTCGGTCTGTTTGACGTTGCTCTGGCAGAACACCGCTCCATCCTTCGCGTGGTCAATCATCTCATATCCGATGATCGTGACCTCCTGCCGCTGCTTGTGCCGCGTCACATGGAATCGGTATTCCACGGAGGTCAGGATTTCTCCGAGGGTACTGGTTTCCGCTTCGGAGATCAGCACTGCACGATACGTGTACCCGTCGCCGATGTCGATCTCCACCGGAGCCAGGCCGAGGAACAGGGCCTCAAAGGCGGTCTGGTTTGCTGTGCGCATCTCGTTGTCGCCAAAGAAATCGATGCTGCAGTGGAGCTGCAGCCCGCCTCTGCGATTGCGCAGCACGGTGAAGGCAGACCGCTGACTGCCCTGGAAGACCGATGCATCGATCTCCCGAGAAAAGCTTGGATAGGCCTGCAGCTTGGCGCCGAACTCCTGCAGCGGATGTCCGGCGAAAACTCCCTTGTTGTATTGCATCAGAGCACCTCCCATTCCATTTCCTCGCCCATGTATTCTGCCGTCGCGCGGGCGACCTCCCGGCCGTCGATGCTGACGGGAACCTCGATCGTGGCATGCATCCTGGCAGAACCATTGAATCCGCCGGCGGCCGCTGCGCTGCCGTCATAGAGATTCCGGTCCACCGAATAGGTCGACTGCAGTACGCTGCGGGTCTCATCGGCAGACAGGATGCGCTCGCCGCCGCGCAGGTAGACCAGCTCGGGCCCCTCCTCACCGACGAGGGCGTAGCCGGTTGCCGCGTACCGCGTGCCCGAGGCGTAGGCCTGCTCCTTGTTGTACAGTCTGGCACCGGCGGTGGTGTGGAACCCGTTTGAGGCTGCCGCCGCGACCTCTGCCGCCGCAGCATAGGCGTGGCCGGCCCCGGCCTTGATCGCCGCAACGAATGCCTCGGTCAGCCCGGCACCTGCAGCCATGGCCGCTGCCATGTCGCCCAGCAGCCCGTTTTGCGCTGCCGTCGCAAGCATCTGCCCGGCTGCTCCGGCGTCAGCGGCACCGGATTCCACGCTGCTGATGTAGCCGTCCACCACCGCCTTCGCCGCGCTCTTGGCCTCCTCCGACATATCAAGCCCGTCGATCAGCTCATACATCATTGAGCGGATCGCTTCACATGCCTGTGAGAACTGTGTTTGTGCCTCAGCCATAGCGCCGGCCGCTTCATTCTGCACGCCGTACAGCTGCTGGATCAGCGACATGGTTGTCTGCACCGCTTCGGTATCACCGGCCTTGAGCGCGTCAACCAAGCCCTGGAAATAGGATGCCATTTCCTTGGAGCCGTCGCCGTACCGCTGCACAAACTCGGTCATGCCGTCGATGCCGCTGTCCATCAGATAGTCAACGTTGTCGTTGTAGTTGGTCCAGTAGTCGATCTGCGACTGTAATGCAGCGTTGATGTCCGTGATCGCAGTACCGACGGTCTGGTCCAGCTGATCCCACAGGTTGAACTGGCCGGAAATGCTCTCCATCGCAGCCGCATAGGCAGATTCGTAGGCGCCCTGCAGCTCTGCCAGGTTGCCGGAGATACCGCTGATCGCGCTGCTGATCGCCGTGGAAGCGGCGGCCGTTTTCGCCCCGGAGTCTTCGAAGGCGTCGCCGAAGCCCTGCGTGGCGTTCCCGCCGTCCTGAAGCGCGGACATCGCCTCCCGGTAGACCTGCTCCGCCTCCGCGACCGCATCGTTGGCCATCCGAACCTTGCCGGCCGCAACGTCGATAGCAGTATTCCACTTCTCGATCGCAGGTGCGACCTCGTTGTTCATCTCTGAAGAAAGCATGGAGAGTTCACTGTTCAAAGCTGCTGCTTCGTTTCTCAATGCCTCCGCCTTCTCAGTTGAGATCTGGGTGCTGTCGAGGTAGTTTCCTTGGGAATCAGTCAGTTCATTATGGATTTCGGCCAACCTGGACAGAATCTCCTGCTCCCGAAGCTCAATTTGCTGCTTCCTATTTTCTGCATTATGCAGTTTCACCGTCGCCTCTGCCTGCTCAGTCACCGCCTGGGTCTGCGCGTCGTAGAACGAGGTCATATACTGCTGCATGGCCTTTGCCTGGGCGTTCTCCTGCCAGGCCGCGGTGTTCTCGCGAATGGCAGCCGTGCCGCCGGTGATGCTGTCGGTCTCCAGGTCAATGACGCCGGCCAGATCCGGTACCAGGCTCACCAGCTGCTCGAGGATCGCGTGATACTCCGCCTGGGCCTCTGCCGAGTCCAGACCGGCCGCCTCCAGCGCCTCCAGCTGATCCACGTAGTAATCCACCGCATCGGCCGTCGCTTGGATGGACGCAATGGTCTGGTCCTTTGTCTGAGTGATTCCGGATAGGCCGTCCTCGAACTCGCGCAGCTCTGCCGATCCCGTCTCCAGGTTGGAAACAAGCACCGCAATGCCGGCTACCAGCCCCAGAATCGCTGCCGTTGCAAGCAGGATGGGATTGCTCAGCATCGCAGCTGTCAAAGCGCCGAACGCGGTTTCGGTCAGCCACATCTGCGCAGCGCAGATGGCAGAGGCCCCGGCAAGAACCGTAACAGCGGTCGTGAGGGCGGCAAAGACCGCCACAGCCAGTGGCCCGCTGTTGACGATGCCGGTCATGCCCTCCACAAGGCTCGTCAGCGCCGTCTTCACGCCATTGAGGACAGGCGTCAGCTGATCGCCCACCGCGATGCCCAGGTTCGTCAGTGCGGTCTGGAAGCGGGCATTGATAAACTCACTGGTCGCGGTCATGGTCTCATAGGCCGCCTGCGTGGTGTTAGTGGCGCCTTCCATCTCCCGGGACATCTGAGCGACCACCGCGTTGAAATCCTCGATCCCCTGCGTCATGATCGCATTGGCGGCCTTGCCGGCCTCCTGCGAGCTCCAAAGGCCCATCA
>Ga0310691_10006368_pt1 | contig 12599 bp, 7 predicted proteins | sample 176DNAGHGlowgp2_FD_203887 | JGI IMG/M metagenome (GOLD analysis project Ga0310691, IMG submission 203887) | Sheep rumen microbial communities from Palmerston North, Manawatu-Wanganui, New Zealand - 1766 DNA GHGlow gp2 (v2) (version 2) | ecosystem: Host-associated > Mammals > Digestive system >... | reverse complement strand
TTGCTGAAGAATCTGACAGAGATGCGTGTTGCGGTATTCACTGCCGACTGCTGGCGCTCGTTCTATATCATTCTGCTTGGTACTGGCATCCTCTTGGCAATGCTTTATGGTAAGCTGAAGAAGGAATATGCCGTGGGTATTATTCTAATTGTCTGCTTGGTAGATATGTGGACGGTGAACAAACGCTATCTGAACGATGGTATGTTTGTGTCTAAGACCGTCCGCGAGGAACCGATGCCCAAGTCTACGGCTATTGACCATATTCTCCAGGATAAGTCGCTCGACTACCGTGTGTTGAACTTGGCAACATCGACCTTCAACGAAAATGAGACAAGCTACTATTTGAAGAGCATCGGTGGCTATCATGCTGCTAAACTGCGCCGCTATCAGGAACTTATCGATGCACATATTGCACCAGAGATGGACCGTGTCTTCAAGGCTGTCAGCGATGCTGCCGGCGATATGACGTTGGTCAATGGCGACAGTATCTATCCTGTGTTGAACATGCTCAACACCAAATACTTCATCCTGCCTCTCCAAGGAGGGCAGACTGTGCCGCTGGCTAATCCATACACCTATGGCAATGCGTGGTTTGTAGACCGCATACACTATGTCGACAATGCCAATGAGGAGCTGGATAAACTCGGCGAACTGCCATTGCGCCATGAGGCTGTGGCAGACAAGAAATTTGAGGAGCAACTCGGACAAGCCGTCAAACAGGATACGCTGAGTCGAGTGACTATTACCGCCTATGAACCCAACCGCCTGACCTATGAGGTCAACTCTGGAAAGGGTGGAGTAGTGGTGTTCTCGGAAATATACTATCCAGGATGGACGGCTACTGTCGATGGTGTGGAACAGCCACTGGGACGTGTCGACTACGTGCTGCGCGCCTTGCAGGTGAAGCCTGGAAAACATGAAGTGGTGCTTAGTTTCTTCCCGAAGAGCATAGATCGCACGGAGACCATTGCTTATCTGGCTTATATCCTGCTTTTGCTTATTCTGTTGGCTTTGGCTTGGACGTCATATCAGCATTATCGCCGTCAATAGATAAAATCTATTGCCATCTTTTTTGCATAGTTGACATAAATTATGTATCTTTGCAGCGTAATAGATGTCCGGCGGAATGAAAAAGGATTGGAAATTTTGGCATATAGATCATGTGGGGGTCTGTCTGATGACAGCACTATTGGCAGCAGTCATTGGATTGGTGTCAGTGAACCTATCCATGTTCAATCCAGTAGAACAGGCCTTTGAGAATTTCCACATGACGGATGTCTATTATGAGATGAGCCGTAGCGAGAATATCGAGATGAATGACGATATTGTGATGGTCGATATGGTCGAATTGCGCGACCGTGGGGAGATAGGACAGGTCATCCAACAGATTAATGCTTGTCAGCCTCGCGTGTTAGCCGTTGACTTGCTCTTTTACAAGGAAGGCGATGATGTGTTGGCCAATGCCATGCTGATGGCATCTATCGAGGAGGCCAAGGAACCTATCGTTTTTTCCAGCAAACTGGTGGACTATAACGAAGAGAAAGGTTGCTTCGAGAACTTCATTCCGTCCTTCTTTGCACCTATGGGAGACTATGTCTTTGGCTATGGAAACGTGTTGCAAGACCATGAAGGAGGCATCATCCGTGAATATACACTGTCTAAGAAATATAACGATAAGACGATGTATTCGCTGGCCTACCTGACAGCTTGTAAATACATGGGCGAGAAACCGCATGAGCAGGATATAAATGAACGTCTCATTGTCTATGGCGATACGGACTTCCCTGTCATTAATTTCCGTGATATCCGGGATCATGCCAATCTGCTGAAAGACAAAATTGTCTTGCTTGGTACGTTCTCCAATGAAGAGGATGCCCATTTTACACCGCTGGGCAAGATGCCGGGCATGAAAATCCAGGCATATTCTATGCTCTCCTATATCCAGAATCGTAACATCAAGGATATGCCCGTATGGTTCAGCATCGTGCTGGCCTTCATCCTGTGCTATTTCTCGTCATGGATTAATTACTGGGTGCCACGCCTTTGGCCGAAGGTCGACAGCTACATCATCAGTGGTTACTATTTCCTGTTAGCAGCTCTGCTGGTATGGGTGTCGTTCTTGAGTTTTATGTATCTGCAATACAATATCAACCTGCTCTATCCGTTGGCAGGTATAGCACTTATCGAAACTGCTCGACCGTTATACGAAGATAGCGTTCGTATCATATACAATAAATGGCATTGGAAAATTTTCAAACATTCCATTTACTTGGAAAATGAGGAAGAATAAATAAAGAATATAGGAGATGATGACTATGAAGAAAAGAGTGTACTCATTACTGTTGATGACCCTTATGACTGTTATGGCTGTAGCGCAGACAGCTCAAGAACTGCTCAATGAGGCTAACGCCAAGTACGAAGCTGGCGAGATGCAAGCAGCTCTTGATCTGTATGTCCAGGCTGCTAATAAGGGACTTGCCGAAGCGCAGTTCTTGGCAGGCAAGATGTTCTATCTGGGCGAGAACGGCTCAAAAGACTATAGTTCGGCATCTATGTGGTTTAAGCGCGCTGCCCGTCAGCGCCATGCCAAGGCTGAATACGGACTGGCCACCTGTTACATGAATGGTGATGGACTCCCCGTCAACTATGATCAGGCACTGATGTATATGAAAGCATCTGCTCTGCGTGGCTATGTGCCTGCTCAGCGTAAACTGGCAGAGCTCTATTCCAAGGGCGTCCTTGTCGAGGCTGACAGCGTAGAAGCCAAGCGCTGGCGCGATATGTCCGACGGCAAAGATGTCGCCCTTGTCCCCGAAATCGAGCGTCCCACCAAGATTATAGCGAAGGTGCCCGCCGCTTCCGCCTCTGCGGCCAGCGGGTTGCCCGCTGGCGTTCCCGCCTCTGCTTCTTCCGCCGCCTTAGCGGCCAGCGGGTTGCCCGCTGGCGTTTCCGCCTCTGCTTCTTCCGCTGCCTCAGCGGCCAGCGGGTTGCCCGCTGGCGTTCCCACCTCTGCAGACCCGCCTATCGGCTACTCCGCTACCATCCTTCCCCCGGCTGAGCGCCCCGACAGTCTGGTTAAACTCATTGAACTTGTCAAGCTCTCCCGTACAGAGCAGCTCGACTCCCTCAACCAGGCTCTGATGGATAGCCTCACCACTACAGGCATCCTCAACAAACACATGATAGCTACCATTGACTCCATGATGATTGCTGACAGTTTGGAGGTCGTTCGTTTGGAGAAGCTCCGCCAACTCAAACTGCAGATAGCCCAACAGGCTCAGCGCAAGAAATCGCTGGTAGTGCTCCCTAAAGAGTCCGAAATCCAGCGCAACTTGCCGCCCACAGTCTCTACCCATTGGGATGTACCCCTCGAAGCGTTGACCCTCAAGCAGGATGGCACCGAAGTTCCTGCCCCTGCTCCGGCGGCCAGCGGGTTGCCCGCTGGCGTTCCTGCCGCGTCTGCCGCTTCTGTCGCTGCTACCGCTCCTTCTTCCTCCGCGTCTGACGCTGCTCCAGCGGCCAGCGGGTTGCCCGCTGGCGTTCCTGCCGCGTCAGCCCTTGCGGCCACTACTTCCACAGCGTCAGCAGGAGGCAATTCTCAAGAGCAGATAGAGGAAGAGATTGGCATGTCCAATGGCGCTCCAGTGGTGCGCATTCTCTACCCAGAAGATCAGTCGCTTTTCCATACCGATGTCGTCAAACTGAAATACCAGCTGCTGGCGCAGGGCTTAGAGAACTCTACCAAGATTACCGTTATGGTTGATGGTGTTCGCCAGCCCGACTCCCGCGCAGCCAAACAGGCTGACATGATAGAAGTCGACGTTCCCAACCGCGACTGTACCGTCATGCTCTTTGCTCAGAATGAGAAAGGCAACAGCATCCCAGCAACCATTCGCCTTATCCGCGAGAATGTCTCCGAGTTAGATCTGCCTCGTCTCTTTGCCGTTGTCGTCGGAGTAGGGGAGTATAACGACGAGAAACTCCTCCCGCTGAAGATGACGGTCAAGGATGCCAACGACTTTGCCAATGTGCTGCGCTCCAAGAAGGGCCATCCTTTCACAGATGTGGAAGTGAAACTCCTCTGTGACCAGGAAGCTACCCGTGGCGACATCTTTGAGGCAATGGAGTGGATGGGTCAGGAGGCTCGCCCCAACGACCTATGTATGTTCTTCTTCGCTGGTCACGGCTATCGTGACGAGCGCGACCGCTTCTTCTTCGTGCCGTATGGTGGCAATACCAAGCGCACCTACGAGTGTTTCAGTGCTACCGACTTCAAGGATGCTGCTGAGAAAATCAACTCGAAGTTCGTGGTCTTTGCAGACGCTTGCTACTCTGCCGGTCTGCTCGAAGGCAACCGCTCTGCTGCTGCAGAACATTTCGTCGAACAGTTGCGCCGTTCGAAGAATGGTATGCTGTTCTATGCTTCCAGTGCTGGCGATACAAAGTCGAAGGAAGACCCCACCTGGGGCAATGGTGCCTTCACCAAGGCTTTGGTTGAGGCATTCAATGGTGCTGCCCGCAAAGAAGGCGATGAGGGTCTCTCAACACGTACCCTCGACGCTTACCTGTATGATGCTGTGCGTCGCACTACAGACTTCAAGCAAACACCGGTATTTATGAATCCCAGTGGTATCGAACATTTTAACATCTTTACCTATGAAAAATAATATCTTTATCCTGCTGTTGGCGCTTATGCCGCTGTCTTTGGCAGCACAGTCATATACGGTCTATTCTGTTGTGGGCACCGCCCGTTGGTATAACGGAAAGTCTATGGTCCCGCTGAAGGCCCGTAAGGTCCTTGCTGCACAGAATAAGATACAGATCGGTGCCGAGAGTGCTGTTACCGTCATCGACGAGAAGAATGCCAAGATGTTCTCCTTCACAGCCCCAGGCACCCATACTGTTGCTGATCTCATCAAATCACTCAAAGGCAATGGCAAGAGTCTCTCCAAACAATATCTTAGCTATGTTGTCAAGCAGCTCTTCTCTGACGATAGCGAGAAAATGTCGCACCCCAACACCTATATGCAGGCTACCGCCACGGCTTATCGCTCGTCGTCCAACGACTCCCTGCTTCTCAACCAGTTGGGCCGTCACTTCGCAATCGATGGGTTCCCCATCGATAAGACAGTGGAAAGTACCCTCGTAGACCCCGATACTAATCCTGAAACCGATTATGACGTGGAGTTTGAACTCGTTGACTGCACTACCGGGCTACCACTCGAAGAACATATAGCACCGAACACAAGTTGCTACCTGCGTGTGATGAACCATACGACGGAACCTCTCTATATGAATATGCTCGACATTGACCGGAAAGGCAATAAATACCTCGTACTTCCGATGGATGCCGCTGCAACATGCGCTCACCTGTTGGTACCTGCTATGAGTACGGTGTCCTTCAAGAAGGAGCCATTCATCTTTGGCGACGAACCATCCGAAGAAACACTTCTGTTGATGGCTGTACGCGAACCGGTAGACTTCAGTATTGTCATGGACGATATCAAGACGGGGGGTAAAAGCACCATGCGTGTAGGCCTTAACCGCCGTTTTTATCAAGTAAAGTGATGGAATTCCGTACACAGGTCACCATTGATACGCCGCCTTTCCTGATAGAGCCTTGCGAAGAAATCCTCTTTGTGGGCTCTTGTTTTGCCGATGCTATTGGCCAGCGTTTCCGCGACGAGGCATTCCCTGTCACCGTCAATCCCTACGGCGTAATGTACAACCCTGCCAGCATCCTCCATACCCTTCAGTGCATTGCTGCCGGCGTTCCCGCCGCTCCTGCTTCCGCCGGCGCCTCCGCCGCTCCTGCTTCCGCCGGCGCCTCCGCCGCTCCTGCTTCCGCCGGCGCCTCCGCCTCTCCTGCTTCCGCCGGCGCCCCCGCCTCTCCAGCGGTCAGCGGGTTTCCCGCTGGCTTACCTGCCGCTGCTCCCCGCGTCGCTTTCCTGACCCTTGGCACCAACCACGTCTATCGTCTCAAATCAACTGGCGAAATTGTAGACAACTGCCAGAAGCGGCCTGCTGCCCTTTTCCAAGAAGAGATACTCTCTGTTGACCAGTGTGCCGACTATCTTCGTCAGTCGGTAACTCTTCTCCAGGAGCTTAATCCAAATATTCACGTGGTCTTTACCGTTAGCCCCATCCGTTACTGTAAGTACGGCTATCACGAGAGTCAACTGTCTAAAGCCACCCTCCTCCTCGCCATTAACAAGCTCATTGCTGCCACTTCTCCCTCCGCTTCTGCCGCTGCTCCAGCGGCCAGCGGGTTGCCCGCTAGCGTTCCTGGCTATTCCACCATTTCTTATTTCCCCGCCTACGAACTCGTAATGGATGAGCTCCGCGACTATCGCTTCTATGCCTCAGACATGCTGCACCCATCCGCTCAGGCAGTAGACTTTATCTGGGAACGGCTGGTTGATAGTTACTTCTCGCCAGCCGCCAAGAATTACCTTGCCGAATGGCTTCCCCTCAAGCGGGCGCTGACCCATCGCCCCTTTCAACCGGATTCCGACGACTACCGCACTTTTCTGGCACAAACGCAGCAGCGCCTTGCCGCCTTCCGCAAGAAATACCCCTCTTCTTCTCTCGCACTTGCGGTCAGCGGGTCTTTGTCACCCGTTTCTTCTTCTAAAACACTTGCTGTCAGCGGTCTTCCCGCTGACTCCCAATTATAACAACTATGACATACACAATAGAAAAAATCACTACGCTCCTTGGAGCACGCCGCATCGGCACCGCCGATGCGCAGATTGGCTGGCTGCTTACCGACAGCCGCTCACTTTGTTTCCCTGAAGAAACCCTGTTTTTCGCACTGAAAACTGCCCGCAACGACGGTCACCGCTATATCGACGATCTCTACCGCCGTGGTGTCCGCAATTTCGTGGTATCCACTCCGCCCTCTTCTTCCACCACTGCGTCAGCGGCGGGTCTATATCCCGATGCCAATTTCCTCGTCGTCCCATCACCCCTCGCTGCTCTTCAGCGCCTCGCTGAGCGCCACCGTGACGAGTTTGACATCCCCATTGTTGGCATCACAGGCTCCAATGGCAAGACGATGGTTAAGGAGTGGCTCTATCAGTTGCTGTCACCTTCTATGACAGTGACGCGCTCCCCCAAGAGTTTCAATTCTCAGATTGGTGTCCCCTTGTCTGTCTGGCTGCTCAACGAACAGACCCAGGTCGCTCTCTTCGAAGCCGGCATAAGTCAGCCTAATGAAATGGAGCCCCTGGCGGACATCATCCAGCCAACAATCGGCGTGTTAACCTCCCTTGGCACTGCCCATCAGGAGAATTTCCGTTCCATGGAAGAGAAGTGTATGGAGAAACTCCAGCTCTTCCGCAATACCAAAGTTCTCGCCTACAATAGCGACGACGACACTATCAGTCGCTGCATCCGCCGCTTCGGCTTCAAAGGCGAGAAGATTGGTTGGAGCCGCGAAAACCAGTCGGCACCGCTCTTCATTGAAAAGGTATCTATCACCTCTCAACCCTCATCACTCACCTCTGTTTCCTATATATATAAAGGAACGCGCGCGAGCTATCCGCTGCCTTTCTTCGATGAGGCCTCTCTGCAGTGCTCCTTTGCCTGTGCAGCTATAGCGCTCTATCTGGGACTCACCCCCGATGAACTGGCAGAGCGTATGGCACACTTGGATCCTGTCGCCATGCGCTTGGAGGTTAAGGAGGGCCAGCATGGCTGCCTGCTGATCAACGACTCCTACAACAGCGACATCAACTCCCTTGATATCGCCCTCGACTTCATGGCACGCCGCACTCATGCAGTCAGTGGACGCCCCACCGACAACCGCACCCTTATCCTCAGCGATATTTACCAGACCGGTCGCGACGATGCCGACCTCTATGCGGAGGTCAATGCCCTTTGTCTCAAGCGCAGCGTCACAAAGCTCATCGCTATTGGCCCCCGCATCAGTGTTCAGCGGTCAGCCTTTAGCGTTCAGCGTTCAGTGTTTTTCCCCACCACCGAGGCCTTCCTCGCCAGCGATGCCTTCCGCTCGCTCCATGACGAGGTTATCCTCATCAAGGGCGCCCGTCCTTTCGGTTTCGACCGTATCACGGAGCAACTGGAACAGAAGGTCCACGAGACCATTCTGGAGGTCAACCTCAATGCTGTCGTCGACAACCTCAACTACTACCGTTCCTTCCTCAAGCCGGAGACCAAACTGGTTTGCATGGTCAAGGCCGACGCCTATGGTGCTGGTGCTGTGGAGGTTGCAAAGACCTTACAAGACCATCGTGTCGACTACCTCGCTGTCGCCGTGGCTGACGAAGGTGCTACCCTGCGCAGGAATGGCATCACGCAGAATATTATGATTATGAACCCTGAGATGACGGCCTTCAAGACCATGTTCGACTACGATCTCGAACCAGAGGTCTACTCTTTCCGTCTGATGGATGCCCTTATCCATGCTGCCGAACAGCAAGGTATTACGGGGTGGCCCGTACATATCAAACTCGACACCGGTATGCACCGCCTCGGCTTCGATCCTGAAAAAGATATCGACGAGGTAATCTGTCGTCTGAAGAATCAGAATGCCATCATTCCGCGCTCTGTTTTCAGCCATTTTGTCGGCTCTGACAGCGATGACTTCGACAATTTCTCCACCATGCAGTTCGAGCGCTTCGATAAGGCCAGCCGCCGTCTGCAGGCAGCCTTCTCTCATAAGATTATCCGCCACATGGATAACAGTGCTGCCATCGAACACTTCCCCGAGCGCCAGATGGATATGTGTCGCCTGGGCCTTGGTCTCTATGGCTACGATCCACGTGCCGCAGGTGCTCCTTTGCGCCCTGTTTCTACGCTAAAGACAACCATCCTTCAGTTGCGCCATGTCCCCAAGGACGAAACGGTGGGCTATTCGCGCCGTGGCATACTGACACGTGACAGTGTGATTGCCGCCATTCCTATTGGCTATGCCGATGGTTTGAACCGCCACCTCGGCCGTGGTGCCGGCTACTGTTTGGTTAATGGTCAGAAGGCTCCCTATGTTGGCAATATCTGCATGGATGTCGCCATGATTGACGTCACTGGCATCGACTGCAACGAGGGCGACCAGGTAGAAATCTTCGGCGAGCACCTGCCAGCTACCGTCCTTTCTGATATCCTCGACACCATTCCTTACGAGGTCCTCACGGGAGTCAGCAATCGTGTCAAGAAGGTCTATTTCCAGGATTAACCACCGTGTCCGTAAGCGTTCTCGTTCGAAAATGTCTCAATAAATTTGGTATTTTGCTCGCTAATTTGTACCTTTGCAATCACTACGCTTAGAAACAAATAAAAAACAAATCTTCCATGGAACAAGTTTTTAGCTATATCATTAGCTTAGGAGCCAGTGTTATGATGCCGATTCTTTTCACGATTATCGGTCTCTGCATTGGTCTCTCCTTTGGTCGCTCCCTTAAGTCTGGCCTCTATGTCGGTGTCGGTTTCGTTGGCTTGGGCATTGTTACCGCCCTGCTCACCACCAATTTCGGTGGTCCACTGAGTGCTATCAGCGAACTTTATCACCTCCAGCTCAAGGTCTTTGATATGGGATGGCCTGCTGCCGCCGCTGTGGCTTATAATACCGCAGTCGGAGCACTCATCATCCCCATCTGTCTCGGCGTCAATTTCCTGTTGGTCGTTACCAAGTGTACCCGCACGGTCAATATCGACCTGTGGAACTACTGGCACTTCGCCTTCATTGGTGCTGTGGCTTACTTCGTCATGGACCAGTCGCTTGCATGGGGCTATTTTGCTGCCATCGTGTGCTATGTCATCACGTTGGTTATGGCCGACCTTACCGCCGATAAGTTCCAGGAGTACTATCCCGAATGGCAGGGCATCTCTATTCCCCAGCCGTTCTGTCAGAGCTTTGTACCTTTCGCCTTGGTTATAGGCAAAGCCCTTGATGCTATCCCCGGTTTCGACCGTCTGAATATTGATGCTGACGGTTTGAAGAAGAAGTTTGGTGTCTTGGGTGAACCCCTCGTGTTGGGTGTTATTGTCGGTGCTCTTATCGGTGGCCTTGCCCAACTCGATATTAAGAAGATTCTCTTCCTCGGTGTTACGATGGGTGCCGTTATGGAGCTCATCCCCCGTATCACAAGTCTCTTCATTGAAGGTTTGAAGCCTATTGCTGAGAAGACCCAGGAGGTTGTCAAGAAGAAGTTCAATGGTAAGAAGGTGTATATTGGTATGTCGCCAGCTGTTGTCATTGGTCATCCTACAACGCTCGTCGTCTCCTTACTGCTTATCCCCGTAGCATTGGGTCTCGCCGTAGTGCTCCCTGGCAACCAGTTTTTGCCGCTGGCCTCACTCGCAGGCATGTTCTACCTGTTCCCCATGGTGCTGCCTTTTACCAAGGGTAACGTCGTTAAGACATTTATTATCGGACTGGTAGCTCTTGCCATCGGTCTCTACTTCGTTACCGATATGGCTGCTGCCTTCACGCAGGCTGCTCATACAGTCTTTGAGCAGACAGGCGACAAAGCTGCCGACATCCCCGCAGGTTTTGAGGGTGGCGCCCTCGACTTTGCTTCCTCCCTCTTTGGCTGGGTTATCTACAAGTGTGTGGCTTACCTCCAGTGGATTGGTGCTGGTGTCCTCACGCTTATCACCCTCGTCATGCTCTTCTGGAACCGTCGCCGCATCGTCGCTGAAGAAAAAAACAACAAATAAACAAATCAATATGAAAAAATCATTTCTTTTACTACTGCTTATGGGTAATTTACTGAATGGCTACGGCCAGCAGCACGTACAGTTCCAGACCGCCTGCCATCCTGAGGATGTCAAGCACTACGACACCAAGACGCTCCGCGAGCGTTTCGTGATGGAGAAGGTTATGGTGGCTGACGAGATTAATCTGACGTATTCTCACTACGACCGCTTCATCTTTGGCGGTGCCATGCCTGTCAACAAAACCCTGAAACTCGAGAATTTCCGTGACCTCGGTCTCGACGTAGACCCAGGCATCAAGGATAAGTATTTCCTCTACAACCGCGAACTCGGTATCGTCAACTGCGGTGAGGGCGACGGCGTCGTTATCGTCGATGGCAAGGAGTATGCCCTCTCTCCCAAGGAGGCACTCTACGTCGGTCGTGGCCATATCGCCAAGGACAAGGATGTCAACAAAGAGGTCCTCTTCCGTTCTAAGAATGCCGCCAAGCCTGCCAAGTTCTATCTCAACTCGGCTACAGCCCATCAGCACTATAAGACCCAGTGGATTACCCTTGACGGTCGTAAGGGCTCGCTGAAGGCTGCCGTCTGGGGACCTGTCGGTTCTTTGGAGGAGTGTAACAACCGCACCGTCTATAAGCTCATCGTCAACGACGTTCTGGAGGAAGGTCCCTGCCAACTGCAGCTCGGCCTCACTCAACTCAATCCTGGTGCTGCGTGGAACACGATGCCTCCTCACACCCACGGTCGTCGCATCGAGGCTTACTACTATTTCAATCTCCCTCAGGAGCAGACCATTGCCCACATTATGGGCGAGCCTCAGGAGAGTAGGGTAGTATGGCTGCACAACGAACAGGCCATCATGTCTCCCGAATGGTCTATGCATGCTGCTGCCGGCACCTATTACTACACCTTCATCTGGGGTATGGCTGGTGAGAACCTCTACTATAATGACAAGGACAACATCCCTGTCATCGATATCAAGTAATCCAGCATCCTGAAATACTGAAAAAACCGAAAAACAAATAGTATTATGAGCGCTGTACAAACCACAAAGATGTCCAATTTCCGTTGGGTCATCTGTGCGTTGCTCTTCCTGGCAACCACCGTCAACTACATGGATCGTCAGGTCCTGTCACTAACCTGGAAAGACTTTATCGCCGCAGACTTCCACTGGACCGATGCCGACTATGGTTTCATCACGGGTATGTTCTCCTTGTTCTATGCCATCGCCAACCTCATGGCTGGTAAGTTCATCGACTGGATGGGCACCAAGAAGGGCTATCTCATTGCCATCTTCGTCTGGTCAACCGGTGCCGTGCTGCATGCTGGCTGTGGCTGGGTGACGATGAATATCGAAGGCTACGACTCTATCGAGGCGCTGCGCCTCGTTCAGGCTGGCAGCGATGCCGCTGTGGCTATTGCCACCATCTCTGTGTGGCTTTTCCTGTCGTGCCGTCTGATTCTTGCTGTCGGTGAGGCAGGTAACTTCCCCGCAGCCATCAAGGCTACCGCCGAATACTTCCCTGCCAAGGACCGTGCTTTTGCCACCTCTATCTTTAATAGCGGTGCTTCTGTCGGTGCGCTGGCTGCTCCCGCTACTATCCCCCTGTTGGCTCGTGCCTGGGGCTGGGAGATGGCGTTCATCATTATTGGTGTGCTGGGTTACGTATGGATGGGCCTCTGGATATGGGCTTACGACAAGCCTCGCCAGAACAAGCGTGTCAATCAGGCTGAGCTCAACTACATCGAGCAGGATGTCGACCTCGCCACTGTTCAGAACCGTGAGGAAGAGAAGGAAGAGGCTGCCATTCCTTTCTTTAAGTGCTTCACCTTCCGTCAGACGTGGGCCTTCCTTGTTGGTAAGTTCATGACCGACGGCGTATGGTGGTTCTTCCTCTTCTGGGCTCCTGCCTATTTCT
>Ga0310691_10006365_pt1 | contig 12601 bp, 5 predicted proteins | sample 176DNAGHGlowgp2_FD_203887 | JGI IMG/M metagenome (GOLD analysis project Ga0310691, IMG submission 203887) | Sheep rumen microbial communities from Palmerston North, Manawatu-Wanganui, New Zealand - 1766 DNA GHGlow gp2 (v2) (version 2) | ecosystem: Host-associated > Mammals > Digestive system >... | reverse complement strand
CAAGCGTATCGGCATCAGGCGTTTTGCAATTGGCGTAATCGTTGGAATGCGGGTTCATTTCAAGATTTCCGAAAAAAAGCCCTCCCCTATTTTCAAAGTTTCCACCGACATACAGGTCCCCACCCATGTTCGTTGTTCCCTGAAACGAGAAATTACCCGTCACCAGGAGCGGTTTCGAAATTACAGGAACGTTGTTCTGATGTCCAAAATCGCCATTGATAATAGCGGACTCCAGCGAATCATCGCCCGTAATACCGGTAGTCTTGCCAAAGAACGCTCGGTCAAACGAAATACTCACTTTTTTCTCGGGAACCTTGACTTGGTAAAGCCCCGAAATTTTCATAATCGCGACTTCACTATGTTTGGAGCCATTCCTCGATTCACCTGTCGAAAGGATTTTCACCACATACGGCGAGCTTTCCGTTTCGGCACCGACAAGCCACACGTCAAAATTTTGATTTGCACTTTCGATATTATTGCCGAGCACATTATTCATGTGGATAGGCTTATTGCCATTGCCCTTGAACTGGCGAATAATGGCACCCGTCTCGTTTCCGTGGTACGTCATCCACGTACGAGCGGCAGTAATCCCCGCCACCGCCGCCTGGCGCGCTTCATTACGCATCATGCGGGCCGCACTTGAATGACCTTCGGAATTAAGCCATTTGAACGTAGCCGTTGCAGCAATTGTCGCAACGAGCATAAACATCAAAACCGTTATAAGGGATACACCCTTCTTACCACACATCATATCACACCCCTATAATTATTCTACAGCGGAGCCATTGCTCGGCGTTGCAAAAACGTAACTCGATCCACCCTGTTCGCCGTGCTTGTTTATTCTCAAGTCCACATAGAACGCACGGACATTTTTCTTGTCTGCAATTTCGGGAGTATAGTCCGCATCGAATTCGTAATTGATATCCTGAACTTTTTTCACCGTCAAATTGGAAATATTCAGTGTTCCCTGTTCTGCAAGCGGAGAGAAGAACACAAACGTAAATGCAAGACACGCCTTCACTTCCTGATTTACAGAAAAGCGGAAATTTCGAGTAATATTCGCCGATGTTTCATCATTTGGAGGCGCGAACATAAAATCGTCAAAGCGTTCTATCTTTTCACCTGATTTTGTACGCAATCCAACCGCCAAATGGTCACGCCCCGGGACAATCGTTTGGGAAGCATCCGTAGACGAGAGAATCGGCAACTTAAAGGATATCTCGTACTCCGCCCCTGGCGTAAAAGTCATTTCGGAACACAGTTCCGACCAGCTGCCAGAACCGCTATTTGCCTGAGCGGCATAAAGCTGGTTGATTCTATTCACGGTCGAATAAGCTTCTGCATCGACATCGTAATTTGTAACAAATCCAGAAAGCTTGACCGGATTGCCCCCAAGTTCGGGAGTCAAATTCAAGCGGAGCATTTTTGTGCCGTCATAACGGGAAATCAAGCGGAATTCCGACACATCCTCAGCCGGCGGGAACATCACCTTGCCCGTACTTGCTTCTAGCAATTTGGGCTTCGCCGGCACAACTTTAAAACGCGACATGTCGTTTGCAATCGCCACCTCAAGCTTGCCATCCGCAGGGCATGTGGCATCGTCAATTGCACCCGCAGCACTTTCTAAGCGTTTGCAGCGGCGATAAAGCACGCCATCGTGCACGTACCACGAGACAGCCTCGAGCCCTACATATTTACCATCATCGTCATAGCGGATTTTTCTAAAGTACAAACTGTCAAATTCGCCCGTTCCCTTTTGCAAAAAATACGAAGACTTGTCTATTAAAGAAGCATCTGCATTATTTGGGTCCATAAATGCATTTTGGACAACATTGAAAATGCCTGAATATTTTTCAGTTTCGTATTCTTTAGCACCCATTTGTGCAATATCGTCTTTTAACAAACTTGCCACGTTCTCGGCATTCTGGCTTGAGGCCAGCATATTTTGTGTGCGAACGCGAATTTTAGTGCTATCGGTAAGAGCTTGCCCTGCAACGAGGACAACAACGCCAAGGATTGCCATATAGACAAGCAATTCCACCAAGGTAAAGCCAGCCTTACGGCTACATTTCGGGCACAAATCACCCACATAGTTAAACATCATACACATTCCAACTTTATCCCACGAAAGTGGAATAATCCAACTCTTTATATTATATGTGAAAAGATAAATTCAAAAAAATGCTAAAAGTTTACGCCTGCGGGATGTATGTAAAAAAACATAAACCTGTAATGTATTTAAAAGATTACGGTAAAGCGCCCGAAAACGAAAAAGGAACCCTCACGGGTTCCTTTTTTATGAATTTCAGACTTTAATTACCGATTCAAATCCGAGGCGTTTTTAATTTCCGCTACATGGATTTGAAGACGCTCCAGATACCGTAGCATGAATCCAACTAGCCTGAGGGATTTCCATATAGTACCCCCCATCAATCTTTTCAATGCCACTATATATTGCAGAGCAATCATTATCAGCATTTCCACAATAGGTCGTTGATGGGACTCCATTAATCTTAACGGTATAACCATTGGCATTAACAAAAGTTATCTTCGTCCCGAACACACACTTGGTCGAGTTATTACCCGCTTGATAGACACCCGCATCCGTTCCCACAATTACATTGGAACAATCGTCACAGGTACAACCGCAAGATCCGCTAGACGAACTACTCGACGAGCCGCCGCAATTAGGAGTTCTCGAGCCACTCACCTCGACCTTAAACCAAGAATCGTCACCCGTTGCAATCGGGGTCTCGATATAATAGCCACCATCGACCTTTGTAATTGAGGCAAGCTTATTTGAGCAGAGATTGTTGTTATCACCGTTCGAGCAATAGCCCGGCCTTTGTCCATTCACCAGAATCGTATGCCTTTCATAGTTTTCATTGATTTCTGTAATCGACGTTGCAAACAAGCAGCGTTTGGAAGACTGCCCGCCAATAACCGACGATCCAGTATAAAGATCGTCACATCCCGTAGAACAGGTGCAGTTACAGCCAGAAGCGCTTTCTGTATACGTAACCGTGAAATCGCATTCATCGTCACCCTTGCTGTTTGTCACACGGAACGTGTAGTCCTTATCACCAGTCTTCGATTCTCCCTTAAATGAGACCACACCACCAGTGTATCCCGATGCTTCAGAAGCACCAGCTCCTACAATAGTATAACTGCATCCGGTTCCACAGCCAATCAAGGACTTCGGAGTCACAGAAACCGTAGAACCCACTTTTGCCGTTTTATTGTCAGGACAAACGATTTTTGGCTTAATTTCGCCAACAGTCACCGATTTTTTACAAGAAACATTACCGAGAGAACCGTTTGTCACAGAATACGTGTATTCAAATGTTCCCATATTTGAAGGAGTTATTGTATAACTTGACTGACATTGAGAAGGTCCCGAAAGGCCATTACCATTCGATGGAGAGCCGAACAAAGAACTGTTCCAGCAATTGCCTGCATAGGATGGTGTAAATATAAACGATTCACCCAAGCCAATAGTCGTTTTATCTACGCTACAGCTCAACGGTTCGACAACCGATATCGAATGCGTACAGAGTTCCACTCCATCCGACTTAATTGAGTATGTATAATCGCCAACGCCGAGAGTTCCAATTTTTTTCAAACTGGACCAATTGCTATAACTTGGAATGGTTCCATCACCATCAGCAGCACCATTCTTCATAACGGTCACATCAATAGTTCCAGCAACATTTTCATTATTCTTCGCCATAAAGTACAGTTCTTCAGTCGTATAGAACGTACTTTCACCACTGATGCCCCAATAATTCTTGGAAACGCCACACGTCACATTTGCAGCAGATACAGTCAAACTTTGCGAACAAGAGACCTTGTATTCAGTCTTGTCCCAAACCTTAAGGGTTACATCGCCACTTGTTGATGGAACCGTAAACCATACCGTATTCGAATAATTGGAACCCGTATTACCCGAAAGCACCGTGCCATCACTCAGCACCAGACGATAATTACGTCCAGAGATGTTGATTCCTTGATTGTTGTTTACCACAAAGGTAAACTTAGCCTGTCCACCGGCAGAAATGGACCCATTATTCGCACTTTCAATGCTACATGTGGTTGCCACTTCCTCATCTTCGCTAACCTGCTTTGTCACATTGAACGAAGCCGAGCATTCCGTAAACGGAGTTTCTGAACCATCAGGAACAACTCTATATATGTATTCACCTTCAGCCAAGGCATTAGTTTCAGTATTCAAATCAGAGAATGTCTTTTTTACCTGAATCCCGGACTTGGCTGTTCCCGTTTCTGATTTTTCACCCTGCAGGATCTTGTATCTACAACCGTTTTCGGGGCAACCAAACAAAGAGAACTGGAATTGGGGCATACCCTTTCCGGTCTGTACAGACAGAGGGTTCACGCTACAAGTACTGCTTATCGCACCAATCGGGTCAGGAGTTACCTCACAATCCTTTTCATCCGTTTTATTTCCATTAGAAACGGACATCTTGAAGTAGTAATGTTCTCCCTGATGGATATAAGGATTATCAGGAATCGTATAAGTCACGACACCATTTTCCCTAGCGCAATCAACACCCGTATTGCCACATTTATAGTTTGTACCTGTACCCGATTCGATCTTCTTATTCAACGTCAAATCCGTTGCACTGGAGATATTGTTAATGCGGGCACTCACAACCCAAGCATTCAGGTTATCTTCCTTGTATTCAGCCTTGCAGCTCGATACGCTAACCGCATTTCGGCAGCTCGTCGATATGAGTTTTACGGTCACAGAAGAAGTCCCATGATTCCTGAGAATAATGCTTCGGACATTTTCAGGATCAAAGCCTTCAGCGCCCTTGGCAAATTCGTTAACAACATCGAAAGAGGCTGTATTTCCTGTCATCTTTACAGAATTACTCAAGAAGATTCCATTGCCATCATCTGCGCTACCCCAGATGGTATTTCCCTTATAATCGCCCCAAATCGTATTCAAGTTAAAGCCTACATAATCAGAATTATAATCATGCTTACTGACCAACACGATTTCAACTTCGTTATGGTCTGAATTTTCCAAAGTCACATTCAGTGATGCTCCACGTAAATTATAACGAGAACCTTGAGCGATTACAATTTCAGTCAAGTTTTCATCGAGAGGCGCCAATACCATATCCTTATTCGTACCAAGCAGATCCGAATAGTTTTCGCTACATTCTGTGAATTCACCCGTCCAAAACGTTCCGCAATGGGCTCGTCCAGCCGACAGGTTCCACATATTTTCCACGCCATCCACAGAAGTACAAGTAAGCGAAGCCTTCGCCGTTTTCACATCATTGCCATAGCCATGCAGACCCTTGCCACTAGCAGTAAACTTGTAGTATTTCGAATAGCACTCAAGTCCGTTTGCATCAGCACTACCGCAACTAGCATCGTTTCCGTTATAATAATAGTAGCTAGGCGTGCATTCCTTGGAATCAAACCAGCCGGAATGTCCAACCCACGGCACAACTTCTTTGTCCAATTCAATGACGCCATTTTGCGCCTTGGCAGCAAAGGAACATTTTACAGTCGGAGGAGTATCCCAGCATTCCGATTTATAGTCTTCACTCTGCCAACCAATGCCATAAAGCCTAAAATTAGGATCAGCAAGGCTAAAGCCGGCATATTCATGTGCACGGTCAGAATAGTTTGTCGTCAAGCCCGACAAGCCGAAGGTGTAAGAATATTCATCAGGAGACCCGTAATAATTTTCTCCAGTAAACGCACTGACAACCAACTGGTTCTGGGTATTCAACGTTGCCGACAAAACAACCATGCTTGCAGTCGTTACCGATTTCGTAGAACCATCCTTTGCAAGTTCACCATTAAGGCAGCTACCCGCATCCGTGCAGAGCTGAGCTTCCAAGCGGCCTTTCGTATTTACAAAGACGTTCAGCATCAGGTATTCCGTTCCCGCAGCATTAGAACGCAGCATAAAGCCAGAATTGGCAATATTCTCAGAAGACCTGCCATAGCTCGAAGTCACCTGCGGCATACGGAACATCGCCTTCATGGTTCCATTAATTCCTGCAGTCACCGTGCTGATGACCTTGACCTGGGTATTCCTGTTATTGACACCGCGTGTCTTCTTTCTCAAATTCTTTAACGAAATGTACTGCGTGTTGTTTTCGATATCGCTAAGCTTTCCAGAAAGCAGATGCCACTTCGCCTTCGTATAAGTTCCCCTAGAATCAACCGCACCAACGCAAATAGCATCATCGGCAACATCACACTTGTCGATACAATATTCAACGTCACTACTAGTACAGGCAACGGACTTATTCTTGAACAGTTCATCGAAACAATGCTTATCAGATTCACCGAAATGCACATACATAACCGTTGCATTGTCGTTCACATTAAACGCATCATATTTCGAAGAATGGAGAGGATCCGTACTTGGGCAAGAAGCTCCCGAGCAGAGCCAGTAACTAAAATCCTTGTTGTTCAAATTAGTCGAATCAATGCTCAGGGAAATATCTTCACCATCAAACACCGGGATAGAGCAGGCTTTTCCAATACCTGTGCCTGTATATACACACTGCCCGCCCGTCGTAGACGCCGTTTCGTAATTGATGACCGGAGTATCACCAGCATCGATATCACCAACAAAAACGATCCTCAACGTTCTGGCAAGCGCCTTCGCCGAAGCCTTGAGAGTGTAAGTCATGCCCGGTTCCATCGACGATTTATCTAACTTGTTGTCGCTTCCATCAGGAATCAACACTACGCACCGACCGTTACTGCGGTCCTTGAGTTCTATCGTCCCTGCAGAACCGCCAGTCGAAATAGTCCAGGAATTATTAAGGTCGTCCGTCACCACAGCGGTCGCACCACCTTCCGGCTCCACCCAAAGCCCTGTATAGCTACAATTGGGCCAATAGTCATATCCACCCGATGGGCATACGTTCGAATGAGCCGCACAATAGCTGCTAATTTCAGATTGATCCAAATCCGCCCTATTGATATCCGCAGTCGATGACACCTGCAAGTCCGTATAATACGGGCTAGCCAAAGTATACCCTTCTCCAGGTCTTAAGGTAAACGTAAGTCTTCCTGAGGTGGCATTTGTGGTTGTCACTTCAAACAGCTTGTAAACACCATTTTCATTGTTAGGTGGAATCTTGAAAGTACATCCGTCCGAAGCCGTATTATCTAAGAGTTCTGCATTTTTATCATAGCGCCATTCAGGACCAGGAAGTGCCGGGCAGTTTACCTTGACACTCAATTCAGTCGCATGCGGACTGACCAAAATATTGACCGGAACAGGAGTCGTTTGACTTACCAAGAGCGACTGGTAAGGCTTTTCAAAACTGACTTCGCCATCGCCACGGGATGCACTGCCGACAACAACCCAGAAAGGAACATTGTCATATTCAGACGGAGTCGCCTCGCACTTGTAAAGACCACGCGTCAAAGCAGTTCCATTGAACAGCTTACCCGTTGTAGAAAGTGAACCAGGACCATTACAAGCAATACTATAGACAACATCTTCTTTTTTCAATGATGCGCCATTTAATGCCAAGACATTGTAATAATCCTTCAATTCACCATACGGGTCCGAAGGCAAGTAAATCACGCGAGGCAAGATTACATAAGCAGGCTGCAAGTCTACCGTGTTACCGGCAACGGGCTGCGATTCCTGAGTTTCGTACATCGATTCCACACTGATACTCAATTGCGGGGCAGTCGAGATAAAGAAACGATCTTTGCCCTTTTCGGCATCTTCAGTAGATTCATCAGTATCATCTTCCGTCACTGTGCCATTATTTATGCCACCGCAACTAGAACCGTCATTTTTACAGAGGACACCCGCATCTGTCAGGTCATCCACCATTTGCTGGTTGAATTCCATTCCCCTGTTAAACGTCAGGTTATTTACCTTGGCGCAAGTCTTGGAACCAGTCTCTTCGTCATGGACTGCAGCATAGATAGACCCCTTCATGATGGTCTGGTTGAACAAAACCGTATTGATATCGTTTTTGGTATAAATAAAGAAATTAAGTTCCGAGACATTGTCTCCAGGCAAAATTTCGCCACTCAAGCCATCCTTTAAATACATGAACAAATACGACCCATCGCCTACTGTTGGAGGTATTTTCATATTTTGGTGCATGTCATTTTCAAAGATGAAGATGAACTTACCCGTCAAAAATCCCTTGGACGACGTAAAGATATTCCTGTTCGTAATCTTTACGACGAGATACTTGTTATAAAGCAACTTGTCATCGCTTTTTTCATCATGCTCAAGAGCTTGCGTATAGCAGGTATTAAATTGGCTAAAATCAAAGTTGTTGAAATCAACATTATTAACAAGATCACGGACACAACCACTCTTGTTTGCATAGCTTTCGAAGAACGTAATACCGGTCTTAAGCGGATCGGTCACCAAGAACTTAGTAGAAGCACAACCGTCCGTTTTTTCCCAGATACTATCGCAATGAGACTTGACCGATTCTGCACAGGTCAAGTAATCCGGTCTGGAAGACGGGAATGGTGTTTTCAGGTTCCCATCCACCTTGAACCAAGGCGCCACTCCGCAATACGGGCGAGCCTTTTCCTTCATTCCGGCAGGCGAATTAATATAGCAACCATACCACCCACATTCAACGTTTCCCGGACGACGGCAGTAAGGAGATCCTGTTATCTGGTTATTGGAAAAATTCACAGAAGCATATCGATTATCATGCCAGGAATCCCAAAAACGCGTTCCATCCAGCTTATAAACAAGCAATTCCTTATTATCCCATTGCGGTGGATTTTGGTCGTTAAATTGTTCAAGGTTTACAAGCGGCGTCGAAGACGTCCAGTTATAGAGATAAGAAAGTCCAGCCTTCCCGTTTCCCCCCGCCTTGTTCTGGAACACATCCCTGTAAACTTCATCTTCCCGATGAGCTAAAGTTCCCTTACCCCATCTGCGCGAATCTTGCTGAGATTTTTCCACCCCCCATCCAAAATACATGTCGCCTCTTTCGGTAAAGACATTTGAGGCTCTCAAATTTTTGTAGTCGTTCCATGAACGCCCTGTCTTTATATAGACATCCTTATTTTTTGAACCGATTACAATTCGGTTGTACTTATCGTAGTTTTCCGAGCCGGTCCAAATCGGATAATCGGATTCCATCCATACATTACCGGATGCCTTAAATTCTCGATCCAAATTTGGTAAATAAACTTGTCCAGCATTTCCCACGCAAAAATCACCACGAACGCCAGCGTTGTAACCCGACATGTTCGTACTCCACTTTCCATTCAAAGTCAAGTTGCCATCGACAACCTGGTTGCCATTTGCCGCCGAGATATTTCCATTGACGTAAAGGTTTCCATAAATGCTATTACCAAGATTGATTGTCTGACCACCCTTATTCGCAGTCACCGCACGGATGTTCAAGTTATCGAGATTGCCGTGAACATAAAAGTTATTACCCACAATACCATTATCGGCATCCAGGTTTCCGCCCACACAGGCTGTACCATGCACAGCCACAGAATTACCGCTGACTTTGAAATTTCCCGTCACAATCATGTTACTATCGACAGTTGCCGGGTTTCCTCCCGTCAAGTCACCATTCACAAGAATCGACCTTACAAAGACGTCGCCATGATTAACAGTCGTACTGCCAAAATAGTTGTAGTCGAAGTCATTCGCCTTGGTTGTATATTCTTTGGGAATATTAATGCGATACAAGCCATCGACATTAAAAATGGCAACTTCATTGTGCTTGGTTCCATTTCTAGATTCACCCGCCGAGTAAATTTTTAGCTTGTAAGTAGCGTTTTCGACATTCACGCCCGTCAGCCAAACATGAAAATTTTGTCCGGCACGTTGCAACGCACGTAAACGCGAATCCAGATTAATCGGTTTGTTGCCACCATCAATATACTGCCTGATGATGGCGCCCACATCGTTTGAATGATACGTCATCCAGGCTCGAGCATTTTCGATACCAGCCATTGCGCTCTGGTAAGCCTCGCGCTTGAGCATTCGGCTAGAACTAGACCTGCCTTCGCTAGAAAGCCATTTCCAGGTTGCGGTAGCGGCAATAGTTGCAATCATCATAAACATGAGTACAACAATCAAAGACACACCGGATTTTTTTGTATTAAACTTTACCTGCATAAGAAGCCCCCTTACGTTATCCCCTAGGCCCATTGCTCTGTATCGGAACCACAATTACAACATCGCCAGTTTCACCCTTACCGCCATTCTTGGCACCACGGCTCACTTGGAATTCCACTTTCAAAGCCTTCACGTTTTTCTTGTCGACCTTATTCGATTCCGCATCATACGGAGGATTGGCAAACGTATAGTCCGAACTAGCCACTTTCAGCAATTTCAGATTCTTGATTGTTACCGTGCCCTGCGATACAAGCGGAGAGTAGAGCGCAAACGTAAAAGCAAGGCAAACGTTACTTACCTCTTGAGAAACATGGAAACGCATTTTACGAGTTCCAGATCCACTCGCAGACATAGGCGGGAAAAACAGGAAATCGTCTATGAGCTTGACCCCATTAACCTCCGGGATGTTTCCCGTCGAAATATTTCTAAAGCCAACAGACATATGGTCCTGTTCCGGAATAAATAGAAGACTTTTATCTGAACTCGTTCCCGGATAAGCAACTTCAAAAGAGATTTCGTATTCCTGATTTTCTTTCAAAGTCAAGCGTCCGTAGCTAGAACAAAGCTTTTTCCAATCGGTCTCCTCGACGGTTTCGTCCTTGATTGCAAAAGCCTGATTCATCATCTGGTCCGACGAGGTGCGAATGGTTTCGTTCAAGTTGTCGTAATTTGAATAGAAATCAGAAAAAATGGCGCCAGTGCCACCATTATTTTCTTCACCCAAAAGGTTCTTCGTTGTAAAGCGGACATAGTGGTTTTCAGTTTGCCGAGAAGCCATCCTGAAGCTATTGCTTCCAACAGGAAAAACCTGAACATCGTCTACTTTTGCGCTAGGCTTAGCGGCGACAACATTGAACTTTGTAACCTGAAACGCCATAGAGACAGGTACCAAATCAGCACCGACATCACTGCAAGGGTCAGAATTGTCAAACGCCCAACCATCCCTTTTATCAATAAGTTTGCAAGTTCGCTTCAACGTAGCTTCATCATCCACGAACCAATTGATTTCTTCTGTGGCAACATAATAACCGTCGTCATCATAACGCAAACGGCGGAAAGTCACGTTGCTAAAGTTGCCGTCCGAAGTTATCCGAAACGACGAAGAATCCTTTTTAGAATCGTCAGTATTGTCCGGATCCATATAAACTGATTTATGAACCGAGCCGAAGTTATCCCCGAAAACAGAACCCGTAGCAGCAGCACCAGATTCTTTTGAGCTTTTTGCCCCAAGCTGTTCGATATCGGTTTTCAGAATCATTCCTACGTTTTCGGCTTCTTGCGTCGCACGAACCATATTGTCGGTTCGAACACGCATTTTTGTAGAATTGCTAAAAGCCTCACCCGCAATAAGGACGATGATTCCCACGATTGCCATATAGACCATGAGTTCCATCAAGGTGAAACCCGCTTTATTTTTCATCATACTCATCTCACAACCCCCGAAACGGTTATGGATTGCGTTGTGTTCTTGAACCGCCAACTGACCTTGACATCCAGACGCTTGGCATAGACATGCGTTGTGGAACCCAGCAAAGATCCAGCCGAAGCTGTGTAATCGGCATCAGGTGACACCGTTACCTCGGCATTATAGACAACGGTTATCGTATTTGTGACGGCACCCGGTTGAGCCTCCCAGGTTTTCGTGATTGGCTCAAGCACGATCTTGTAATCAACTGATCCGTCAGCACCAGTAGCAAGCTTGCTATCCGAAAGATTTGCAAGTCCGAGTGCCCCCAGACTATCAATTATATTCTGTGCAACTTCGGTGGCACCGTCACGACCGCGAATGCGCAACAGCGAATCATGATTGCTCCCCTGCAAGTTAAGCACAGCCATATACAAAAAGCCAAGCACAACCGCGGCAACAAGCACCTCCACGATGCCAAAACCGCGTTTAGTGCGTGTCGAAAAAAACGAACTACCCCACACCTTCAACATAAGCACCTACAAGAAACTTTGTCCATTCCAAACATTCCCGTTATATTACTAAATGTATATTTTTTTTATAACTTTAGCTATTTACAAGTAATTTCTATCACGATTTTAAGCCTTTTTACAGCGCGTTTCCGCCCAATATATAGAAATATTCCTATATTTATATATATGAAAGAAATCAATTACACAAAAATTGCAAAACAGCTTAAGGTCATGGCAGATCCGAAACGCCTCAAAATCATCAACTTGCTATCCAATGGAGAAATGTGTGCCACCGACATTCTAAAGGAGTTTCGAGTGTCGCAGCCGACACTTTCGCACGACATGAAGGCTCTTGTCGATGGGAAATTCGTGATTGCCCGCCGCGAGGGGCAAAAAATGTTCTATAGTCTGAATCCGGACACAATTTTCGACATTCAAACAGCACTCAGCGAGATATGTAATGAGAATATTAATCTGTAATTCAAGTTGTGTAAGGCGACCCCGGCACTAGGGCCGGGGTGACTGCAGCGACTAAAGTTGATTTTTTAGGCG
>Ga0310691_10006362_pt1 | contig 12604 bp, 13 predicted proteins | sample 176DNAGHGlowgp2_FD_203887 | JGI IMG/M metagenome (GOLD analysis project Ga0310691, IMG submission 203887) | Sheep rumen microbial communities from Palmerston North, Manawatu-Wanganui, New Zealand - 1766 DNA GHGlow gp2 (v2) (version 2) | ecosystem: Host-associated > Mammals > Digestive system >... | reverse complement strand
AGGGCAACCCTGTGAGGGAGGGAGACTGGGAGGAGAATTATGAATTGTGCATTATGAATTAAGAATTATCTCCTGCCGCCGCCGTGACTTACGCCGCCACCGCCACCACGAGAGCCGCCGCCGCTGAAGCCACCGCCGCTGAAGCCACCGCCACCACCGCTGCTGCGTGTGCTGCCACTGCTGTATGAACCGCCGCTGTATGAACTGTTGCTGCTGCTGCGTGTTGTGCTGCCGCCGTTATAGGAACCACCGCTATAGCCACGGCTGTTGCCTACATATCCGCCACGAGAGCTGCTGCCAGAGCTGTTGCCGCCAAAGGAATTGCCACGACGCACGGTATTGTTGCGCTGAACGCTGCCACGACGGGTAGCCGTTCCACGACCTGTTGACACAGAACCTGAGCCATAGCCATAGCGACCACCTCTTCCATTCACTGGACGACCGTTCACGTATCCGCCGCGTCTGTAGGCTGTGTAGCCGTAGTAGCGACCGTGATGATATGGCCTGCCCCATAAATATCCATAGCGATACGGACCGTAGTATCCATACCAACCTGTGTGGTAGCGATAGCCCCATCCCCAGTATGAAGGACGATACCATGGATCATACCATGAATATGAAGAATACCAAGGATAATACCAACTGGTGCCCCAATAGTATGAGCCGTAGTAAGGAGAATACCATAAGTCATAGTACCAAGGGTCGTTCACAATAAGCGTAAAGCGACCATTATAATCGTCAAAGCGCTCCATCTGACGGCTGTATGCGAAGTCCTCATACTCCTGACGTGAGATAGTTACAGAGTCATCGTACATTGGTTGCTTACTGTAGTCGCTGCCATAGTTGCCACGACGGTTGTACTCATCCACGTCGCGCATTGCGCCGCTGCGATATTCGCCTTCGCTTTCATCCTCGTCTATATAGCTATAGCTTGAGGTCTTTGGCTGCTCCTCTGCCACCTTGTCCTTCGACGGGGTGAAATACATGTCATCGTCTTGTGCAAACACGCTGACGTTTGCCAACATTGCAAGCATTGAGATTATCAAAACCTTATTCTTCATAATCGTAACATTTAGAAGTGACACATTCGTTTTACTTTATTAAGATAATGCAAAATTATCTTTAATTTTTCTGCAAATTTACGGAAAAACCCTAACAACCGAAAGGTTTTTCCCTATTTTTTTATAACTTTGCATCAAAATTAACATTTTGCCCCTGCCACAAACCTTACGCAAGGGCAGGAAATAACAAGCTCGGGAATTCTGATATCCAGGAACCAAACAGACTTCGGAGCAGAATGGCCGACGGGATTAAACACACAACAGACATTATGAAATACCTACAGACACGTTTTCTTATTTCATGCAAAGGTGCATCGGCACTCATCAACGAGGCCATGGGCGAGGATGACCTCATGCAGGCATGCCGCGAACTGCTTGCCGACGAGTGCGGCGAGTGTGGCTATGAGAGTTTTGAAGACACTGCCGACGGAATCATAGGCTACGTACAGCAGGATGAATATCACGAGATACTCGTAAAGGAGAAGATAAAGGAGTTCCCTGTAGAGGGCGTCACCATAACATACAATACGGAGGAGATACCCGACCAAGACTGGAATGCAGCATGGGAGGAAGAGGGTTTCGAGCCTATCAACGTATCTAATATCGTCACTATCTATGATGCCCGCCATACTGACGGTCCGGAGCAGTTCAGTGCTCCTGTAAGGATAGGCATACATGCCAGCAATGCCTTTGGCACCGGCAACCACGAGACTACGCGCATGATTATATCCACCCTGCTCGAACTGCCACTGGAGGGCCGTCGCGTGCTCGACTGCGGATGTGGCACCGGCATACTGTCCATAGCTGCGCTGAAATGCGGGGCGCGTGAGGCCGTGGGCTACGACATCGACGAATGGAGTGCCGACAATGCCAAGCACAACGCTGAGCTCAACGGTGTCAGCGACCGCATGGAGGTGCTCCTTGGCAACTCCGGCATACTGTCGCACATCGAAGGCATCTTCGACATCGTATTGGCAAACATAAACCGCAACATACTGCTTGCAGACATGGAGTCCTTCCACGACGTCATGGCACGCGACGCAGTGCTCGTGCTCAGCGGTTTCTATGAAGAGGATGCTCCTATGCTGATAGAGAAAGCCTCCTCCCTCGGAATGAAGGAAGTGGCTCGCAAGACTGACAACGGATGGTGCTGCCTCATACTGAAATGAAAATACGAAAAAGGCCAAAACAAAGAAGAATTAAACGTATATGAGAAGATTCTTCTTTACCTTGCCCAAGAGCCTGTCGTAGGCTGTACTGATGAAGCACGTAAAGTTATACGCCAGACTGTCACAAAGTAACGAAAAGCAGGCTTTTGCTAACACTTTGATTTTGTAGCACAAAGATAAGTGAAAAAACTGATACAACAAAATCCTGGGCAACAAAAAGTTGCCCAGGAACTTATAAAAATAGTCAAATTAAAGTGCTGCGGAATTTAGGTCTCAGTCTTTCTGCTCTGACTCTATAAGGTGGGTTCTAATAATTCCCACTGTCAGATTTTTGAATTTATTTCGAGGGCAGAGTGTCAGTCGTTGAGGGTTGCGCTCCCCCGGTAAGCGGGGGAGAAGCGAAGCGGAGGGGGTGTAAAGACCATTGAGCATAGCGGGCTATGTGACCGAAAGGACTGGCAGTATGCACCAAAAGAAAACAAAAAGATGACATAATGATATTCATATGATTGACTAATTTAAATTGTGGGAATTTTTAGAACCCACCTTAAGTAATTACAACTGCTCTACGTTGTAGTTGATGGTTTTGAAAGCCTCTACCATCTTCTCTGGAGATGTCTTTGCCTTGTCATAGCTTACGGTAACCACCTTTGTAGGCAGGTCAACCTCAACGTTGCTTACGCCCTCAATACCAGTGAGCAGGCGCTTTACCTTGTTGGCGCATCCGCCGCAACGCATCTGTGTAGCCTTGAACTTTGCCACGTCACCAGCAGCTGCGGTAGCAGCACCTTCAGCAGCTTTCTTCTTGCAGCATCCGCCCATCTTTTTCTCGCCAGCGGCAGCACCTTCAGCAGCTTTCTTCTTGCAGCAGCCACCCATCTTCTTCTCGCCTTCAGCAGCGGTAGCGCCTTCAGCAGCCTTTTTCTTGCAGCATCCGCCCATCTTTTTCTCACCAGCGGCAGCACCTTCAGCAGCCTTCTTCTTGCAGCAGCCACCCATCTTCTTCTCGCTAGCGGCAGCAGTAGCACCCTTGCCAGCCTCAGTAGCCTTATAGTCTATCTTTGCAAAAGCTGCAACAAGATTCTCTACGTTAGTCTTGTCTGCATCATACTCGATGGTAACGGTTTTTGTCTCGAGATCGGTCTTGATGTCCTTCACGCCCTTCTCAAACTTCAGGCCGTTCTTGATACGGTTCTCACAGCTGTTGCAGTGCATCTCTGGTGCAGTGTTGAAAACAGCTGTCTTAATGTCCTTTGCGAAACCTGTGGCTGCAATCATCATGGCAGCCATAATCATGTTGAACTTTTTCATTGTTTTTTTTGTTTTTAATTGTTGAATTTATAAGTATTTGTATTATGCCGTCATCATAAATGGTAAACAGTAAACCACAAACAGTAAACCAATCAAATCTTATTCCAGTTGAAGCGCACACCTATGTAATAGACAGCCCCGTGTATAGGTCCCCAGATGAGGGTGGAGTCGAAGTTGCTGCCCCATGGCTCACTGGCGTTCACTATAGGGTTCTTCTGCTTGAAGTTCGTGATGTTCTCACCACCCACGTATATAGAGCAGTGGCGGAAGTGGCGCGTTACTTGCGCACTGAGCTGCTCGTAAGCCTTGAACGACGTGCCCCATGACAGCGTGCCGTCGTTTGTTATATACGACATTGGCATGCGTCCGCCGCCGTTGAGCTGCAGCGTCACGTCAAACTGCCACTTCTCCAGTCCGGGCTTGTATGACATGGTGAGCAGTCCCTTGTAACGGCTTGTCAGAGGCTTCTCCATCAAGATGCCGCCGTAGGTGCACTTCACGTTGGTGCGACGATAAGCTGCAGTGGCAGTGAAACCCTTGAAGAAAGGGTATGTCAGTTCAAACTGCCACGTATGGGAATATGAGTCACCCGTGAGGTTTGTGAAGCGCACGGCGTGAGGGTCACTGTCCATATCGACCACCAGCTGGTGAATGAAGTTGGTGTAATAGTACTCAGCGTTGAAGCTCAGCGTCTTCTCAAACAGAGGTATGCTGAACTGTGCGCTGATGCCACTGTTCCATGCCTCCTCCTGGTCAAGGTTGTCGTCTATCAGCACCTGTCGGCCGCTGGCAAGCAGATAGTTGTTCTCTGCCAGCACGTGGGTGGTGCGGTATCCCTTGCCCACTGATGCCCTGAACGTCACGATGTCGCTTGGTGACCACTTAACGTGCGCACGTGGTGTCCAGAAGGTGCCGAAGATGTTGCTGTGGTCAACACGCAGTCCCCCCATCAGCGTGAGCCTTTCTCCCAGTTTGTAGGTGTACTGCACGTATGCACCAGGCGTGGTCTCCTTGTCGCGCTGCATGAGCACGGGGAAGAACGGACTATTCTCAAGCCTGTAGCGGTTCTTGAAGTAGTCGTGGTTCAGGCTGAGTCCTGCCGACAGACTGTGATGCTCACCATAGTCAGCCTCATACATCAGTGAAGCATAGAAATTCTTCTCGTCAACGTCGAAGAGCTTCGAGCCGTAGCTTGCATCCTGCTTGTGGAGAGAGCCTGAAAGTATCAAGGCTATGTTGGTGTTGTAGGTATCGTTAAACAGATACGCATTCTTGGCAAAAGCCTCATAGCGCTCGTTGTCTATGGCTATCTGGTAGAGTGGCATGGCACTCATGGTCGTAGCATTGTGGTTGTGGGTTGACTGTCCGCCGCGGCGTCTTTCCTTCAATCCCTTGATGCCAAACTGCGACAGCAGGTGGGTGCTTCTGTAATACCATCGGTTCATGGCACTGTACTGACGCACCTTCGGCATATCCATGAAGCCGTCGCCATTGCCATCGTGTGCGGAGTTCATGTCCTCATAGTGCAGCAACAGGGCGGTCTTCCACTTGTTGCTCAGGCTCAAGTTGCCTTGGAAGTTACCCTCATAGCGTCCCTTTGTGTTGACGTATGCGTTAGCCTCCAAAAACTGCGTGGCCTGAGGTTTCTTGAACTCCACGTTAATCTGTCCCGTGATGCTCTCGTAGCCGTTTTTCACCGACGAGCAGCCCTTTGACACCTGTATGCTCTGCATCCATGTGCCGGGGATGTAACCCAAAGCGTATGGGATGGAGGCACCGCGGTAGTTAGGTATATTCTCGGTGAGCATCTGTACATATAAGCCCGACAGTCCGAGCAACTTAATTTGCTGTGCACCAGTGGCAGCGTCGGCATAGCTTACGTCAACCGACGGGTTGGTGGTGAAACTCTCACCAAGATTACAGCAGGCAGCGCGAAACAGCTCTCCTTGCCCTATCATATCGCCGTTCATGAGTCCAGAGGCCTTTATCAGTCCAGGCTTACGTGCCGTGATGTTCACCTCCTTCAGGGTCTTACCCTCCATTACGGTATCTTGCGGCACCATGCTACTATTTTCTCCAGGTATGGCAGAGTGAGCAGCAGAGCCTACTGCCGTAAGTCCCATACCGATAAATAATGTCTTAATCTTCATATCTTGTTATCCTGTAATACCCCAGTTCGGGATAAGCATTTATCATTCAACTTTCAACTCTCCGCTCGGCACGCAGTGACGCTTTGCTTAGCAAAGAACTTTCAACTCTCCGCTCGGCACGCAGTGACGCTTTGCCTTAGCAAAGAACCTTCAACTTCCCTCCTTACTTCTGCGCCGTGTCGCGGCTCCTTACCTTTGCAATTTGTCGTTCCGCCAGCCGACTGTCGTTGCCCTTCTGTATGCACAGTTTTACCTCAGGGCGCACTTTGGCATACTCCCTTATCCAGCATTCCACCAACGGACGTGCAAAGCGTGGGCTCTTTATATAATAGGTGTTGATACCATCGATATTGCCACCCTGTGCCAATACCGACAAAGCAAAGCCGGCAAGCCATGCTGCCAAGACAATCTTTTTGCTAAACCTAATCATTATAACTAATCTACTTTTTACCTATCAATAAAACGTCATGTTTGCCTATGCAAGTTTCCGAGTGCACGAGTGCGCACGAAGGAGACAATGAGGGTCTGCAAAGCAGGCTCATGATTGCCTAGCAAGTTTCCGAGTGCACGAGTGCGCACGAAGGAGACAATGAGGGTCTGCAAAGCAGGCTCATGATTGCCAAGCAAGTTTCCGAGTGCAAAATTACTACTTTTCCCTCAATCCGACAATAACATTTATTTGGTATTTTTCACAACCATCAGTCATCTCAGTGGCACCCCAATACCTAAAAATTGTTAACACTTGCGATAACTTTTTGAGAAGACCATAAGCTACCACAAAGCTACTACAGATATACCTAAATTAAAGTGCTGCGGAATTTAGGATAAAAAAATATCATTGTTTTGCTATTTAATGGTGGGTTCTAATAATTCCCACTGTCAGATTTTTGAATATGAGACGATTCTTCTTTACCTTGCCCAAGAGCCTGTCACTGGCTGTACTGACGAAGCACGTAAAGTTATACGCCAGACTGTCACAAAGTAACGAAAAGCAGGCTTTTGCTAACACTTTGATTTTTGCAACCTCGATTTCCTTGCGATATTTGAAAACAAACGGATGATTGTTTCCATATAGCCCAAAAATCAAATATTTTGCAAGTTATTGATATTTAATGTTTTGGCTTTACAGGCGATTTCCTGCGTTTTCTAATAGCTATCATATTACGGTGTAAAAGCTATCATATTACGGTGTAAAAGCATTCGTTTTATATTATAAAAGCATAGCTTTCACAGTGTAAAAGCTATCATATTACATCGTAGAAGCTATGCTTTGATACTTCAAGAAGTGTTTTTTGCCTCATAAATACCTAAAAAGTGCCGTCAGAAACTCTATTTTAAGTTTTCTGGCGGCACTTCTCATTTTGACACTTTGATAAGTAAATACGCAGAAATCTATCAGATTGTCAGAATCAAACAGGTTCGCAATCATCAATCATTGGTATTAACTCTATCAGTTTCTTTCCGTCAATATTAAATTTCTCAAGAACATCATTACCATCTTTAAAACGACGGATTTCCGTGGAAAACGTCTTGTCACATTGCGCAGCATAATCCTCTTCAGAAAGGAAATAATACTCTACACCATTGTAACTGAAACGTAAATCATATCTCTGAACAGCAAAGTCGTAGTAGAAAGTTTCTTCTGAATTATTGCTGTATCCATGATACAGACCTCCATTCCTGTCATAGTTTGGCGGATATTTCGAGTTAAACGGGTATCCAGCCAGATCTTCTTTAATATAATCGTATGCCATATTACAAGTAACTTAAAGTTTCATTTAACAGTTGTTCGTAACTCTTATTCTTAGAGATAGGAATCGGTTCTCCTATTGGAGCCCCATTTTTCCATTTATGATAATGAATGCCTAATCCATGATGATCTGCAGTATGGATTTCGACTATTTTTTTGCAGTTGGAATCATATATTGCGATACATTTTAGCCCATTCCCTTTTTTATACATCATTCCATAAATAGAATTTGGAGAATGACTTTCTTCAGGCATCTTCGTTGGTGTTTTCCTATCCTTAAACTCTATAATATTTACTCCGTTAGGAAGAACTTCTATTGTAGTCCATCGTCTTCCTGCTTCGGTCTCTGTCGTACCAAGTGACTTACTTCCGTTTGCTCCCATGTTTCAACATTATTAAGCGTTCGTTATTAAAGAAAGAACTGAAGGTTGTGTTTTCACCTTCCACCGTCTGTCCAAATCGTATGATATGCATAGGCGATAAAAGCTTGACAGCCATTTCATATCCTCGTCTCCATCGGTAGAGAGACAAATCGCTCTTGTGTACTGCATTGCTATTGATAGCAATTACAGACCCCCTCAGGTTTTGGGGATAACTATAACTAAAGCTGTCGCTTTTTGACCATGTAATGTTGGGATAGAGATTCACACCTTCCTTCTGGAGCAGTTCTGACATTAGAGCGTTACACAATGCGTGCCTGTAGCGCATTTCGTAAGGCATATCAGTATATTGTGACATGTCTGGTCCGATAACTGCCTTGCACTTTCTTAGGAACGGAAGATACTTTTCTGGGTTGCGAAAGATTCGCATAAATAGCCTATCCGCTATATAAAAATGCACAGTAGCATCGGTAACGCCATAACTGTAAGCTTCATGGAAAGGAACAAGCCGTCTTACATCTTTATTATAATTGGGTTCCAGCACTGGCCATTTCATCTCACCCGCTGTAGGTAAGTAGCCGTATATGGTCTTTATAAATATTTGCATACTCTCCTCTATAAATCTAATTGCCTCAGCAACAGGTTTTGTAAGAGTAAGTATATATTTCTCAGCCTCACACTCGTAGTCTTTGTATGATGGAGAGATTTTGTTATAAATGGTTTTCATAAATTTAATATTTATGAGCCCCATTGATGAAATGCTTTTTATGCAGCCATCGCAAGGGCTCGATTAATAATAATTTTATTAATCGCGTCTTGCTGATGGTTTTCATCTTCCGATGTAAATATGTGGTATCTCGCTGACAAGGTAACCCGCCTAACAACAGATCTAATATCTATACAGATATTATGACTCTTAGCCGGTCTCTCATAGAACAAATGGCTGTTGAGTATCCTTTCAATTACATCACTGCGATGTAGATATTCGCCAAAGTCGAGATTACCATTATGATTAAAACTTAAAAAAGAATTTATGCCCTCTCTGAGGCCTCCACATCCAGCAAACAAGTCAAGAATGTTGGACGAAGGTGTCAGTTGATGAACTCTCTCTATGAACTGCTCACGTATGGCATCCGCGTCAATGTCTTTCCATGACAGAACAGTTATATCTGAAGAATGGCGTTTGTTAAAGGTTTTACAAAAATCAATAAACGTTGTCAACTCGTCGCCAGCGAGGTCGGAAATGTGTCTGCGGGCATTGTTGAAGTACGCCCTTATCTTTCGGATGTGAGCATCCGCAAAAGCAGCAAGCAGGCTTTCATCTATACATCTGCATGCCGTGTCCTCAATCTCTACACCTTGCTCTTGGGCTATCACGCGAATAGCTTCAAGGCGCAGGCCACTGGCTTTCATCACCACATCTGCAGAAGTGGTGAATCCCATCTTAAATACGCTATCTTTTATTTCTGCGTTATCAAAGACTTTTTCCAGTATGTCGAGGTGTTGTCTCATTTTTATTTGGTACAAAGTTACAATTATTTTTTGAAAAACCTTCAAAAAACGCCTGAAAAATAATTTTATTGGTTTCTATCTGTTTCCTTTTGCCCTATTATGCGTCTTGCAAAGCATCTGGCAATTACTGATGTCCGTTGCACCGCCTTTGCTCCACGCCGTTACATGGTCGGCGTCCATTTCTTTAAACTTATATATCTTGGTGCGCACATTTTCGTGACCTCTGGCACATTCGGGGCAGTTGCTGATGCCTTGTTCCTGTGCTTCTTCTGTCTGGCGTGCATAGACGGTTTTCTTCACATTATCCTCAAATATTCGGATATTGAGGAGTCTTGCATCTAATTCTCCCCCAAGAACAAACTCAAAGATTCCTTTCTTGTTTGTCACGGCCTCATCAGCATATAGTTCGTTAACCCTCTGCCGCAAGTTTACAGGATTGTAGGAATTGGAGTGGTATTGCTCATAAAACGCGCCCCATTCAAGTCCCCTCATTTCATCCTTAGGTTCGCCAAACAATGTCTTTGCCCATTCTATTACGGTGTCAAAATAAGTCTTTAGCTCCTCTATGTTGTCTTCATAACGATGCTGACTCATATATCCGCCAATGTTTTCCTCACCTTTTGCGACCCATCCAAGGGCAGCATGCAGAATATCCTGACGGTTTACATTTCCCGTAATATAGCTACACCATTTCTGCAGTTGTGGATTGCGTGAATTGCTAAATGTGGCTTTTGCCAATGTTACAAACGGACCACTATATGTAGCGTTGAGAAGTTCTTGCTTGTTCAGTGGTACGCCAGCAATGTTGATTGTTTCAAACCACTCTTTTATTTCCTTTTCCGTTCCGTTACAGATATACACAAGCAATTTGTAGTTGAGAATCTTTTCTTGTTCCTCACGTGCCAACCCGGTGAAATATTGTTCCATGCCAAACTTGTCCTTGATGGCGAACTTACCCGTAACAAAGCGTCCGATGCTTGTTATGCGCTGTTGTCCGTCAAGTATTTCATATCTGCCCTCTTCCGGTTTGTTGAAATAAATAAGTCCGATGGGATAATCCTTTAATATGCTATCAATGACAGCTATTTCTTTCTTGCCTTCGTTTTCTGCATAGAGGTAATTACGCTGATACTCTGGCTGGATAGTCAGTTTGCCCGACCATCCAAACAGGCCTTTGCCTTCCAACTGGTTATATACAAAGCCTTCACATATCTCTTTGACCGTTAGGTCTGTCATCAATGTCGTTTGCATAGTTCTATTGCTTTTTGCGGATTAGTATTCTTGCATATGGTTTTTGAGGTATGCCATTTTCATCAATGTAATAAAGTTGTCCATCACGCAGACTTGGGTTGAGTTTTTTCAGTTCACGCGGATAGGGCTTCAAGCCAAGTTCTTTGCCGGAATCCCCTTCCGCACAGCCAACTATTTCAAATTGTTCAGGACAATATTTGTCAAGAAAAGAACGAGGAACACCCATCAGCCCCTCATAATCAATCGGAATAGCATCATAGAACGGAACTTCGATTGCATCGAAGTTTTCATAGTGTTTATATTGCTTTCCTTTTACTTCTTTGTGCTTAGAATAAATAATGTTATCTTCCATGGTCATTAATGGAAGGGATTCATGACGGCGACCATGGTCTATATTTGTGTACCATCTTACTCCATTGACTCTCCAAAGAAACTGACCATCCTGAAAGTAGGCGTTTTTCTGATTTGACATCTTATTTGGGTCATACTGGGCTGCATCTGCTATAAAGAAAGCTGCTCCACCATTGAAGTATGAACTGCCTAACCAGACTTTACCTTCTTTTATGTAAGGGAATATTTCTTTGTATGACACTGCATTAATGTTGCCAATGATGACAAATTGTTTCCCTGCTTCCATTATCCATGTGAAAAAATCACGGAATAGTGAGAAAGGCGGATTTGTAATTATGATATCGGCTTCGTCGCGTAGCGCTTTTACCTCATCACTACGGAAATCTCCGTCGCCATTAAGGTAAGACCATTGCAAATCGTTGATATTAAAACGACCGTCGCCATTGATATCCTTATCTAATACGAATATCTTACCATGCGTACGACTCTTGTCTGCATCGTAATAAGGACTTTCTTTTTCAAATAGTGTTGGCTGCCAGTCCTTTATTCGCTTCGATTCTACGGCATAACTTGTACTAATAAGTTTTTTCAAACCATAAGCCTCAAAATTCTGCGCAAAGAATTTAGTGAAGTTGCTCCATTCAGGATCGTCACATGGCAGGAGAACGGTCTTGCCACGGAATACATCAGGGTTATACTCCAAATATGCGTTTATTTCCTTTTGGATATCCGCATACTGAGTATAGAACTCATCATTCTTTGCAGCCTTCGCCGCGCCTAAATTACTATTGTTTGCCATTGTTTAGCGATTGATAGTTAAAAGTAACGCATCTGACTATCAATCGCTGACGCATAAAGAAAGCGTGATGCTCCTTATGCGTTAAGCTGGGGTATGCCTAGGAAATTGGGCCCCATCCTGCCATATAAGAATACACCACGCCTATTGGCGTGAATGCATTGCTATAATGGCAGGATGTGGATATATTCCTATACCCACAATCTCTATTACTTCAGTACGTTTCTTATCCCAATTTGTTTCCTAGGCATATTGGCTTAACGCGAAATAATAGCAAATGCTTTCAATTTAATATGTCTGTCCGAATATTCTCGCGCTGCTCAGCAACACGTCTCCCCGAACCAAATGCAAAATTACAAATTTAATTTGTAACCAAATACTATATAGAGAAAAAACAGACTATTTTTATAATATTTTATGTAATCAGAAGTAAGAAATGAGCTAAGAGTATCAAAAAACAGGTACATATCGCGAGGGTACAAGGTGTTTCCCTGCTATACATTGCCACAAAAAAACATCATTGTTTTGCTATTTAATATATTTTTATTAACTTTGTAACAGAAAAGTGGCACAAGGGAATCACTGTGAGCATGACAGTTTTGCATCACAACTACTCATAAATCCGGACAAATTAATCAAACTAAAGAACATACAGCTATGGCTCATTTTAACATTATCGGCAGATTACTGCTACTGGGTATGACTCTATTGCTTTCTGCACTCAGCACCAACGTATTCGGACAGAACCCTAATTTCCACATCTATCTCGCTTTCGGGCAAAGCAACATGGAAGGGCAAGGACCTATTGAAGAAGAAGACCGAAACGTACCCTCCAACGTAAAGGTCTTGTGGAGTTCGACGGCCTCTGATGTT
>Ga0310691_10006360_pt1 | contig 12606 bp, 24 predicted proteins | sample 176DNAGHGlowgp2_FD_203887 | JGI IMG/M metagenome (GOLD analysis project Ga0310691, IMG submission 203887) | Sheep rumen microbial communities from Palmerston North, Manawatu-Wanganui, New Zealand - 1766 DNA GHGlow gp2 (v2) (version 2) | ecosystem: Host-associated > Mammals > Digestive system >... | reverse complement strand
TTTCGCTTATTTCTTCAATACGATAATCCCAATCGTCAATATCTAAAATATCTGCTCTATCACAAGCCTTGTCGCGGGCTTCCTCTTCTGATTCTGCTTCGACTTCATATTCAACATACGCGGTGACACTCATTCCGATAAGATACTTCTTCATAATTCCTGTCTCCCTTCACTTTCTGAATCTATTATATCATGCGTTTGGCAAGAAGTCAAGTTAAGAGTTTGTTATCTTCGTTTTCTTATCTTGTCTTCCGTCTCCCTTGGAACGATTATAGTATAATCTATTATGGGAAATAAGTCAATAAGATAAATGTTAAGATTTGGTTAAGAACGATTATTGAAATTAGATGTATTACATCTAAAATAAAAACCCACTACTAATAGTGGGGATTTTCTTTCAATTCCTTTACGTCTTTAATATGGTCAAAAACATAAACTTCTGTCCAACGCCACATTTTATCACAAATAGGACAAGTTCCTTCTACCAACTCATAATAACGATTTTCTACCCAATCGGTATCATAAGTCTCTTCCGCGCGAACAATACTATTACAATTAGGACATTTCATAATATTTATATCTCCTTTCTATTAAAGACGCTTTACACATTCAACGATATTATACCGTGCTTCGGCTGGAAGAATAGACTTCAAAGTTTTGCTATCTTTGCTAGTAGGGCAAAAGATAGAATATACTTGCCAACCGCTGTACGCGCCACTTACATAATATTCTAATTTTTCTTTTTTCAGTCTGTGGACGAAAGACTGAGCATTTGCCATTGGAATGCTAACTTCTACTTTCCATTTAACCTCATGCGAAAACAACTTAGTAAAAAGGATATTCGCAAGATAAACACCAGTAAAGTTAGCAAGCGCGGTGATTAGTGCTTTGCCCCAAAGAGCAAGTCCATCTGCGTTAGTGAAAAAGATAACATAGACATAAAGACCGTAAGCAAGCGCGTTGACGCAAGCCGAAATAAAGGTAGAACATTTTACAGTACAAAGGGACTTGATAGTCTGAATAACTACATTGATAAACGAGAGTGCGCAATAAAGAAGAAGGAAGTTAATGCTCATTGTTATTTATCCTTTCTTAAACGTCATCAGTAAAGCAACCAGAGTAAGGGTCATATCCGACTTCATAATCACAGTCATCGGGATAGTCTTCTGGCTCTTCTGCGCTACACCAGTACTCACAGTCACCAGAGACTTCCGCGCCGTAAGGGCAAACGCCGTAAAGGTCGCAAGGACATTCATTTCTAAGGCTCATTTTATGTTCTCTCCTTTGCTCTTTCTGAATTTATTATACACGAGAATATGGGAGAAGTCAAGTTAAAAAATTGTTAATGCGCGTATGGGCAAATTTAGATGTAATACATCTAAGTACCAGAGAGGCATTACTGCCCCTCCTTTTTCATATATACCGACAAGGCGGTCAAACGATTTATAAGTCCCATAACGTAATTTGAACATCCATCCTGCGAATCAATATAATTTTCAATTGCGGCGTATACTTTATTACATTCATCCATGTTCGGCACTTTTCTACGCATACAAAATTCATCAGTTGTGCCAAGTTTGCGGAAGGGGAAATAATCAATTCCTGCGCGAATTGCATGTTTTTTAGCAATACGAGACAAAATATAAGTTTCAATAATAGCGTCATCAAGGGCTGTATGAGATTCTACAAAATCATATTTTTCGCAAAGATACTGGTATGTAGATTCTGCGCTAGTCTTAAAGAATACGCCCGACGCAGTAAACAAATCATTCTTAATGCATTTAGACTTGTAATTTGTATTATTCAGCAAATGTTCAGTTGCAAGCCCCCAAAGGTCAAAAAGAGGATAAGTCTTTCCACGAAAGCGGAAAATATCATTCTCAAAGTTACTTTCATTTTTCCGCGAGGGCTTGTCATTAGCGATATGCGCGCAAATCTGCTTCTGTGTATTCTCCCAAGTGTAATAATCTGCGCTGTAAAGTTTAGAAATATAAAGTTCCGTAAAAGGAATAGCTTTCTTAAAATCAAACATAGAATTAAAAGCGCCAACGGCGTCCACGGTGGACAGGTCTTCTACAAAAAGTTCAATAATTGCCGCCCACGGCAAAACAGTTGTTTCGCCCTTCATCAGCATATCAAGATAGATAGGACGCTTTTCGGCATAATAGGCAGTATTAAAAATAGCGGGCACGGAAAAGGTTTCAGCGACAAGAAACTGTTTGCGGGTATAGATATTGCCTTCGCGGTCGCAAATAGTCCAGCCGATGTCATAAACAAGCGGCCGCGCGATTGCAATACGCTTCTTTTTGTCGGGGTCTCCATTAGAAAGCTCATTCGCAAAAGGAAGGGTCGCTGTCTCCGTATCTACTACCATGTAAAGCTTCTTCTTCATACGATAAATCCCTTTCTGGTTTGTCTAGTGTTTTCCTTCACTTCATGACCCTATTATAACAGAAGCAATGTAAAGAAACAAGTATAAGTTTTATGAAATTTATGTAAAGATGCGTGAATATGGAATTAGATGTATTACATCTAATTTCTAGGGCGCGCCTTACTGGCGCTCCCATGCGTAGTCAATTACAACCCAATCACCGTTATAACATCCGAAGTTTTCATCATGAATATCATAAACATTATCATGAAGCCAATGTACGGCATCAATATCAAAACATTCTTCCAGTTCAAGGTCATCATCTTCTTCACTAGCAAGATAATCAATTCGCGGCATAACATAATAGTAATGGTGTCCGCACTTGATTTTAGAGATAGGGCAAAGAAGATAGTCAAAACCTTCTTCTTGCGCTTTCTTGTAAACCTTATACTCCGAAAAGCTAGTCCCATAGTAGGCGCTATGATTATAATCAATCTTAATAACAAAATTGTCCTTAATCAATACAAAACGCGACATACCATTCGCATATGCAATATTATGTTCACGCGCGAAAGCAGTATATTCACGAAACCACTTGCCATTATTCCAAATGGTGTCAAGTTCATCGGCAAACTGCTTGATAAAGGTACGAGCGGCGGCAACATAATCATTCTTCATGGTGGTCAGTTCCTTTCTTTTTTGTACCTTTATTATATACGGAACGCCCTATAAAGTCAAGTTAAAAGAATGTTAAAATATGGGTTGAAAAATTAATGAGGATTTAATCCTCATTAATTTTCTTGTCGTGAAGAATGTAACGCAAAACATAAATTACACCAAGATGAATCCAAAAACCAAAAGTCGGGAGATTAAATTCATAAGCAATGACATTATAAGTCATTTTGCTAATAAACGCAATAATGCACAGGCCAATAAACCTTCCAAAAATAGTACCAACTACGATTGAAATTTTCTTCATATCCATAATAGTTCCTTTCTGGTTTGTGAGGTTTCCTTCCTCTTTTGTGTCTTTATTATACACGATACATGTCACAAAGTCAAGTTAAATATATGTTAAATGCATTAAAGTTAGATGTATTACATCTAATTCCAGAGATAAGAAAAAGCCGACCGAAGTCGGCTTTTTCTTTTACGCGAGGGTGTACTGATTCGCGCCCTTCGCATTCTCAATCTTGTGGACAGCATCGGCCCAATACACCCGCAGGCCGTACTGAATCTTACTAGCGGAGAAACCTTCGGGAAGGTCGTTTTCGCACTTCGCGAAAATCTCCGCAACAGTCAGCGGTTCAGTACCCATCGCCGCGAGGACAACGGACTTCGCCGCGTCATACGCAGAACGCTTGTCCGCGGACTTCTGTGCGTCCTTCGCGACCTCTGCGGCGAGTTCATCGCGAACAGCGGCAACTTCGAGAGGGAGGTCAGAGACGGAGTTCAGGAAGGAAACGAGAGACAGCATGGAGGACTTCTTCATAGGAGATACCCTTTCTGGTTTTTAGGTCTTGTTCCTTGACCTTTTGTGTATTTATTATAGCATTGATTTGCTATAATGTCAAGTTAAGAGTTTGTTAAAAGGGCGGTCTATTAACATTTCATACCTAACCTTGCGACAGTAGCGCGCGGTGCCGTTATTCTCGGCTCTTCCCTTTCAACATCCTTATTGTATCACGATTTCCAAACTTTGTCAAGTTAAGATTTCGTGAAGTGGTGAGAGTGGCGGGGATTGAACCCGCGACACCTAGATTAAAAGTCTAGTGCTCTTCCAACTGAGCTACACTCCCATGCCCTTTTGACAGTTTTATTGTATCATAGTTTTCAAGGAATGTCAAGTTAAGATTTTGTTAATCAACGCGGGTGGTCTGACGCTCCCAATTACGCACTTTCTCAGCCACGGAAACAACCGCGTTTTAGTTCCAAGAGCACCAGACTCGAACTGGTCTTAACCCGTGAGCGGAATCGAACCGCTTTTACCAACCCATAGGGTGGTCTGAACCATCTCTCCCCTTGGAACATTTTTATTATATCATAGTTTTCAAAGAATGTCAAGTTAAGAATCGGTGAAGTTGGCGGCGTATTGTCCGTGGTCTGGGTTTCGTTCGCGTCCTCACTAACGCGCTCCGTTTCCCTCACCGACAATTATATTATATCAGAATTTCAGGGAGAAGTCAATCATTTATAGTGTTAAAAATGTGTTAAGTCGCGAAAATGAAATTAGATGTTATACATCTAATATAAAAGTAGGCGCTTTCGCACCGTTACATTACCTGTACCGCAATAATTTGAAAGTTTATTGTTCCATCGCTGTTAACATATTTGTACTTATTCCAATTATTTACGTTAAATAACTTTGTTACATCATATTCCCATGTACTATTATACCATGGTACAGATTTATCATATCCTCGCGGTTTACAATCATTCATTATACCTTTAATATAATATATTGCCTTCTTACGGGAAGAAAAATATGCAATCGCCTTTTCACCAGAATAAGAAGTCTCTTTCATAATTGCGTACATTGTCATGGTAATGCCTTTCTGGTTTCGGGAGTTTCCTTCTCCTTTTCTTTGTGAAATTATTATAGCATAATCACAATGAAATTGTCAAGCCAAAAAGTTAGATGTATTACATCTAAATCTTAATATTGGCGTCCTCGTTGTAAATTTAACATAGAAATTACAACGAGGGCGATTACTCGCCCTCGTGAATCATCTTGTCGAGTCCGTCTGTGTTAAGTTTCTTAACAGTCTTGCGCGCTGCGGCACGCCGCTCCTTTTCCTTTTCGCTGTTGGCCTTCTTTTCTGCACTCGCGGCCTTTTTCGCGGCCTTGTCCGCGAGTTCGGCCTTGTAATCCTCTGCGGCGGCATACCCATCATAGGCAGTATAACCGCCATTGCCATCACGCGCACCGCGCGGGATAGAAACCTTCACAAGGGCGAATTTTTCGTTGCCCTCCGCGTCAAGAACAGGAATCGTCAGTTCAGACGCGCTAACAGGCATAACATCGGTATCAAATTTCTTTGTCAGAAGGTCAGTAATAGCGGCAAGAATGTCGTTGCGGATAGCAGTTTCAAGAGAAGCCTTACTCATAGCGGGACCCTTTCTGGTTTTTCGGTGTTTCCTTCACCTTTCACCTATATTATAGCGATTGAAATCGAAATTGTCAAGTTAATTATATGTTAATCTTCTACCTTTTCCACGTAATATTCCCAACTACCGCCGTTCATGGCGGCGTCACTTGCGATATGAAACGCTTCCTCTTCACTGTCTGCTTCAATATCATCGTATTCATTTTCGAGACGCACCCAGACCTTATAAATTGCCATAAGTTATTCTCCTTTCACTTTCTATAAATAGTATACCACAAATTTTGAAAAAAGTCAAGTTAATTTTTTGTTAACTTTCTTCATACACTCGACCTTTGTGTTTTTCCTTATGATTCTTTTTCTTGTTGGGTATAATGCGAGTTACGGGATTCACCGCGCCCCAATCGCCGCGAATTTTGCGTACGACTTCATAAGTGGAATTAGTTTCTTTCTTCTTGCTCATTTTGTTTTCCCTCTCTTTCTGAAATTATTATACACAATTTGCGCGTGAAAGTCAAGTTAAAATTATGTAAATTGCGGTGGTAAATGAATTAGATGTAATACATCTAATTGTTGAAAAAAAAGAAAGGGCAGTTGCCCTTTCTTTTTCCCATTAGGCGCGCTTATACTGATTAGCGCCCTTAGCGTTAACAACCTTCTCAATTTCGTCGTTCCAGTAATGCAGGAGCGCATACTGAATCTTGTTCTTCGTGAAGCCCTCGGGAACGTTGTCCTTGCAAGCCTCGTAAATCTCGGTTACGGTCTTCGGCTCGGAATCGATAGCGGCGATAACGGCATCGTGAGCGGCGGAATACAGCTCGCGATTGGCCGCGGCCTTCTCCTCGCCCTTAGCCAGCTCGGCGGCCAGCTCGGCGTACTCGGTGGAAAGCTCGGGAACGTTCTTGATGTAGTTGGCGATAGCGGTCATGGTGGTCTTCTTCATAAGGTAAAATCTCCTAATCTGTCACGCAAAAAAGCTGTTTTTTCATAACCTTATAATCTCCTTTCGGTTTGTAGGGTTTCCTTCCCTTGATGTATTCATTATAGCACGTTCGCGCTAGAATGTCAAGTGTTTCTTTTGTTAAGATTTGGGAGAGAATCGGAGGAAGTCGCGGAGCAGGGGCCGAAGCGCAGTCTCGGCGAAGTCTCTTTTTCTCTCCCCTCTCAACGTCTTTATTATACCAGAGATTCGAGCGGAAGTCAAGCTTTTGAAATGTTAAGATTTTGTAGCTTGTCCAGCTCGCAGCTCGCCCAGCTTGTTCATGGCATAATTTAATTATAATATACTAATAATATGATGGTAAACTTTGGCTAACAATGGGCAAACATGGCTTAACATGGGCGTAACGAAGCCATAACTTAAATGTAACACGTTCTACTCCCAATCTTAACATTTCTCCTTCCTCTCAATTCTGTATTATTGTATCATGATTTTGAGTGTATGTCAACGCTCATTTTTAGATGTGTCACATCTAAAAAAGAAAAGGCGGGTTACTCCCGCCAGTAGTCTACGATAAATTTTCCGTCATTTGTCTTCCAAATTTTTACGGTAAAGCAGGACGGGTCTTCCAAGTAAATCGCGGCGGCAGAAAGCGCGGAAGAGATGGAATCAGCGTGTTCAACCTTGACAAAAAATCCGGTGGAATCCTCATAACCCGTATGAATCGTATACATTTGATGAATCCCCTTTCGTTTTGTTCTGACTTTATTATATTCTTTTTTCTTGAAAAGTCAAGTATTATTTTTAGATGTGTCACATCTAAAAGTTTGCAAAGGGAAGTCACCTTCCCTTTCTGTTTTTCTCATATCCATAATTTTGATTATGCCGTTCATACGCGCTAACTTGTCTATATTCTACATACTCTTCATAACTAATTTCACGTCCATAAATTGCAAGCCTTGTATGCTTTACGCTCGGCATCTTGCGCGCTCTGTCGCACGCTTCCAGCAGGTCTTTCGCCGCGATTGCAAAAGAGATTTCAGTGCTGTGCCCTGTCCCGCAGTGCCCACGATGGCAAGTAACCTTGTAGAACTTCATTGTAATATCCCCTTTCTTTTCCCTTTCGGTTGATTATATTATACTCATAAGAAGTATAGAAGTCAAGCGGAATTATTAGATGTATCACATCTAAATAATAGGGGCTGTGTTACTTTTCGTAACACAGCACCACGCGCATCCGCCGTTTGGCGTCGTAGATATAACAACTATCGCAATCGGGGTCCATGATGTAAATATTCGCAGCTTCAATCGCGGCATTTATATCATCGGTCTTTTCAATCTTGCCAAGTTTAACTCCGTTGTAACCAGTGAACACCGTATGAATTGCGTACCTCATTGTTCTTTCTCCTTTCCTTGTCCCCTTCGGACAAGTATATAATAACACACTTTCGGGAAAATAGCAAGAGGAAAAATTAGATGTAACACATCTAATTTTTTAGAAGGAAATAGGCAAGGGAATTATTCCCTTGCCATCACTTCGTCATAATTTAATCCTAACCAGTCGCAAACATCTTGCATCTGGAACCGCAAAATATCGTTAATTTGTGTTACGCTCAATAGTTTTTCATTCCAGTCCGATTGCTCTTCTAAAATCTCTTCTAAATCATTCAATTCATCCGGCGTAAGTTTTTTCACGTTCTCTGCCGCGTCGCCCCAAAATTCAAAGTCCTGCAAGCTCTTTTCAATCGTCATTGTCATGTTTTTGCCCTCCATTTTCTTATTCCCTTGGAACGATTATATATTACCATATATATGCGTATTTGTCAACATTAATATTTAGATGTAACACATCTAAATATATAAAAGGCGCTTTCGCGCCTTTAATTACAAGGATAATGAGTTAGAGAGTAATGCAGTGCCCAATTGCTATATTCTACGCTGCACGGGTCAAGAATATCGTCATATCCGCACTGTTCCGCGTCGTCCATGAGTTCAAACGGCTTTACAAGATTTCCGTTGTCCTTGTTCATGTAGTAATACATCTTTCAAATCCCCTTTCTTATTGTGTTCCCCTTGGAACAATTATATAATAACATGATTTCGGGTATAAGTCAAGTTAAAACAATGTTAATTCGGGAAATTCAAATGAAAATGAAATTAGATGTCTTACATCTAATTATAAAATGAAATTCCAGAATTTTATAATTCTGGAATTTCGTATTTTTAACAATATGCTAATTTCATGTTATGCCAATTCAAAATAGAGATTTGATTGTGCGCACGGCCAATCACAAGTGCTTCGCGCTTTGTTTTAATACGGAAACTATGATCAATATAGTAAATACCTTCGCTGTACCAGATGCCGCAATTGCCGCCCATCTTTTTAACAATCTGAATTGCTTCGCGCGCGGTTCCGCACTCTTCGCCATGGTCGGCGACTTGCCAACCGGTTTTATAGGTAATAACTTTACCATTTTTAAGCGTGAGACCATCGTTGTTGGCGAGTTTCCGAATCGTGCGAATGTTAATCATGATTGTGTCCCCTTTCCTTTTGTTCAACTATATTTTAGCATGTAGAAACGGAGAAGTCAAGTTAAGAATATGTAAATTCAGTTATTTATGGCGCGGAACTTAGATGTATCACATCTAAAATGATTATTCATCCCAATTGTCATCTGTATCATACATGAGAGATTCGGCAATGTCAATAAAGTTATTCATTTCTTGAATGTTGTCACCGCGTTCATACATATGAAACATCTTTTCTGTATATTCATTATCAAGGCCCCATTCACGTGCGGCATAGTCTCTGATTTCTTCCCTAGTCATTGTTTTCGCTCTCCTTTTTTGTTTCTGAATATATTATAACGGATAGCACTTGATTTGTCAAGTATTTTTTATTTATTAATTAGATGTATCACATCTAAAAAGATAAAGGCGCGTTCGCGCCTTATCCTTCCATTATGTCTTGTTTACTAACAAAGAACTTATCAATATTATCCCAATCAATTTTTTCGCCATTCCACAATTTGGTTGGCCTTTCACTATTTAATTGAGCGCATTCGGCCGCGCCATCGGCAAGAGTTTTGTATGTATAGTATGCAAGAAAGTCTTTTCCATTCTTATCCTGATAACAAATAACCGTCATGTGATGTCTCCCCTTTCTGTTTTCTATATTTATTATAACCTGTAAATTCCTAAAAGTCAAGTGACTTTACAAACAATTAACGTTCGGCAATACACACGCGGCGAACACACCAATCGACGCCAGTACAATAGGAACGGAACTTCGCGGCATTAAGTGCCTCTTCATACGAACGATAGTACGAACTCCCCTGCAAGCCGCCGCAATAGATAGCATACATAATCATAATTTTGTCCTCCTTGTTTTTGTATTCTTATTATATCAATGGATAATAGAAAAGTCAATAAGATAATTTAGATGTATCACATCTAACTTTGTATAGTAAGGGCATATGTCCTTACTCCCTAGATTCTTGAACCTTTAAAGTATTCCAGTCGAATCCATTGCGGTTAAGCATCTGAACGGCTGCGTCACATACACGCTGGAAGTACCCTTTCATTGCATGTGGATAACTTGCCCAATATGCTGTATATTTCATTGTTATAAAAAACTGCCCAGTAATTGTTTTACCACTTTCAGTCCTGCATCCACCATATACATGGTAAAAGCGTCGAAAGGCTTTGTCCCATGCTTTAACTGCTGTCTCTACATTGGCACAATCACCTATGAACATGAGCGTGTAGCTTACCATTGTAGCTTCCTCCTTGCGTGTAGCTTGTTCCCAACTCGTCTGTTCCCAGCTCGCCCCAGCTCGTCCTAGCTCGCAGCTTTCCAGCTCGCTTCCAGCTCGCCAGCCCTGTATAGGCCCTGGTGGTAGCTCGGATAGGCTGCCGCACCTGGTCTGTCCTTTCTTGACTTTGACCTTGCCTGACCTTCTGACCTTCCCTGACTTTGACCATTCCTGACCTTAACACAACCGTAACAAACTCTTAACCCAGTCTTAATATTCCGTCTTAACACAATTTTAACGAACTCTTTACCTGTTCTTAACATTCCCTTAACCTCCTTTTAATTAACCTATTCTTTACATTACCTTAACATGGACTTAAACTGTTACGATTCTATGCGATTTTTTCCCTCTCGACGTGTATATTATAGCATAAAAGGCCATTTTATGCAAGGTTGCCTTTTAGATGTGAGACATCTAAAACGAAAAAAGCCCGGAATTGCTGGATTTTTTGTTACAAAAAGTATTACAGAAGTGCTACCTATTATGCAAGACTGATATATATTGCTTGCGGTATTATATAATCTAATATCGATTATTAGATTGCACGCAATATATTTTAGCACTCGCCGCGCGAGAGTGCTAGTAATGTTAAATTTTTATGAAGGGCGTTTTTTCGGCCCTTTTTTGTGCCGATTGTAGTATAATAAAGCTGTTCCCGAAAGGAACAGAAAAAAACCGACCATGGTCGGAATGGAGGGTACACAATGAATAAGTACGAACAGCACGCAACCGATACCATGAAAAAAGCTATTGCGGATGTTATCCGCAATTTGCCGGAGCACATCACAATAGAGGACGCCATCACGGTTATGCGTCAATATCTTGCCATTAATTATGGAATTATTGGGGGTTCGATTGCAACCTATGCAGACACATGTGTATACAATGCTATTGCTCGGCGCGCGGGCATTTCTCCCGTTGAATACTTGCGCGCGTTTGTGCGGAATAAAGTTGAGGCGTACACAGAAAAAAACGATAAAGGCGCGTACGGCGATATATTAGAAGTGCTAGTACGTTTGTATTGCAAGCCCCGCGCCTTGTGGCAGTATGCAGATATTCGCGTACGTGACGCCTTGCATACTGATGCAACTTTGCGCGGGCACATTGTAGAAATCGGTCATTGTGGAAAAGAATTTGGGCCGTCATGGGTCAATGCCGAATTATTTATCTATGCCGCTTTGTTGGAGGGCGAAAAGGAATATATAGCAAAACTTGTTATAAATGGGGCAATCGATAAAGCACTTGAAACTGTTGGCACACTGTTTCATGTTATGCCCGCTTGCGACATGGCGAGGCATTTCAATGCAGTATCACGTGGAAAAGGCTTGCGCGTAACAAGTACGGGAAAGTTGCAAGTCGTTTATAATAGCTCGAAAAGTTATGCAATCGCCGGCTATTTAGACGAAAACACAATCACGTTGCAAGAATGGATTGCGTCAATTAAATAACACAAAACGCCCGCGCGAGCGGGCGTTTTTTTTATTCCCTGCGCGCATTATATAAAAATCGACACGCGCGGAAAATATTATAAAAGATATTGAACTATAAAATTATTTTATAATTCAATAGACTTGCATTTATCGCCGCGAATCATGTAAAGGGGGCGTATATTTTAGGTTATGGAATTGTAAAAGCTGGCCAGACGGCCAGCCCTGCCCATTTCCCATCACCCGGAAAATTTTGCAACTACCCCACCACCCGGAAAATTTTATAACCCAGAAAATTTTACAGCCTCAAAAAGTTTCATAACTTAAATACTTGACAAATTAGAAAAAATATGCTAAAATAAAACCATGGGAATTATATATATCGGAGATGAAATACAATTGAAAAAACCCTACTCCCTCGACTATTCAATTGAGCGCGATACTGACCGTGTCGCCGCGATTTATGATATTTTAGATAAATTAGATAAAAATCCATCCTCATCGGATTTAGAACAAATGGCATCGTACATTTTGTATGGCAAAGATGAGAATGGACAAAACGCCGTTCAACGCGGCGAAATTTCCAATTCTAACACGCGCTTTAACTCCTTTAAAACAAAAGAAGACAAAGCCGTTTCCCTCGATAATATTTTAGACAATCCACTCGCAGACCAATCTGAATTAAAACCTGCCCATTCCAAAGACCCCTATACCCACAAATTGACGCAAATCCGCAAACCAAAATACGACAAAAAAACTGGCGAACTTATTGATATTGGCGACGCCGATATCCCAGGAATGATTGAACTTTGGCAGGCCATAGAGCGAATGGAGCACTGGATCGCGCAAATTGAAGGCAAAATTCCACCCGACGAAGATACACTTCTTACCCTAGATTCCTATCGCCTTTACCAATTAAAACATGCCCTCATAGATATGCGGCGACACC
>Ga0310691_10006359_pt1 | contig 12607 bp, 9 predicted proteins | sample 176DNAGHGlowgp2_FD_203887 | JGI IMG/M metagenome (GOLD analysis project Ga0310691, IMG submission 203887) | Sheep rumen microbial communities from Palmerston North, Manawatu-Wanganui, New Zealand - 1766 DNA GHGlow gp2 (v2) (version 2) | ecosystem: Host-associated > Mammals > Digestive system >... | reverse complement strand
TTTTGCAGAGTTATGAATGAGGTTGAACTGATGTCGGCGGACCTTACGCACACGCTGAGTCTCCCGTTTGCCAACGGGGGTATCAAAGCGGGATTTCCCAGCCCTGCGCAGGACTATCTGGAGGAGGCTCTTGATCTTAATCAGGAGCTGATATCCAATCCTATGGCCACGTTTTACGGGCGTGTAAAAGGTGATTCCATGATCGATGCAGGCGTGGAGGATGGCGACATACTGGTGATAGACCGCTCTATCGAGGCTCAGAGCGGTGATATGGTGGTGGGCTATCTGGACGGAGAGTTCACGCTCAAATATGTGGACCTGTCACTCAAGGATACCGGAGTGATCTGGCTGGTTCCCGCCAACAAGAGCTATCCCCGCATCAAGATTACCCCCGAGACCGATTTCCGTATCTGGGGTGTGGTTAGTTACACCATCAAGAAGAGGGTCAATCATATCTGACCTCTATAATTATAAAAGGAGTTTCCCATGTACGCCCTTATTGACTGCGACAACTGTTTTGTAAGCTGCGAGCGCGTGTTCCGGCCTGACCTTGAGGGCAAGCCGGTAGTGGTGCTGAGCAACAACGACGGTTGTGTGGTGGCCCGCAGCAACGAGGCCAAGCAGTTGGGCATAAAGGAGGGTACTCCGTTCTTTAAACTGGCCGATGAGTTCCCGGGCGTAAAGATTGAGGCGCTCTCAAGCAACTACACACTGTACGGCGATATGTCGGCCCGCATAATGGCGATAGTACGTATGTACGCCCCTAAGGTGGAGGTCTATTCCATAGATGAGTGTTTCTGTGACCTTACCGGAATGGAGCAGACCTTTGACCTAAAGCAGTGGGGCGAGGACCTGGCCGCCCGCATAAAGAAGTGGGTGGGCATGCCCGTAAGTATAGGAATAGGACCCACCAGGACCCTGGCCAAGGTTGCCAGCCGATATGCCAAGACATACGCCGGCTACAACAAATGCTGTGTTATTGATACCGACGGCAAACGCCGCAAGGCGCTCTCCGCTTTCCCGATAGGCAAGGTGTGGGGCATAGGGCGCGCATATGTATCCAAACTGGAGTCATACCGCTGCCGCACCGCCCTTGATGTGGCCGACAAGCCGCAGGGGTGGATACGCATGCTCTTTCCGCTGCCGTTTGAGAACACCTGGCGTGAACTTAACGGAATAAGCTGCATAGATACCGCCGAGGTCCGTGACAAGAAGAGCATCTGTACCAGCCGCAGTTTTCCGGGTATGATAACCGACCGCGAGGCACTGCGCACGCACATATCCAACTACGCCAGCCGCTGTGCCGAGAAACTGCGCCGTCAGCACAGCGTGTGCAACATAATGACGGTATTCATTGCCACCAACTGGTTCCGCAAGGATCTGGAGTGGTATCAGGGCATGATGAACGTAACGTTGCGTACCGCATCAAGCAACACTACCGAACTTGTGGCGGCGGCATCGGGCGCATTGGACCGATTGTACCATCAGGGACTCAGCTACAAGCGTGCCGGCGTGATTGTATCGGGCATAACCCCGGACAATGCCGTACAACTGGATATCTTTGAGTCTGATGTGGAGCGACGCAAGCGTCTGGACAGCATATCACGCACGGCCGACAGCATAAACCGCCGTATGGGAACCGAGACCGTTGTGCTGGCCGCCCAGCAGTATCCTGCCGATCCCAAGACAGGAAAGGCGCCCCATTTCAAGGACGCCATCCTGCATAATCTGCGTACACCCTGCTACACCACCAATCTGCACGACATCATCACCGTAGAATAGAGCGGATTTCGTCGTTGGAGACGGACAGAGTCGTAATACCCGTAGAGTAGGGGGCAATATCGTACTGGTTGTAGATGAAATCAATAGTGTCCTTGCGGATCTCAAAGTTATCTGACACAAACATGGGCTCATTGCTGAAATATCCGTGCTCATCAAGCTCTTCCCGGCTGCTGCACTCAGCATACTCCAAAAGTTTCTTCTCCAGAACCGGAATCAGAACCTCTTCATACCCGGGCTTGAAGTAGTTGTCAAGCGTTACAACGCTGCCGTCCTCCAAACGGTAGTTACGGCATGTTATGAATGTGCCGCCGTGCGCACCGCCGGTATATTGGTACATGTTTATGAAATGGCCGATGATATCGCGGTTGTTACCATAATGCACCTCAGTATTTATTACGTATTCATAGTCTATGTCACGCGGCTCGAAACCCTCTTCCTGGGCATACCTGATCTGTTCCCTGTTCTCCTCTTTGAAAATATTCAGCACTGAATCAATGAAATGTATCATTGCACCGCGTACATCGGTAGTACGTTTGTTAAAAAGGAAGTAGGATATATCCACGTTGAAGGCATCGGCAAACACGGTGTCAGTACCGTGAGCCTTGAGTACGTTCAGGTCAAATGAACATGACGGATGCTCCTGTCCCTGCTTGTAGGGAATGCTTTCCTTGAATGTCACATACTGGAACGCATACTTATCACCTTTCTCTGTGCAGGCGGTAACTGCAATTATCGCAATCAGAGCTGTTAATATCTTACATCTTTTCATTTTAACTTGTTTTCTGCGAAAATACACAAGAAAAATGGATTCTGAGTGTTGTTTTGTCGCAAAATGTTCCTATCTTTGCACCGCTTTAACAGAAAAGCGGTATATGGTGCCCGTAGTTCAGTTGGTTAGAGCGTCAGATTGTGGTTCTGAATGTCGTGGGTTCGAGTCCCACCGGGCACCCAAAAAGAGAGGTCGATTTTTTCGACCTCTCTTTTTGGATGCCCGGGGGACTCGGGACATCTTTTTATTTTGCTAACGCAAAAGCGCTCCATTTCATTCCGCTTGGCGGCCCTCCGGGACCGCTCTCGCTCGCATACTCGCTTCGCCCCAATACGCTTGCACATGCGTGGAAAAATATAATAGCACAAAATAGCACATGAAAATATTAGGGAATATTTTACTTTTGCAATAATAATTCAAGATGCGTTTATAAAAATATGAAGATAAAGGTTTTAAATAAATTCTTGCTCTATAGTTGTGCTTCTGTTGTGTTGGTCTCTTGCATACCTACGTATTATTACGATTTGCAACCGTGTGAAGTCTATGTGGATTCAAATGAAGAAGGACTTCTTCCTCAACATGGTACTGAGATTACGATTGACATAAAACTCATTCTCGAAAAAAAGACCACAAAAACCATGCCTGGTTATTCTGCCAAATTTTTCAGATATAGGGTTTTACTTGACGGCGAATTATATAGTTATGGTATTGAAGGAACCGAAGAGGGAGCGGGAGATGTAGTAATTCCCTTGATTGCCAATGACTCTTATACCACAAAGAGTGTAGTAATTGAAGGCTCAGGTTCAACAGAATACTCCACTGAAGGTAGTTGGAAAAATTGGGAAGTTCTTTTTGAAGGAACCCAAGATTGTCTGAAAGAAAACGAACCATTACGTTATTCCGGACTGGAGAACAAAAAATTACGCGTTGATATTGACAGTACCATTTTGTATTATGACTTTATACCGGGATACTCTGCCGAAGCATTCAAGCGGTTTCTTTATGACAATGATACCATAACTGGTGAATGTGATATGAGTGGTAATGAGATTAGAATATGGTTTGGATATACTTCACCTAGTCTATCCAATAAAATCCCCAGAAACTCAGTTTCGGGAGATATCAAAAAGGGGTCTATCGGGATTGATGGTTATTATTCTTATTTATTGATGGATAATAAAAAATGGTATTATAGTGAGTTTACATCTATTGGGACTATTGAAGAAAATAGCTATAGAAACCTTCAACGCCTGAAAAAAGAAGATAATAACTCAAAGAAAATACTACATAAGAGTATTGCATTTAGTTTGGTTGATTGAGGGGCACCTTATCAGTGACACAATAGGATCGGTTCCCTGTGTCATGAATTTTTTGGAAATTCCGTTTTTATATGCCGGTATTTTTTTATTTGCTGAAATGGAAGGTGCTGCCGGAGTGCTCCTTTCCGTTCAGTTTCCAGGAGCGTTTTACGGAGAGTTTACGTTCGTTGTGATCTGAGCAGTGGTAGTGGATCACATCGGTAGAGCCGTTGGGCCAGTTCAGGGTGATGTCCTCGTCCATATCGGCGGCTCCGTCTATCTCACCGAAACAGAGGCGGTATTCCTTGGGATTGGCTGTGGTGTCAACTGCCTCGGCATACAGGCCGTACATGAAAGGCATGTATGCTCTGGTATGGATGCTGTCATAAGGGGCCCTGGTATCCTTGACAGAATAAGTCTCACCTTTGAAAGTCAGGGTCATGCCGGGCATATCGGGCTGGATGATTGACTGTCCTGCTGAGTCTGTAGCGTAGATATAGATATTTACGGGTGCCCAGTCAACGATACGATCGTCTTCGATTATCTCACAACCGCTAAAAAAGGCACACACCAATGTGGCAATTGCAAATAAGGTCTTGTTCTTGGACATATGGATAAAAAATAAAAAGAATAATGTACTTTACAGGCGTTCGCCGCAGTGTTTGCAGTAGTTGGCGTTCAGGTCCGTCTTCTCGTTGCAGCGGGGGCATCGGCCGTCCTTGCCTTTTTTCTTGGTGGTATCTATCATGGTGGCCGATACGATACCGGTGGGTACGGCTATGATGGTGTAACCTAAGATCATCACTATTCCTGACAGAAACTTGCCCAGTGCCGTTACGGGCGTTATGTCGCCGTAACCTACGGTGGTAAGCGTCACAATGGCCCAGTAGATGCTGGTGGGGATGCTGGTGAACATCGTTCCCGGAGTTCCGCTCTCAACTATATACATTATGGTGCCTAATATGCATACCAGCACAACCACGAACATGAAATAGACCAGGATCTTGGTGAGGCTCTTGCGTATGCTCTCCAGCAGCAGGTATCCCTCGTTAATGAATGAGAACAGCTTAAGGACCCTGAATATGCGGAACAGGCGGAAAGTTCGCATCAGCGACAGGTATCTTAAAGGCGGGAAGAATACGCTGAGCAGCTGAGGCAGGGTGGCCAGAAGGTCTATGATACCAAAGAAACTTAGTACATACTCGCGCTTGACCGGTGAGCAATAGACTCTAAGTACGTACTCAATGGCAAAGAGTATACTCAATACATATTCAAGGACAATTATAGCGGCTTTTAGGATACCTGCACCGTTCAACTCCAGATGGATTAGCGCCTGGAATGAAAAGTCGTCAACTTTTACAACACTTTCCAATGATGCCATTACAATGCATAGTGCAATGGCAATCATTATGGTTATGTCAACCGGCTTGGAAAGCGGATCTGTTCCTTCAAACAGTATCCTGTGAAGCCTCTCCTTGTCCTTGATTATGGATATGAGTCTTTTCATTTATTTGTACGGGTCTTTTGAACCGGGTTTCCATGTGCAGCCGCCTGCAAGAATTGGGTAGACTACAGACGGGAAACAGAGACTCTGGTAGATTGTGTATTCGTTGTTCTGATAGTTGTCAAGTATGTCTATGTAAGCGCGCTCACGCGGAGTGGTGTTACGGCTGATGGCCGGATAGCTGGGATAGTTGCGCACATAGTTTCCTGCACCGAACACCAGGATTCCCGGGCGTGGACCCCAACCCTGCTCAATGGTGTAGGCGCTCTCGCGGTCATGCGGCCAGTGAACCTGGTTGAATCCCAGGGTGGTCATGTAGCACTTGCCCAGCGGGTTAAGTCCCAGGGCGTAGTCCATCATCTGGCTTACCACGTCTATGTATTCCTGATTTCCGGTGAGTTTCCACATCAGCACAATCGGGAATGTGTACTGTCCCTGAGCCACGTTGCTGCCCCACCAGTTCACGTTCATGGGTGCGCCGTTGGGGTAGGCGTTATCGGCAAAGGCGGCAATCTGCTTATCAACTACTGCCTGCAGGGCATCCTTGAATACCTTTACGGTGGCAGGATCGGTCTTGGATGCAGGTGCCAGTATGTAACTGAAGAAATATGATGTAAGCCAGCCGCGCTCTGCAAATATCTCACTGCCCTGATTGTAGGTGGTGAGAATCTGCTCGGCATCGTGGGCGTGTGCCTTGATGTAATTATGGCACTCGGCGTTGCCGGTCATGAGGTACTTCTCCACATTATAATACATCCGGAATGTGGCGGGCATCTCACGGTTACGCTCGCCATAGACGCGGACCGATGCGTTGTATGCACGTTCTGCACGCTCTACGTATTCCTTGCTCTTGGCCTCATCATAGGGCTTTATTATGCGGGCAAAGTGATAGAACAGTCCCGATGCCCAGCTTGATGTACGCGGATCGAGCACCTCAGACCCGAACAGATGGTCCTCAAAATCGTATGTGGTAAAGGGTGAGTAGCCGTTAGTCTCGGTGCCCCATGGAATCTGACCGTCCTCCTCCTGGAAGTATTTCCAGAACATCACGCCCCATTCGGCCTCGTCAAGGATATCGGGTATTCCGTTGCCCTTACCCAGTATGTTGAATTGCTCATCAAACTTGTCGGGGATATTGAACTGGTCATCGGTAAAGAGGCTGGGGAATGCCTCGAATGTGGTGAGCAGGGTGCTGGGTACATCCATGTGGTAGGTACGGCGGTCGGCATCGCCTGCATCGTGGTAGCCGCCCCAGGCCTGGATGGTGGGCTCGTCGCCCTTGACTATCAGGCTGGCCTCATTGATGCGGTAATAGGTCTGGTAGATGGTCTCGTGGCAGCGCTTGGTGCGGTAACTGAAATCGGAGTAGGGCTCAATGATCTGAATTCCGCAACGCTGGTTAAAAAGTGAACGGAAACTCACGTATGAGAGCTTCTGTGAGAACTGGCCGCCTACGCCGAAGGGGTAGGATGATCCGTATCCGTCTACAACAATCTTGTACGGACCGCCCTCCGGAACCTGGGACAGGTCTATGCGATATACATAATCACCCGAAGAACGGTCATCACCTATCTCTGTAAGTTTGCCCGATGTAACTTTCTTGCCAATCTTGTTTTTCTTTAACTTATATACGGTGTAACCGGGCAGGTCACCTTCAATCTTGCGCACGCCGCCGTCACCCAGATAGATGGCAAAGTTTGCAAAGCGCTTGGTGGACAGGGCACTGTAGGCCACCTGGTTGGTCTTGATGGCCTCACAGTAAACCTTCGTGGGGTCAAACTTGAAACTGTACTTTCCGTATGGGGTCTCAATGCTGTACTTCCGGCCGCTCTTGAGGGTGGGTACGGTTAGATAGACAAAGTGGTCGCACATATCAGCTGCAGCGGCGGTGCGGTTTATGCCAAGCACCTGTGCCCCGTTTACTTTCCATTGAGCGGGATCAGAGATATCAACCTCATTAACATCAAGCGTATCGCTTGTATAGAAAAGTTCTATGACGTTGTCGGCTGCCGTGCGAATCTCTTTGATTTTGAGACTGGCCAATGCATTGCTTGTAAGAAGCAGCGCTGCTGCTGTAATGATTATATTCTTCATAAATGGTCAATAATCGGGTTTATCAGTAATGGACTATGCAAAGTAACATTATTATTTGTAATTTTAGGCCAATAATTTAAATACAATTCTATCATGTCTGTCCAAAATAATCATTCCAGCCTTATCAAAGCAGTTTTATCAGCATGTCTGACGGTATGCAGTATTTCGTCAAACGCGCAGTTCAACATGTTGAGCGGAGAGAAGTCTTCAACCCGCTGGAGTGAGATAAATACCACCAATTATTGGATTATATATCCTCGTGGACTGGACAGTCTTGGTCTTAAATATTCAACTCTTCTTGAGTATTACCACCCTTTGGTCGGAAAAAGCGTCGGTTACATGCCAAACCAGCGTTTTGAGAGTGCCTTGCCCGTAGTGTTGCATCCGTATTCACCTGTCACCAACGGAATGGTTGCCCTCGCGCCCCGAAGGATGGAGGTCTTTACATTCTCAGACCCGTACTCGCAGCTGCCGCCACTGCCATGGGAGACTCTGCTTTCTATCCATGAGAACCGTCATGTAGCCCAGCTGGAGTTTGCGGTTTCAGGTTTTTGGCGTGAATTCAGGAAAATATTCGGTGAGGTGGCGCCGCTCACGATAGACGGCCTTTATTTCAATCTGGCACTGGCCGAAGGTGATGCCGTAGTGGCAGAGACAGCCCTGACCAATTCCGGGCGTGGCCGCACGGCCGATTTCCTGGCCTATTACCGTATGGCTTTTGACAACGGCGATTATCGTAACTGGTACCGGTGGCGCTATGGATCGCTGCGTCATTATACACCGGATTATTATACTGTGGGTTATATGACAGTAGCCGGTACCAGATATCTTTATGATGCCCCTATGTTCATGTCGGAATACCTTAGAGCCATTACAAATCCGTTCCGTTTCAACGCAATGAATTCTGTTGTCAGGTCTTTTTCCGGCCAACGTTTCAAACAGACATGGCAAGAGATAGAAAATGCATTTGAGAGCGAATGGAAGGAACTTGACAGACAGCGCGGACCATTCCAGCAGACCACTCCGTCTGTAGATGACAATAATACATTCTACAAGAGCTACCGCGGTACCGTCCAGATTGACGGAGGTGATCTGATGGCGGTCCGTACGGCAATGGACAAGGCGTCCCAACTGGTACGCATCAGTCCTGACGGAAATGTTACTCCTGTGCGTCCGTTCAGCGCTGACAGCAAGTTGGCATATTCTGCCCACACTGGCTGTATCTACTGGTCTGAGGCAATACAGGATATACGTTTTGAACTTCATGGGACATCCCGCATCAGAATGATGAACCCCGCAGGCAACAGGATAACAGACTTTACGGAAAGCGGCCGTTATGTCAACCCCGCGGTATCGGATGACGGGCTCAGGCTGGCATGCGTGGAGTATCCGTTGGAGGGCGGATGCCGGATTGTGCTTTTCAGCCTGGATGACAGGACGGAACTGAAATCCTTTGATGTGCCGGGACTTCAGGTCAATGAACTGGCGTTTTCGGGCAACTACATAGTGTTCAACGCTATAAGTGATGCCGGTATGGGCCTCTATCTGACTGACATGAGCAGCATGGTCACGCTCGAAAATCCGGCACCGTTCAAGGTCGGGAGTCTCATATCAAATGGGGGTAATGTATATTTCACCTCCGATAAGAACGGCACATCCGAGGTTTACTCATATACGCTTGCACCTGCCGCTGCCGGTTCGCTGCCACAAGGCGGGACCATGGTTCAGCTTACCAATACCAGATACGGAGCATCGGATCCGTACTTCTGCAACGGAGAACTCTGTTTTTCCGAATTGCAGCCGGAAGGCAGGATCCCCGTCAAGGCTGATGCCCCATACAGACGGCAGGTCTCATTTGCGGATCGTGTATCATATCCTATAGCCGATGCTCTGTCTGCCCAGGAGACAAGGCTTGCCGTTAACAGGCGCCAAGTGATTCAGATGCCGCCTGAAAACTACTCCAAGGCCATGAATGCATTATATTTACACTCATGGGTGCCCCTGTATGTCAATACCGACGGAATACAAGGTTCTATGACCGGTTATGGCTATGAGCGGGCGTCACTGGGTGTTACGGCATTTTTCCAGAATCTTACCAATACCTTGAGCGGAAGGATGGGTATCTCCATACACCCGGATCCGTTCCAACAGCTTAAACTTGATGAGCATGATCTGAATGATAAGAAAACCCGTGTAAAGACATCAACAGGTTTCCACACCACACTTGACTATACGGGACTTCTGCCCAAGATCAGTCTGACATTTGATATAGGTGACCGTCATTCAGCCAAAACAGTCTACGGCATATCTTCACTTAATGACTCCATATATACAGCCAGTGCCGAGTCCGATAAGAAGGGTGTATATGTAGGAGGAAGTGCCATAGTTTCCGTTCCTCTTGTCAGTTCACACAGCGGATGGGTGCGCCGGTTGAATCCGTTTGCCGGTGTGCTGGCCAGCACAGACCAGCTTGGTGAGGGATACCGTGCCATCAAATACAATGAGACATGGGATGTGTATGAGCCCGATGAACCTCTTACTGGCGGCATGCACACAAATATCAGGTATATAGCGGGACTTACCGGAGGTATAGAGAGGCCGGTGGCACAGTCTGCCATATATCCCAGACTTGGAATAGGTGGCGGAATACAGTACTCTCAGAGTCCGTTTGCCAAGTCTGTTTATGCAAGCCTGTACTGTTATCTGCCGGGACTGACATCAATCCAGGGACTTAAGCTGCAGGCAGAGTTACAGTCTAAGAGGCAAATGGCCGGAACTACCGCAGCCGATGTGTGGGGATTCAATATGTTTGACCTTACACCCAGAGGTTTCAATGAGACCGGATTCGATGCATTGTTTAAGCTTTACTCAAAAGACTCATACAAGTTAAGTGCCGACTATGCCATCCCGATGCTCTCACTTGACATGGCATTCAGGCAGTATGCCTACCTGCGCAACCTTGAACTGGTGCCTTTTGCTGATTATGCTGTATCAAGTATTAACGGCAGCAATTATGATATTTACAGTGTAGGAGCTGATGTGCTGTTCAGGTTTGAGAAATTCCTGGTCATGAACAATACCCTAAGGATGGGTCTGAGGTTGTCACATAACGGCGGTTCCATCTGTGACAGGATGGGCGTAGACGAGCCTTTTACCGTTAGGTTGGTTACCGGTATAAACCTCTGATTCAATAAGGCGTCACAGTAAAGTGTGTCCTGTCTGTGCGGTTGGGATGCAGGTCATAACCTGTCATGCGCGTAATGTCTCCTGTCTTTGACAGACGCAGTGTCACTGCCAGACCATGGTCTGTACGGGGCGCGCTCATGTTGGATATGTAGTTGCCCAAAGACCATACCGTAAGGTGGACGGCCGCACGTCCGCGGTAATCCGGCAGGGTACGTACCGGTTGGACAACATGCGGATGCCCTCCGATGATGTGGTCAACGCCGTGGCCGTAGAGCCAGTCCTCCAGTTTCTTCTGCGATGCGTCGGGTTGTGTCATGTATTCGGTGCCCCAATGCATGCATGCTATTATGCAGTCGGCCTTGAGCTGGCGTGCACGTGCCAGGTCTTTCCTGATAACGGCGGTGTCTATATAGTTTACTATGCAGGGCTCTGCCACCGTAATTCCGTTGGTATCATATGTGTAGTTGAGCAGGGCGATACGCATGCCCCCGTGTTCAAAGATATAAGGATAGAGTGAGTCGCGTTCGGCCTGGTTGCGGTAGGTGCCCAGATGGGCAATACCCAGGCTGTCAAGAATATCAAGCGTACGTATCAGGCCTCGGTTACGGCGGTCCAGGCAGTGGTTGTTGGCGGTCAGGAAAACATCAAATCCGGCATCACGGACAGCCTCTGCATACGCATCGGGCGAGCAGAACTGCGGATAACCGGAATAGGGCGCTCCGCCCAGCGTGGTCTCAAAGTTGCAGACAGCAATATCGGCTGCCTCAATCTGGGACTTGACCAGAGTAAAACAGCCGTTGTAGCTATAAGTTCCGTCGGGTTGTAATGCCGCGTCCAACTGGGCCTTATGCTGCATCATATCTCCTGCAAAATAGATGGAGATACTGTCAGGGTTCTGGGCCGATGCGCATAACGTGCAAACCAGCCATATCCCGATGAATATGGCAGATCTGGTCACGGATTAATCGTAAATGCACTTCTGACCTGCAAGCAGGGTGTTCTTCATAAGCGAGCAGATGGTCATGGGACCTACGCCGCCGGGAACGGGAGTGATGAAACTGCACTTGGGGGCAACCTCGTCAAACTTGACATCGCCGCACAGGCGGAATCCGCTCTTCTTGGTTGCATCGGGTACACGGGTGGTGCCTACGTCTATGATTACGGCACCCTCCTTGACCATATCGGCCTTGACAAAACCGGGCTGGCCAAGGGCGGCTACTATGATATCGGCCTGCAGACACTCCTCCTTGATATTGGCAGTGTGGCTGTGGCAGACGGTTACGGTGCAGTCACCCGGATTGGATTTCTGCATCAGCAGGCTGGCCATGGGCTTGCCCACTATGTTGCTGCGGCCCAGCACAACGGCTTTCTTGCCGCGGGTCTCGATGTTGTAGCGCTTGAGCAGTTCCATGATGCCGTTGGGCGTGGCCGATATGAAGCATGGCAGACCGATGCTCATGCGGCCTACGTTGATGGGATGGAATCCGTCCACATCCTTGCGGTAATCTATGGCCTCTATTACATGCTGCTCATTGATATGCTTGGGCAGCGGCAGCTGGACTATGAATCCGTCCACATCAGGGTCATTGTTGAGCTCGGCAACTTTGTCGAGGAGGATTTTCTCTGTTATGTCACTCTCAAAACGGATAAGGGTTGACTTGAATCCGCACACCTCGCAGGCCTTTACCTTGGCTGCAACATATGTCTCAGAGCCACCGTCATGACCTACCAGAATGGCTGCCAGATGGGGACGTTTCTCTCCTCTCTCTACCATTGCGGCCACCTGGGCTGCAATCTCCTGCTTAACCTGTTCGGCTACTGCTTTACCGTCTATTAACTGCATATGCTGAATGTGTTTATCTTCTCATCATTGAACCCAGGTTGGGCAGCTTTGCGCCGGCCACGTTCTTCATCATCTTGCGGGTCTGCTCAAACTGCTTGATCATACGGCTTACCTCCTGGATGGGCTGACCG
>Ga0310691_10006358_pt1 | contig 12607 bp, 8 predicted proteins | sample 176DNAGHGlowgp2_FD_203887 | JGI IMG/M metagenome (GOLD analysis project Ga0310691, IMG submission 203887) | Sheep rumen microbial communities from Palmerston North, Manawatu-Wanganui, New Zealand - 1766 DNA GHGlow gp2 (v2) (version 2) | ecosystem: Host-associated > Mammals > Digestive system >... | reverse complement strand
TCAACTACACTTTTAAATTTTTTCCAGCCCACTTTCTGTTGATACAGGCTTTTGGTTCCTCTGGGTATATATAATTTAGCATTCTGATACACTACTTCTGAGTTGTCTGTCGTTGAATAGGAAGATTTATACAACATAAAAACATCTTCTGTTATATCAACAGGATTCGTAATATAAGAATTAATCGTTCGAAGGTTATCACAATCGTAAAAGGCACTTTTGTCAATAGCAATATTAGGACTTTGTATTGTTATGGCTGTCAGGTCTTCGCAGTAAGCAAACGCAGAGCTTCCTATCTTTTTGACCCATCTCGGTATTTCAACTGATGTCAATCCTGCACAATGGTAGAATGCATACGACCGAATAGAAGTAACTGTCTGTGGAATTTTTGTATTTTTACATCCAGCAATTAGCTCATTTCTGTTTGAAATAATGGCATTGCAGTTATTTCGAGAATCGTAATAAACATTGTGGCTATCAACTGTAATTGTAGTTAGTGACTTACAATTGCCAAAAACCCAATAACTAATAGATGAAACGGATTGAGGAATATGAATTGATTTCAAAATATTGCTTCCATAAAATGCATAATTTTCAATACTCTTTATGCCATTAGGTATTTTTGTATTTCCACACCCAAACAACAATTTGTTGGACTCTGTCTCAATAATGGCATTACAATTATCACGAGAGTCATACATTGAATTTCCTGCTTCTACAGACATTGAAATAATATTTCCAGAGTTGGAAAAAACATACTTCCCAATGCTTACAACAGATTTAGGGATAGTTATAGACGTTAAACTTTCACAATAAGAAAATGCATAATCTCCTATTACTTTTAATTGATTTGACAACTTTATTGTTTTTAGTCCAGAACAGTTCTCAAAAGCATCTTTATCAATGGCTGTTACACTATTGGGGATAGTTATTGACGTGATTTCGGAACAAAATGAAAATGCATCTTCACCTATTTCCGTGATGGTTTGTGGCAATGTAATAGAAGTTATACTGTAGCAGAAAGAAAATGCTTTCGTTCCAATTTTCACCACACTTCGCCCTTTTATAGTTGAAGGAATTGTTATTTTTTGTATTCCTTTATCTCTGACTGTTTTATATGATTCATCCACATAACAAGTGGTGCTATTAATATAGGTATATTGCACACCTTGACTATCCGTATAGTCAGAGCTATAAACATTTAAAGAAAATAAGAAAGCGAATAAAGAAAAACATGATTTAAAGAAAACATTTTTCATAAGCAAATCATTTACATTTCACGCCTCCTCACACCCCTGACTCAGCAATTAATCAAATTGTTTCGGTTTCTCACAGATACACAAAAAAGGCGTAGGTGTGTGTTCTTCTGCCCATCCTGGAGCCAAAGGCCTTCGCATTGCCCACATCACACAGGATAGACAACGCTCATCAGCCCACGCCAGCACGGACTATTTATAATAATGTATATAGAAACGCACCACGCAGACGTTTCGTTGTCATCTGCCTGTTGTGATGTAAAGAGTTTGCGAAGTTCTTGGCTCACAACGACAGACGTTAGAAAACGTCTTTCTCATATATAAGACCGCCCGCTTACCCTCTAAGGGCTAACAAGCGATAGTGCAAAGATATGAAGAAATTGCTGAAACACCAAAACTTTTGGTGAAAAAAGTTTGTCTCGAAGCAGTGCTACCTCTCTGGGAGCAACTGCCGGGGTACGAGGGAGAAAGGTAGGGGGAAACAGGGAGTTTCTGCCGGGGTAGCAAGGTTATCGCGGGCGCTGCTAAGTCTGTCATCGGACGGTGTCGTCCCTTCTTGGTTGGTTATGTTCTTCACTTTTGCTTTTTGCAAAGTTACAATATTACTTTGAGACTTCCAAACATTTCGTGACTTTTTTATAAATGAACATTGAAACCATTGACGAAAACAGGCTTATTGCGTAAGACTTACATCGAACTCACGTTATATTTTAGTTTTACTCAAATAAATTTGGTTTTTCACTCGGTTTGCACTACCTTTGCCTTCAATAAAATAAAAACACAAGGAAAGTTATGGAGAGACAGTGGAAGAAAATCAGGGATTTCGAGGAAATCCTTTTCGAGGAGTTTCATGGTATTGCGAAGATTACCATTAACCGCCCGCAGTATAGAAATGCGTTTACGCCGAAGACGACGCTGGAGCTGAGCCAGGCTTTTGCCCAGTGCCGCGAGTTGCAGCACATTCGCGTGGTGCTGCTGACGGGGGCCATGTCGGAAGTGCCCGAGGGCCAGCGGCCGGAGGACGTGAAGCACGCCTTCTGTTCGGGCGGCGACATGCACGTGAAGGGACGTGGCGGCTACATTGACGACGAGGGCGTGCCCCGCCTCTCGGTGCTCGACGTGCAGATGCAGATACGCCGGCTGCCGAAACCCGTCATTGCCATGGTCAACGGATATGCCATCGGCGGCGGCCACGTGCTGCACTTGGTGTGCGACCTGACCATTGCCAGCGAGAATGCCATCTTCGGACAGACGGGACCGAAGGTGGGCTCGTTCGATGCAGGCTTCGGCTCGAGCTACCTGGCCCGCATCGTCGGTCAGAAAAAGGCGCGTGAAATCTGGTTCCTCTGCCGTCAATATTCTGCTCAAGAGGCCCTCGACATGGGACTTGTCAACAAGGTGGTGCCGCTCAGCGAACTGGAGGACGAGTGCGTCAGCTGGGCCGAGGAGATGATGGAGCGCTCGCCCATTGCCCTACGGATGATTAAGGCCGGACTGAATGCCGAACTGGACGGACAGGCGGGCATACAGCAGCTGGCCGGCGATGCCACCATGCTCTACTACTTCTTAGACGAGGCGCAGGAGGGTGGCAAGGCCTTCCTGGAGAAGCGGAAACCAGACTTTGAACAATATCCGAAGATTCCATGAAGATAGACATTGAGGAGCGCGTGCTCCATTTCAAACAGCCGGCTGGCACCAGCCGCGGCATCTATACCGAGCGGCGCTCATGGTTCGTGACGGTCAGTGACGGTTCTTCCGTCAAGGTGGGCGAGTGTGCCCCGCTTCCCCGGCTCAGCTGCGACGATATTCCCAACTATGCTAAGGTGCTTCGGCATTTCTGCGACGACGTGGAGCGCACGGGCCTGATTCCCTACGACGAGCTGCGCGACTACCCTTCCATGCTCTTCGGACTGGAGACGGCGCTGCTGCCCTCGCCCGACAATGCTTTTACGCACGGCGATGTGGGCATACCCATCAATGGGCTGGTATGGATGGGCACCTACGACGAGATGCTCCGTCGCATGGAGCAGAAGTTAGAGCAGGGCTTCCGCTGTGTAAAGCTGAAGATAGGGGCTATCGACTTTGACCGCGAGCTGGACCTGGTGAAGCGCATTCGCCAGCGTTTCTCTCACCACGAGGTAGAGCTGCGGCTCGATGCCAACGGAGCCTTCCCCTTCGACGAGGCACTCTACAAGCTCGAGCTTCTTTCACAGTACAACATACACAGCATTGAGCAGCCTATCAGGCAGGGCCAGTGGTCGTTCATGGCCGAGCTTTGCCGGGAGTCGCCGCTGCCCATAGCTCTCGACGAAGAGCTCATCGGCATTAACGACCCCGACCAGAAACAGCAGATGCTGAACATCATCAAGCCGCAGTACATCGTGCTGAAACCTTCGCTGCACGGCGGCATGGCCGGCACGCGCGAGTGGATAGAACTGGGCCGCGACATGCAGATAGGCTCGTGGATAACGTCGGCACTCGAAAGCAACGTGGGACTGATGGCCGTGGCCGAGTTGTGCAGCAGCGTGTATGGGACACACATCGTCCGGCCGCAAGGCCTGGGCACCGGACAGTTGTTTACCGATAATATCAGCATGCCGCTTGAGGTGCGCGGCGACGAACTATGGATCTCGAAACATTCTTAGACGAGTGGCGCGACTCCTCGCCTACCGTTCTGGTACACACCAGCGGGTCAACGGGCAAGCCCAAGCCAATGCTCGCAGAGAAACGGCGCATGGAGGCGTCGGCCAGAATTACGTGCAACTTCCTGGGACTGAAGCGGGGCGACACGGCTTTGCTCTGCCTGCCCCTCGACTATATTGCCGGAAAAATGATGGTGGTGCGTGCGCTGACCTGCGGGTTGCGCCTGCTGACGACGGAAGCCAGCGGCACGCCGTGCTGGGATGCCAGCCGCATAGACTTTGCGGCTATGGTCCCACTGCAGGTGTGGAACCTGCTGCACGACACGGCGGGGCTGGAACGCTTGCGCCAGATTCACCACCTCATCATTGGCGGCGGCGCCATTGACGAGGCATTGCAGGAACGGCTCAAAGACTTTCCCCACAACGTGTGGAGCACCTACGGCATGACGGAGACGCTGTCGCACATTGCCCTGCGCCGGCTCAACGGCCCGGATGCTTCGGAATATTACACTCCCTTCGAGGGCGTTACGGTGTCGCTCAATGCTGACGGGTGTCTTGTCATTGATGCTCCTGCCGTTCATGACGGCCCTCTGGTGACCAACGACATGGCAAGCCTCTCTCCCCGTCCCTCCTGCAGGAAGGGGGGAGTGATGTTTAAGATTCTTGGGCGGAAGGACAACGTCATTTGCTCGGGTGGCTTGAAGATACAAATAGAAGAGGTGGAGCGCCTGTTGCGTCCCCACCTCTCAGTTCCTTATCTTATTACGCGCGCACGCGACGTGAAATTCGGCGAAGTGGTCGTGCTGCTGGTCGAAGGAGGAGCCGTAGGGGGGACTATAGCTTTGGACGTTTGTCGCCGTGTGCTGCCCAAGTACTGGCAGCCACGCCACGTGCTCCAAGTACGGCAGCTGCCCATGACGGCTACCGGCAAACCTGCACGTGCCGAAGCCTGGCGCATGGCCGAAGCCCTGCTGTCTCAGCCTTCGCGGTAGAAGTCGAGGGCTTCCTTGATTGCTTCTTCCGTTGCCGTCTGGTTGATGCGTATGTCGCCGATGTCACCTAAAAGGGTGAAGTTAATGTCCTGTCCCACGTTCTTCTTGTCGTGGTGCATCAGCTCCAGCAGTTCCGCATAGTCCTTGCACGTGAAGGGGAGCTTGCCGTAGTGCTCGTTGATGAAGCTGACGGTCTGGCGCATGCGATGGGTGGGGAAACCGGTTTTCACTACGCTTAGATACAGCTCGACGATGAGGCCCCAGGCCACGGCATAGCCATGCAGTACGGGCTGACGGCGCATGGCGAACGACTCGAAGGCGTGGCCCGCCGTGTGTCCTAAGTTCAGTGCCTTGCGGATGCCCCGTTCCGTCGGGTCGGCCAGCACGATGCGCTGCTTGACGGCCACGCTTCTTTTCAGTTTTTGGGGTTGTAAGGTTGTAAGGTCGTGAGCTTCTGAGACCAGCTCCGCCCAGTGCTCCTCGCAGTCAATCAGACCGTGCTTCAGCATCTCCGCATATCCGGAAAGCAGGTTCTCGGTGTCCAGGGTTTTCAGGAACAGGGTGTCGAGTATGACGCTGTCGGCATTGCGGAATACGCCAATCTCGTTTTTCAGTCCGCCGAAGTTAATGCCCGTCTTGCCGCCCACCGAGGCATCGACCATGGCCAGCAGCGTGGTGGGAATGTTGATGAAGTGCAGTCCCCGCTTAAACGTTGAGGCTGCAAAGCCCCCCAGGTCGGTCACCATGCCACCGCCCAGGTTGACGAGCAGCGAGTGGCGTGTGGCACCGCCCTGCTGCAGCTGCTGCCACACGTGGCTGATGGATTCCAGGTCCTTGTGGGTGTCGCCGGCGGGGATGGTGATGAGTGTCGGTGCCGGGCTGACCGAACTGAGTGTTTCCTGCACCATGGGCAGGCAGTACTGGCGCGTATGCTCGTCGCAGAGCACGAAGAGCCGGTCGAAGCTGATGGCTGCCATGGCCTCGGCAAGCGTCTGGGGCAGCTGTTCTGCAAAAAAAATCTTCTGTGGTTCCATGTTTCGTTTTTGTTTGGATTCTGCTGCAAAGGTAAGAAAAAATAAAAAAATAAATAACAAAGGAATAAAAAAATGTAACCTTATCGTAACACGAATTTCTTGGCAGATGCAGCGTTAGGTACTATCTTTGCACACGAAAATGATTATATTACATGGAAACAAGTCCTAATTACCTGATGGTGACTCTGCAGCTGCTCGGTGCGCTCGGCCTGCTGATTTACGGTATGCGAATGATGAGCGACGCCCTGCAGAAAATGGCAGGCCCGCAGTTGAGACATATTCTGGCCAAGATGACCACCAACCGCGTGACGGGCATGCTGACGGGAACGCTGGTCACCTGTGCGGTGCAGTCGTCGTCGGCCACCACGGTCATGACCGTGTCGTTCGTGTCGGCCGGGCTGCTGACCTTGTCGCAGGCCATCTCCGTCATTATGGGTGCCAACATCGGCACGACGCTCACGGCGTGGATTATGTCGTTAGGCTACAATGTCGATCTGACCAATGTGGTCTTTCCGTCGTTCATGCTCGGAATAATACTCATCTACATGAAGCGCCACCGTTACCTGGGCGACTTTCTGTTCGGCACGGCCTTCCTGTTCCTCTCGCTGGTCATGCTGAGTTCTACGGGAAAGTCGATGGACCTGGAGCATAACGAATCGCTGATAGCGTTCTTCGCCTCGTTCGACACGTCGAGTCACCTCACCATACTGGCTTTCCTTGCCATAGGCACGCTGATAACCTGCATCGTGCAGTCGTCGGCTGCGGTCATGGCCATCACCATCCTACTTTGCTCGACGGGTGTGCTGCCCATTTATTTAGGCATTGCGTTGGTCATGGGCGAGAACATCGGCACGACGGCAACGGCCAATCTGGTGGCTCTTGGAGCCAACACGCAGGCACGGCGTGCTGCGCTGGCGCATCTGCTGTTCAATGTCTTTGGTGTGGTGTGGGTGCTCGTCGTGTTCTATCCGTTTGTTGACATGGTGTGCAGCCTTGTGGGTTACAAGGCTCCAGCTCCCTCGGCGAGTGTGGGTGTCGCTTCGGCTACGGCCTCTGCTTCCGTCTCTGTGGCATTGGCCATGTTCCACACCTGTTTCAACATCATCAATACGCTGATTCTTATTTGGTTTGTTCCGCAGATGGAACGTGTGGTCTGCTGGCTGCTGCCCGAAAAGGAGAAGGGAGCACAGCAGGAAGAGGAGTTCCACCTGCAGTATATTCAGTCGAACCTCATACAGACACCGGAAATTGCCGTCCTTCAGGCGCAGAAGGAAACCTCAGCCTTCGCCGAGCGCGTAGGCAGCATGTTCGGCATGGTGCGCACGCTGTTCCAGGAGACTGACCCGAAGGACTTTTCCGAGCTGTTCCGCCAGATAGAGCACGAGGAAGACCTGTCTGACAAGATGGAAATAGGCATTGCACGCTATCTGGAGCAGGTGAGCGACGGTCATCTGAGCGACGACACGAAGCAGAAAATCAGGCAGATGCTGCGCGAAATCAGCGAGCTGGAGTCTATTGGCGATGCCTGCTACAAACTGGCACGCACAATGGAGCGTAAGCAAGAGTCGGGCAAGGCATTTACCGCCCACCAGACCGAGCGGCTGCAGACCTTGATGACTCTTTGCGACCAGGCCCTCACCCAGATGCAGACCGTCATGCACGGGCACCGCTCAGAAAGGCAACGGGTAGGCGCGTCAGCGGGAATGCACGACATTCGCGAGACCTACCGCATAGAGAACGACATCAACCAGTTGCGCCAGCAGCTGAAGGCCGAGAACGTGCGTGCCGTGAACGACCATGAGTACGACTACGCTGTTGGCACACTTTTTGTTGACATGGTCAATGAGTTGGAGAAGCTGGGCGACTACGTGGTCAACGTTGTCGAGGCCCGTTTCCGGAAACAATAGCTCAATTCTGTTTTTTTTGGCACTCTGGCAATGGAACAAAAGCGCATATTGGTAGTTGACGACGAACCTGACTTGTGTGACATCTTGCTGTTCAACCTTCTTGCAGCAGGCTATCAGGCAGCGGCGGCACATTCGGCAGAAGAGGCCCTCGCCGTGGTGCACCAGGGCTACGACCTGCTGTTGCTTGACGTCATGATGCCGGGCATGTCGGGCTACGACCTGGCGCGACAGCTGAAGACTGACGAACTGACACAGCATATACCTATTATTTTTCTAACCGCGAAAGACACGGAGGACGACACGCTGTTAGGATTCTCGCTCGGAGCCGACGACTACGTGACGAAACCTTTTTCCGTCCGGGAGGTAATGGCAAGAGTCAAGGCGGTGCTGGGTCGGGGAGCAATGCCCCGACCCCCTCAAAACGCAGACAGCATGAAGTACGGTGGACTGGTCGTGGAAACAGGCAGCAAGAGCGTCACCGTGGAGGGATGCCCCGTGAGCCTGACGCGCACGGAGTATGACCTGCTGAGCCTGCTGCTCGGCCATCGCGGACAGGTGTTCAGCCGCCAGCAGCTGCTCGACAGCGTGTGGCCGCAGGACGTGGTCGTCACCCCGCGAACGGTCGATGTGAACATTGCCCGGTTGCGCAAGAAGCTGGGCCGCTACTCCTCCTGCTTAGTGTCGCGCACGGGTTTTGGCTACTGCTTTGAAGAAGAAAAGAACGAACGATGAAGAAACTGTCAGAAGGACGAAAAATGTGGCTAAGCGTCATGGCCGTGTTTCTGGCCTATGCCACCATCTTCATACTCTTTGAAGACTATGACCGGAAGTTCATCATGCCCTTCAACGAGGTCAGCGACTGGCACCTGCTGCTCTTCTCGCTGGTCGTCATGGGCGGCCTCGCTTTCCTGCTCTATCGCTATGCGCGGCGCATGGACGAGCGCATCAGCCGCGAACAGGCCGAGAAGGAAAACCGCATGCGGCGCGAACTGACGCAGAACATTGCCCACGAGCTGAAGACACCCGTGGCCAGCATTCTCGGATACACGGAAACCATCCTCGACAACCCCGCCATCAGCGATCATACCCGCCAACAGTTCATCGTGCGCACCCACACGCAGGCCCAACGGCTGACTGCCCTTCTTCAAGACATCTCCACGCTCAACAAGATGGACTATGCCCCCGACCTGCTGACGATGGAGCGTGTCGATGTGTCTGCCCTCTTTGCCGACATTGTGCAGGAAACAGCCATTGCCGTCGGGCAGCGTCACATGTCACTGCGCAACTACTTGCCTCAGGGCATCATCGTAAAAGGCAACTACTCCATGCTCTACAGCATATTCCGCAACCTGATAGACAACGCCGTCAACTATGCCGGCCAGGGAACCACCATCGAGGTATCTGCCGAGCAGCAGGAAGACCGCTGGCAGTTCTCTTTCAAGGACAACGGCATCGGCATTCCCGCCGAGCACCTGCCACGCATCTTCGAGCGTTTCTACCGCATTGACAAGGGCCGCAGCCGCGATATGGGCGGTACGGGGCTCGGCCTCTCCATAGTCAAGAACGCCGTGCTGCTGCATGGCGGCACCATCACAGTAAGCACCCCCGCGGCAGGCGGACTCGAGTTCCGGTTCAGCATATAGTTTTTTAAACCTTTCGGTTTTTTGTGCGTCAAAGTAAACATAAAAAACCAAATTGATGAAACGAGTTCTCTTATTGACAATGATTCTTGCAGCGGCCATTGCCGCTCAGGCCCAACACAAAATCTCAGGAAAAGTAGTTGACAACCAGTCGGGCGAGACACTGCCTGCCGCCACCGTGAAGCTGCTCAGACAGGACTCTACGATGGTGAAGGGCGTACTGACCGACGACGACGGACACTTCGGCATAGAGGCTCCCGCCGACGGCCGCTATATAGTACAGATAACCAACGTGGGCTATGTGAACTACACAAAACGCGTCACCGTCAGCGGCAAGGACGTGCCGTTAGGCACCATCGGAATCAAGGCCGATGCCATCACGCTCGACGAAGCCGTCGTCACCGCCCAGGCTGCCAAGGTGACGCTCAAAAAAGACACCTTCGTCTATAACGCCAATGCCTTCCGTACCCCCGAAGGCTCCACCATCGAGGAACTGGTCAAGAAACTGCCCGGAGCAGAAGTCAGCGAGGACGGAACCATCAAGATTAACGGCAAGCAAGTCAAAAAAATCAAAATTGACGGAAAGGAGTTCATGACCGGCGACACGCAGACCGCCCTGAAGAACCTGCCCACGTCGATTGTTGACCGCATCAAGGCCTACGACGAGAAAAGCGACCTGGCACGCGTCAGCGGCATCGACGACGGCAACGAGGAGACCGTCCTCGACTTCGGCGTCAAGCCCGGCATGAACCGCGGCATGTTTGCCAATGCCGACCTCGCCGTGGGCACCCACCACCGCTATTCCGACCGTCTGATGGGAGCCCGGTTCGACGACAAGCTGAAGGTCATGCTCTTCGCCAATGCCAACAACACCAACGACAGAGGCTTCCCCGGCGGTGGCGGCGGCTTCCGAGGCGGCATGGGCCAGCAGGGACTGACCGCCAACAAGATGCTCGGTGTGAACATCAACTACGAGCCCAACAGCCGCTTCAAGTGGGACGGCAGCGTACGCTGGAACCACAGCGACGTAGATGCAGCATCGAAGGTGGCCACACAAAACTTCTTCAGCGAGAGCAACTCCTTCACCGCCTCACGCAACCAGAACTACAGCCGCCGCAACCGCTGGAACATCCAAATGCGCTTAGAGTGGCAGCCCGACACCATGACCAACATCATGTTCCGCCCAACCTTCAGCCACAACCTGACCGACGGTCAGACAGGAAGCAACTCAGGAACCTACGCCGTCAACCCATACGACTATACCGACGACCCACTCACCGCTGCCGGCATACAGGCACTGCTGGCCGCCGACCCCCGCAACGTTGTCAACAGCAACATCAGCCAAGGCATCAGCTACAGTCGTCAGAACAGTCTGGGCGGCATGCTGCAGCTTAACAGGAAACTCAGTTCCAACGGCCGCAACGTGACCTTGGTGCTCAACGGGAACTACGGCGAAAACAACGGACGCAACCTGCAGACAACCGCCGTACACCTCTACCAGATAGTCAACCACCTGGGCAAGGACTCCACCTACCAGACAAACCGCTACAACCTGACACCCACCAAGAACTGGAACTACAGTCTGAAGGCAACCTACAGCGAGCCCCTGCTGCCACGCACCTACCTGCAGTTCACCTACGAGTTCCAGTACCGATACCAGAAGAGCGACCGCTCCACCTACGACTTCAGCCGCGACTACGACTTCAGCCAGATTCCTGCCGCCTACCGCGGCTGGGACAGCTACCTGTCACTACTCACACAACCCATGGACAGCTACCTCAGCCAGCCCCTGAGCCGCTTCTCAGAGTACAAGAACTACATCCACACGGCCGAAGTCATGCTGCGCGTCGTACGTCCAGCCTACAACCTCAACGTCGGCCTGCAGCTCGTCCCGCAGAAGTCACACTTCGTGCAGCGCTACCAGGGCGTGGCAACCGACACCACACGCACCGTCTTCAACTTCACCCCAACCGCCGACTTCCGCTGGAAAATCTCCGACGTCAGCCAGCTGCGCATCAACTACCGCGGACAAACCAGCCAGCCGTCCATGACCGACCTGCTCGACATTACCGACAACAGCAACCCGCTGAACATCACCAAAGGTAACCCCGGCCTCAAGCCCTCGTTCACCAACAACTTCCGGCTGTTCTACAACAACTACATTCCCAGCCACATGCGCGCCATCATGGCCCACGTCACCTTCTCGACCACCCGGAATGCCATAGCCAACAAGATAACCTACGATGCCGCTACCGGCGGACGCATCTCGCAGCCGCAGAACATCAACGGCAACTGGAACACCAACGGCTTCTTCATGTTCAACACCGCCATCGACTCAACAGGCTATTTCAACATCAACACCTCCACCAACCTGGGCTACAACCACCGCGTGGGCTACGTCAACCTGAACAAAAACGCCGATGCCACGCGCAGCACCACACGCTCGTTCACCGTCGGCGAGCGACTCGCCGCCAGCTACCGCAACGCCTGGATAGAGGTTGAGCCCAACGGCTCACTCAGCTACACCCACTCGCGCAACACCATGCAGTCCACCGCCAACCTCGACACGTGGATATTCTCCTACGGGTTCAACGCCAACCTCACCCTGCCGTGGGGCACGCGTCTGGCCACCGACCTGAACATGAACAGCCGCCGCGGCTTCAGCGACACGTCCATGAACACCAACGAGCTCATCTGGAACGCACAGGTGTCACACAGCTTCCTGCGCGGCAATGCACTCACCGTCAGCCTGCAGTTCTACGACCTGCTGCACCGTCAGTCCAACATCACCAGCGCCATCAACGAAATGTTGCGCTGCGACACCGAGTACAACTCCATTAACCAGTACGCCATGCTCCACGTCATCTACCGCCTCAACATCTTTGGCGGCAGGCAGGGCGGCCCCCGCGGCGACGGCTTCGGCGGACGCGGCGGTGGCGGACGTGGTGGACGCGGCTTCGGAGGCGGCGGCTTCGGAGGTGGCGGAAGAGGCTTCGGCGGGCCGCGCCGCTTCTGACGAGGCCGATGCCGAACATGGGGTTCCTTGGCATAAACTGTAGGCCTCAGCGCCGCTGAAACAAAGAGCGCCCGCTGAAACTAAGAGCAGCGGGCGCTGAAAACCTATGGTTTCCTGGCT
>Ga0310691_10006356_pt1 | contig 12610 bp, 20 predicted proteins | sample 176DNAGHGlowgp2_FD_203887 | JGI IMG/M metagenome (GOLD analysis project Ga0310691, IMG submission 203887) | Sheep rumen microbial communities from Palmerston North, Manawatu-Wanganui, New Zealand - 1766 DNA GHGlow gp2 (v2) (version 2) | ecosystem: Host-associated > Mammals > Digestive system >... | reverse complement strand
AAAAAGATGAGACAGATATTGGACAAGTTTCGCTTGACAAGCAAAATCATTTAAATGAAGAAAAAAATTTGAATATGTTCTAGCAATTTTAGACAAATAGAATTTTATTGTTACTCCAAATTTAATAGAAAGAATATGGAAGATATCATATTATATTATAAGAGGCGTTCCAGCTTAATTAGAGGGTCCTCCAGGTATATCCAAAACATTTACTACAAAATTTTCATGTCTTGTTACTAAGACAAAGATGACACTTATAAGATTTAATATGTTTTCTGATACAGTTCCTTCTAATCTTTTAGGAAAAATGATAGGCAATAAGAATTCTTTAGATGGAATGTCATCTCAAGAAGGTCATTTCTTCAAAACTTTTAAATATGGTCATCCATTACTCTTAGATGAAATTAATTTAGCGTCTCAAGCAGTTTTACAATGTATCTAAAAAACACTTGATTCTGAAGTCATAAGAATAGAAATAGCTTGATTTCTTTTGAAGATCATAAGAAATCATCCAGATTTTGTACTGATTGCTATATAGAATCTAAATAAGGGATTATTCGCTAATGAGAGAAAAAATCTTGGAAAAAAATATATTTCAAAATTTCAGGTTATTGCATTCCCAGAGTTCACTGGAGAAGAACTTAATAAAATTGCAATAGAACTTGTTAATAATTTCAATTTCAAAGGAGATAAGAAAATTATTGAAGATCTTGTTAAATTTCAAAAGAAATGGGCAAGTTCTGAAGATATTAAAGACTATGTGCAATGTTTTACTGTGAGAGAAATAGCTGCTTCGGTCAAGAAATTTTCAGAAGGAACAAATATATATGATACTGTGACTACATTTTATGGTGCTAGATTATAGAAATCCTTTAAGAAAAGTTAGAAAAAAATTATTCTCTTTTGGTGATATATAATCAGATGAGTTAACAATTCCATCAAATTTTCCTAATTGTTTTAAGAACAAGCCTATTCTAGAATCTATAAAGTTAATTAAATTTTCTCTTGATAATAATAGACATATTATAATATCAGGAAATGAAGGTTTAAGAAAAACTCAACTTGCTTTATGGTTTGTGGATGGTATTCTAAAGAAAGAAATATTAAAAAAAGTAATATTTTTTACTGTCTTTTTTTGATAAGCTAAAAAAACCTGATATCATAGGAAGACAAAACCAACAAATAGCTCTGATCCAGGAATAGAATAAATAGAATAGAAAAATGGATTTTTATCTAATGCGATTGAAGATGAAGGAATAGTCGTATTAGATGCCTTGGATCAAGAATTAGTCATTGTTACTTAAAGATTAAATGGATTACTCTACCAAAAATGTGATGACATAGAAAAAGCAAAATTTGACGTTCCAGAAAATCCTCAAAAGCTAGAGATTATTATTCATAAGAATTCAGATTAGTTTGAGCAACGGACAATCATAAAATAAATCAAATGTCTCCAGCTTTTTACAAATAAATTCAATGTTATTGTGCTTGAAGGCCAATTAGAATCGATAAATGAAGAAGAAAAGGAAAAGAAACAATTGATTAAATTCTTATAAAAAAAATAAAATCAAAAATATAAATCAAAGCTAGAAGAAGTCCAAGAAAAAGAAATGAGCCTGAAATTAATATAGAATTATTAGATATTGATTTCAATGGAGTCCAAAAGGAAAATAATGCATAAATGGAACAAGGCCAAGAAGATTATCAAGACTAATATTTTCAGAATATGGAAAAAAATATTATGAATGAAGGCGAAAAATTAATGAATTTCAAGAAGGTGATGATGACTATTTAAAATTCTCCAAAGAAGGAGAAAGTGAAAATTTTAATTTTAATCAAGATGATGAAGGAGGAGAAGGAGAATAAGTATAAAATGAGCCATAAAATGTAGGAGCTCAAGAAGAAAATAATGAATATCATAATAATGAAATCAATGAAGAAAATGATGATAATGAAAAAGATAAGAATCAGAATATTGAAGATAACAAACGAGAATAAGGCTGTAAATGAAGAAAATAGAGTTGAAAATCAAGAAGAAAATAATAAAAAATCAAAAGAGAAAGAATTAAAAGAAAAAGAGATAGAAGAGACATATGCACCTACAAACAAATTAATTGATCTAGTTTACTCAAAAAGTAGGGACTTTAAAATTATTTATAAATTAAATAAATTTTGTAAAACTATTAGAATATTTATTATTTATTTTAAAAATAAAGAAAATGTCACTCAAAATTCTATAGTTGATTTCTGTTATATATTCTTTCAAAAGATTTTGAAAAAAGTAAATTAATTGAAATTTCAGCAGAAATAGAAACAACTTTATTAGATCTAAAAGATGATCCTGGATCCAATGTATTTTTATAAATACTCAAAATTATTAAGTAATTATATTGAGATTCTTCATGCATGTAAAATAGCAAATATTCATCTATGTGTATATGGGCCACCTGGAGTAGGAAAAGCATCTGGTACAAGAGCCTTTGGTAGAATAATATCCAAAGATCCCATAAAAAGATTTGATTTCGAAATAATTTCTTTCCATGTTGGAACAAAAACAAGCCATTATTATGGAGCAACAAACTTAAAAGAAGGAAAAATTTATTATAAAAATGATACTCTTACTAATTCATTGATAAATGGTTATATGTTTATAGCAGATGAATTATATTTATCTTCAGTATCTAATATAAATGCTCTTTCACCTGCTCTTAAAATGAATTTAATTAAAAAAAAATATTAACACAAATTTTCCTGATATTGAAAAACCTATTTTAATTCATCCTAACTATTTTTTAGTTGTTTGCTAAAATGAGGTTGGAACTATTGGAAGAAATATTTACCTCCGAATATAATAAAAAGATTCAAGGAAATATTTTATCCTCCTCAACAAGGCTAATATATTGCTCAAAATTGTAAGAAAATAAATAAAATTCTTTATTAGCCTGCAAAAGAAAAGGTAATAAAAGAAGGACAAGCAGGAAAATTAGGAGAATATATGGTAAAATTAAATTCTTTTAATTTTAGTGAAATTTCTCAGTGGTCATTAAGAGATACAAATAAATTATTTCAAAAGGCAAATTTAGCAATATAAAATTCCGGGCATATACAATGTTATCACATTTTGTTATAATTTATTATTTTATACAATGAACTCCATTAGTAAAGAAGATATACCAAAAGAAAAAGAAAAGGTTATTAAAATAATTCAAGAAATATTCTATTTATCAATTGATGAAAGAAATAATATCAGTAAGTACTTTAATTCAAAGGCAGAATTAAAAAATGGCATTCATGGTTTTCTCTGTATTTTTAAAGGTACTTGTTCAATTTCTTTTGACCTTATTAAACAAATTTTTATTACTGCAGATAAGCCAAATATCGAATAAAATCTTATTATGAAATTAACTTCTTTATTAGAAGATTTATTTAGAATTAGTCTAACAAGGGATAAAGAGTCAATATTAATAATAGGTCCTTCGGGTTATAAAACATTTTTTGGCACTAAAATTTTTATATAAGGCAAAAACCATTGCATTAAATCAAGAATCTTCTGAGGAGAAATTATTAGATCCTCTTCATTTTTTCTAAGTATGAAAGTTAATGATTTTTATTTAAGACTTATTGCTTTAATTTGTCGAATAAATAATTATAAAGATTTAAATCTAGTTCTTCAAAGTTACTGCAATACCATTTCTAATGATAATATAGATAATATTATTGAATTTTCACAAAGTTTAAACGCAATTTCACAGGAAATAATATGACTTTATTTCAAATGATAAACTTATTGCAATTAGCCCATAATATTAACCTAAAATTAAATAAAACAGGAAAATACTCATTCATGACTAAGGATATGGTTCTATCATTGATTATATATTATTCAGTAAGAGGACTTTTAGATGATAGGGAATCGAAGCAATTGAAAAGATTATGTAATATCATTGGATTAAGTTCTTCTCCTGAAGAAACAATAAAGAAAATGGCTACACCTTTATACATAGATGAAAAAGAAGGAGTTAAAGTCATTAGAACAAAAATAACTAAATTAATCATTAAAAGCCCATTTATTGAGGAAAAAAAATAGATATCCTTCACTGATCAAATCAATGAAATGGTTGAAATATAAATTTTGGACTTACCTATAATGTTCCTGCTATATTAGAAGGAATGCCTGGATAAGGAAAAAAATTATGTATTATATATTGCTGAATTACTTGGATATGAAGTGGTCAATATAATGATTTCTCAATCAACAAAAGTTGAGGATTTATTATGAATAAATATTAATACAAAAAGATAAGAATAAAAATATAAAAGTAATTTTAAATGAAGCAAAACTATCTAAAGCTCTCAAAATAATCAAAAAGGAAAAGAATTAATCTTAGCTTTTAATAATTTAAATAATGCAAGTCCTGCTGTTCTAGAATTATTGACATTGATATTTGGTAAAAATCAAGAAAACTTATTATTATCAGATGGTTCTATTATTCCTAAAAATCCTATTAATATAATCGGTATTTTATAGCCACAAAATGGAGCCAATAGAGATAAATTACCTCCTACATTATTATATTCATTATTATATCATATAGTTTTAGAGCCTGACGAATATTAAAATAAAAAATAATAGAGAAGAAATTGAAGAAAAAAAATTTAAAGGAGATGATATTAAATTAAAAAATAATTATATCAAAGCAAAGGAAATAATAGAAAAAAAATAGCAAAAAGAAAATTTCTTTAATTTAAAAGATATTACAAAATTTGTTAAATTCAGGAAAATATCTTATGATGATGTTTATATAATATTTGCAATGGCTTTTGTTTACCGATTCACTGAAGAAGAAATAATATAAGATTTAAAAAAGGAATTACATATATAGTTAATTGATATAAAGCCAACTCTTATTTAAGATATGCCAATAGGAACTTTAACTTCCAGAATAGGAGAAAAAAATCAAATGAAAACTTTTTTTAAGGCCCGACTAACAAATGAAGAAATAACTATTTAAAAAATATTTTTATTTCTTTTACTTCAAACCAAAAAAGTTGCATACTATTTTTCATTCTTTATACTTTAAAAAAAAGAACGTTCATAATACAAGGAGAAACAACCTTGGGAAAAACGCATGTAATTAGAATTTTTGCCTTATTAGTAGGAAAAAATTTAAATGTCTTTCAATTAAATTTTGAAAGTAGCACTTCTTTATTAACTGGGTAATCAACTCTAAATACTCCAATAACAAAAGATGAATCTGAAGAATTAAATATAATTTTTGAAACTTTGGAAATCTTCTAGCAAATCAAGGACAAAATAAATGAAAAATTCTCTAAAGATAAAAATGAAGAATGATCAACAGTATCTTTCAAAGAATTAATTAAGCTCATAAAATATGTTGAGTAAAGAGAAACAGAAGAAGATAAAAAAATTTTAAAAAAATATTAAAGTAGAAATAGGAAAAATAAAAATTCCAGAAAATAGATTTAATAATGATTGTGACTCAGATTTTGTTATTTTATTAAAAAATGGAAGTTGGGATTTATTTGATGGTATGGAAAGTTCTCCTCCATAACTTGCAAAAAAATATCAACTTTAGAAGAGAAGAACCAGAACTAGATTTATATGAAACAGGAAAAGATAATTATTTTTTCACAAGGAAAAAAGATATTCCTAATTCTGCTCTTATTCATGAAGATTTTCTTGTTCTTATATGTCATAATATATCTTCTCAGAGTGATAAATCATTAGATCATCCAAACTTATATGCCTCCTGTTGATAATAAAGAAATCGATAGGGCTCAAATACTGTATGGTTCTTTTATTAAAAATGGCTTGAAAGAAAAATATGTATATCAAGTGCAAAGAGATTTTTATTTGTTCATAAATTTGTAAAAGATAAAGCAGGAGAAGAAGAAGACTCTTTCTCTGGAGATTTACAACCCACTGGAAGAATTTTAGGATTCATTGGAAAAGAATTTCATAAATATTATGAGAATATTAATGCAAATATTAATATTCAATTATACAAACTAATATGTCATTAGTTGATTCATTTTATGAGATTCATATAACCCTAATATAAAAAAGAAGAAGGTAAAAAAGCTATCACTTAAAAAGAAAGGGGTGAAAAGGAAAATATTATAAAGAAAAAATTTGTTAATGAATTAATTGATAATTTCACAACTTTACGAACTCAAATTGTAGATTTAGAAAAAAAATTAAATGCTTTTTAGTATATCAAGGAAATAACAAAGCCCAAGAAAATGCCCAAGAGGGAAATGGATTAATTGATTTTAATGCTGAAGTTTAATCTAATGAAGGAGATGACTAAGTTGAAAATAATTATCAAGAGGAAGGAAATAAAGCAAACAAAAAAGAAGAGGAAATAAGAGAAAAAGAAGCAATAAAATTTTGTGAGGAAATGGATAAATTAAAAGAAGAAAAGAAAAAATATTGGGAGTATTTAACAATCAATGACATAGATCCACAAATAAAGGAATAGACTTTGTATAAATAGATGAAGCTTTAAGTGAATTAGAGCCTAATTAGATGTATATAATAAAGCAATTTTTAAAATAGATGATATAATTAAAAAATAAAGCAAATTTAATGATATTGTAAATGACAATAATAATAAGATTAAAAAATTAGAAAAAAAATTATCATCAAAAGAAAAAAAAATCCCAGATATAATTAAAAATATGTAAATAATAAAAGTTTAAGAGAAAAAGAAAGATATAGATATTACTCAAACAATAATGAAAACTAAAGAATTGAATATAAATAATTTAAAAGATGAGGCTTCAAATTTACGATAAACTTTTAAAAACCATCAAGATAAAATAAAAATCATTTTTAGATGGCAAAAAAACCAAAATTTATCGAGAATTCAATAAATCTGCTCATTGTGTGAAACCTTTATATTTATTTGAAAATGTTCAGAAAAAATGTAAAGATTTCTTTTTAAAGGAGAATTTTCTAATTTATATTCAAAACTCTTGGATATTAATTATAAATTTTCTAATTTATTCATCAAAGAATCAATTGATATTTTATTTTCGAAAGAAAAGCTTGATATTTTTATAGTTTCTTATTCTTATAATGAAAGTAATACACAAGATAAAGTCTGCCAAGTTTGTGATAAATATGATAATTCTATTGCAATAAAATCAAAAAAATCAAGATATATTTTTTTGAATGCAAATATCTATGAAAAAAATAATAAAACAATTGCTTTCCATCAATACCAAAGAAACACGAGAAATAAACAATTGACTTTTAAGTCTATTAATATAGGCCATGAAATCAAAATGTTTGAATTTTATAAAATAGATGATATAAAAATAGTTGAAGCAATGGAAAAAAATCTTGAGGAAATTAAGCAATATAATTATATAAAAGATTTCCCAATCTTTATTTTGGAATGGGGCAAAATTTGAAAAATGAAAATGAAAACGAATTTATCTAAATGTTAGATGTATATTACAACAAAGCAAAATGTATTGAAAAAATATTTAATATTTTCTAAGAAGATAAAAATAATAAATCAATAAATGGAATAAAGAGTATTGCAAGCGATATAGATAAAATAATAAAAGATTTATATTTAATTATTAATGAGGTTAAAAAACCATTATTAGGTATAACTTGCAAATACATTATATAAATGTCTCCGAACTCAAGGAAAGATCGATGATATAAATAATAAAGTTTCTTAATTGGAAGAATATATTAGAAAATTACTTAATTTAATAAATAGTAAAAATTTAATAGTAAAAGTAAACAAATTAAAAACAGTTAAAGATGATTATGAATTTTTCTACAAGAATTCAAGATTATTTTTACCTGAAGAAAAACCCTTAAATAAAAAAGTTGATTTTAGTAAATTAAATGAAAATTCAGATTTGCTAAAACTTCCTATTATTAGTATAGTAAATAATGATGACACTTATTCTTTTCCATATCTTAAATTAAATTTTAGGCTTTATGAAGCTTCATTATATAAAGAACAAATAAAAATAAAAAATCTCTTCTTTAATAAAAACTTTAGCAAAGTCAATAAAAGATATAGAAAACCAATATAGAAGTTTATTAAAATGTTATGTGAATAATTCAAATGGATTAGCTCAATTAGAAACAATCATACCTAAAATGAGTAATGAAGAAAAGGATAAGGATATAATATCAATTAAATACAAAATAAAATTTAATTCACCTGGATCAGGAAATTGCTTATTAGATTGCGAATTTAATATAGAAATAATTCCCTTTAATGCTATTTTATATTGCAAAGTATATGATATTGCAAAAAAATTGGAAGATAATTATATATTATTCCTCACTCAAATAGCAGCTATAACTTCCATTCATTTTTTTGTTGGAAAAATAATATTGATAAAGAGCTTAAATATTCATATCAATTATAATCTTTAGAAAACAATATATCTGAAAAGGCATAAATACAAAAGAAAGAAAGTATATTAGAATTAGTTCTGGGAAATAAAGATGTATGAAAAAACAATAAAAAGATTTGTTTGTCAATTAATTATTAATTTTAGTGATTCTATATGTATAAAAATATATATAGATTGCTATTTAATTCCTATTGATTTCAAATTTGAAATTTATGATTATAATAAGAAATGTTTTAGTGATAGTCTTGATGTCTATTTAAAAGGTAATTATGATTCTAAGACCAAATTTAATACCTTTATATTTCCAAGTTTTTTTCCAATATTATTCATATAAAGGAAAAATTGACGTATCTTACATTACTTCAAAATATATAAAAATTAAAAAGCCTAATAATATATCACAAAATTTTGATAAACATTTTACATTTAATTTGGAATTAGAAATGGATGGAAATATTTTCAATTATAATGAATTTTCTATTATTTTATTATTAATCTTAAAATTATGAATATTTCAAATACTAAGAAAATAAATTTTAAATTAATAAAGAAATTTATAGCCAATAAAATTGCTCATTTACCCTCGGTAAATATATTTGGTTTGGAAAAATTAAGTTATAATAAAGGAGATAAATGGGAATTAATTCCTAGAAATAAAACATATAGTATCGGAATTTATGTTTCTCTATTTAGTATAAAATCATCTTTTTTTATTTATTATCTATCTTATAATTATGAAAATAAGTATAAGTATTATTATATTGAAATTCAAACTCAATTGAATAATAAATTATTAATGATTAAAAATAAGAAGAAATTTTTATGATTGGGAAATAAGCTAAATTTTGCTTTTGAAAAAGAAAAAAAATATTATTATGATAATAATTATAATATCGCAATTATTGGATATTTAGGAAATTCAAAAGATTTTTGGTTTCCTGCTTTCTGTTCTTATAAGAATCTTTCTTACCAAAATTAAATAAAAACAATAAAAACTGTTTGATCTTTTAAAGCAAATGAATTCATATTATAAAGATATAGTAACAAATCAAAAAGTAACATCGAATTTTTCAGTTTTAGTTTATTTTCTTTCAGTTCTTGGTTCTGAATGGAAATATGACGATAAAATCAAAAAATTAAAAGAGTTTTTACAAAAAATTTTAGAAGTTTTGGATAAAAATATTTATAAAATATTAGGAGATTTATATAAGTTAATTCAAACTAAACATATTCAAGAAGAAATATTAAATAAGGAATTTTATGATTTGATAATAACCTTATATAATATATTTAAAGATAGATATTATTTGATACAAAGTTGTAATTTCTCTATTGTATCTATTCATTTAAATTAAGAAAAAATCAATAATAATCTGAAAAGTTAATGAATAAAGATTTTTCTTATAAAGAATCATCAGCTCTTGAAAAAAAATATATTTTTAATTCATTCCAAAAAATAAATAAAAGTATATCAGATGCAAATAAAATGCTTGAAAATCTTCAAAAGATTAAGAAAAAAACAAAAATATTTAAAGAAGGAGATAAATCACTTTTATCCGATAAAACCGATAATAAATTTCTCATTATCAACCTCTTCATTAAACAAAGGAGAAGATTTATCAAAAGAAAGTACATTCAAACCGAATTAATTCAGGATTTAATTTATCCTACAAAAAGGTCAAAATTTTCCTTGAACTATTTTTCATGAAAAATATCAACCTTTATTTGCAATATATGATAAATTAGAAAATAATAAACAAAGCTTAAATGAAAAAGAAAAATTATATATTAAGTTATTAGATTTATTCGAGACCACTCCTGAAAAAGACGAATCCTTTATTGGTGAATTAGTCTTGGCTTTTAATGCTCAATTTACTAAAATGACAAATAATTTAATATTTTCAGCTGTTTCAAATATCATGTTTAAAGAAGGAATTCTTCAGAAATAATTAAAGACGAATAATGATAAATTAACATTGTCTGTTAAGAAATATATTATTATACCAAAAGAAGTTAATTTAAATGGTGTGCATGAAAAGCAATGGGAATCAAATTTAAATAAAGGAAAATAAAATCATGAAAAAATTGATTTAGACACAAATAAATTTATGAAAACAAATTTATAAATTTCTAAAGATAATATTCAAGGTGCAATAAAAATTTATTAAAAAAAAGAAAAAATTGAAAAGAGAAGAAGAGGAAAGGAAAAAAGAGAAATACAAAAATTATTAGAAAGACAAAAAACTTGGAAGGATATGAATAATAATATTAATAATAATATTAAAGAAGATGATTATAATCAACAAATTGAAGAAGAGTAAAAAGACACTAAGCAAACAAAAAAGGCAGATTTAATATCAAGTTTTGAAATTAAATTTAGAAATAATAGAAAATCTTCTAAAGAGGAAGAAATAAATCTAAATAAAGATAATAACTCCAATGTATCTAATGATGATAATAAAAAAGATATGAAAGTTAAATATGATATTACAAAAAAGAAAGAAAATATTAAAATAGAAGTTTCCAATTTTATTTCAATAATGAGGTTTTATTAAGATTAGTTATAGAACATATGAAGGAAATTGAGGATAAAATTAAAAATAATAAAATTTTGCTGGAAATAAGAATTAAAAAAGATCTCAAAAGACAACCTGATTATAAAAATGAGAAACCTTCTTCTCAAAATATAAATGATGGGGAATTATATCAAAGAGGAATATTCCTTTCAAATAAAATAATAAAAGACATATCCGAAAAAAGTTTTCCATTTTCTCATTATTAGGTTAATTTAATTTTGGAATGTACTGGGTTTATCAATATTGAAAATAAATTAAAGCAATTTGTGATAGAATGTGGTATAGTAATCGCTTTAAATATTGCTAATATAAATTATATAATAAGTATAGTTTGGGACAGTCAATTCAAATGAGCATTAAAACCTTTGGATTAAGAACCTTCCGTGGAATATTTACAAAAAGTTTTAGTTTGTTTATCTATTAAAAGATTTATAGGTAAAAACGCGAATATAAATCAATATATTTTGAAATATACAAAAATGACTTCTTTTTATCGGACAATCCTTCTATTTTCTGATGGATTAAATGAAGACTTTTTATTGACAGAAGTTTGGAAAGCCAAATAAATCACTAATCCTAATTTTTCTTTTGGATTTTTCTTTATAAATTCAGAAAATATTTGTAATAAGCATTCTGAAGAACTTGATTATTTGCAGGTCAAATTGGATAATTTTAAAAAAAGTATAAGAGATTCAGGAACTAATATTAATTTAATATGTTATAAAAGCACATTTGAAGAGTCTAATAAATTATATGATGATATTTCTAGTTTAGATTCTAATTTATTAGAAAGGCCAATAGATGAAGGAAAAATTCTAATAAAAGATGATTCAATATTTAATGTTCTGAAATTAGATTTAAGTCACAAAGAAATTTAAATTCATTCTAAAATTTTGAAAATTCACTTAAACAAAGTTTGAAAATAAACCTGATATTTATATTAAAAAAATTGAGGTTTTAAAAATATAGAAAATAAAGTCACTAAATTGAATGTAAATCCTTATAAAAATAAATTATCCAAAATAGTTAAATATGATATTAAAGATGAAATAAAAAGTGAAATTTATTCTTATTGCCAAAAAATTTATAGAAAATAAGGCTAAAATAAAGAAGGCAAAATATAAGCAACATTTAAGCCTAATAAGCCAAATTAAAAAGTCTTACCAACCACAGTCTAAATTTGGTATTCCTGTTTTAATAATGAACATAATAAATCCATCTCCTGATCCAATGAAATATTTAGAAGAAAAAAGAAGTATGATAAGAAATTATTGGGTTTCTTTAATATTAGATACATCTTATTCTTCCTTTATTCCTTTAAGTACTTCATTTTCTTTACAAACTTTGAGGCTAATGTTAAGTACTCTCACTTCTATTGATTTATCCTTCTTTTGATTTTATTTTATCAAGACAAAAAGAACCAGAAATTTTATGTTTGAATTTAAGTACTGTTCTAGTGATTAATCCCAAATATTCTTTATGGGAAAATCTTTTGTCTATTTTGGTTTATACTATTTCGAAAAGTGATTTAGCCTCAGCCATAGAGGCAGCATTCGACTTGAAAAGAATTCGATCTTTGGAATTTACAAGTTATTTATTTATTTTGACTGATGGATTAT
>Ga0310691_10006355_pt1 | contig 12613 bp, 14 predicted proteins | sample 176DNAGHGlowgp2_FD_203887 | JGI IMG/M metagenome (GOLD analysis project Ga0310691, IMG submission 203887) | Sheep rumen microbial communities from Palmerston North, Manawatu-Wanganui, New Zealand - 1766 DNA GHGlow gp2 (v2) (version 2) | ecosystem: Host-associated > Mammals > Digestive system >... | reverse complement strand
ATTTTTTCGGCTGTTCAAAGGACAATCAGGTAATATTCACTTCGAACTCAACGGAAGCTCTGAATATAGCTGTAAATGGCACCATAAATCCCGGAGATCATGTGATCACGACGGAGCTCGAGCACAATTCCGTTCTGAGGCCGCTCTACAGACTGGAAAAAGAGAGGGATGTTTCACTCTCCTTTGTAAAGGCAGACAGAAAAGGTCTTGTGGATTACAGTGATTTTGAAAGCTTTATCAGACCTGAGACACGGGCAATAGTATGCACCCATGCGTCCAATCTCACAGGTAATGTGCTGGATATCAGGCGTATCGGGGAGCTGGCAGAAAAGCACGCTCTCCTCTTTATAGTGGATGCATCCCAGACCGCAGGCAGCATAGACATTGACATGGTGCGGGATCATATTTCTATTTTGTGCTTTACCGGCCATAAGTCCATGTTCGGACCTCAGGGTACGGGAGGTATGTGCATTGAGGGGGATATAGAGGTGCGTCCTTTTAAGACTGGAGGTACCGGAGTACAGTCCTACAGGACCGACCAGCCTCCGGAGTATCCCACCAGACTGGAAGCCGGCACTCTTAACGGACACGGGATCGCAGGTTTATCAGCTGCCATGGATTTTATAAGGGACACAGGTATTGCAGCCATTCATTCTCATGAGATGGAGCTCGCCCGACATTTCCGGGATATGATCATTGACACTCCGGGTGTAGTCATCTACGGAGACTTCGACGCAGAAATCAGATGCCCCATAGTGACACTGAATATCGGGGATATTGACTCAGGATTAGTAGCTGATGAACTGTTCTACACATATGATATAGCTGTCAGGGCAGGAGCTCACTGCGCGCCCCTTATGCATAAGGCGCTAGGCACCGAGAGCCGGGGAGCTGTACGCTTCAGCTTCGGATATTTTAATACTCTGGAGGAATGTGAGAAAGCAGCGAATGCGATAAAGGAGATCGCAGCGTCTGAGCCCTGATAAGAAACGATATACTATACCGGAGACATCCCGGATGAGTGATGAAAGATATAAAAAACCTCAGCAGCCGTTAACTACTGAGGTTTTTCAGCTGGGCTAGAAGGATTCGAACCTTCGAAATCACGGAGTCAGAGTCCGTTGCCTTACCGCTTGGCCATAGCCCATTATTAAAATTTGCTGTGCATTTGCTAAAAGAAAGCACGGGGTATATTATACACAGATAGATAAAAAAATCAAGAAGAAATTTAAAAAAGGCTCAAATGAATTTAATCAACATTACCATGACACATTCCGGGATATACCACGATAAGACCACAGGACAGGCTTTTGTGCTGGTCCGCTTCGAACGCCCGTCAGATGAAAAGCCGAAAAAGAAAGTGGTGATCGGGGGAGACGGCAATCCTAAGCAGCAGGAGATAAAGCCTAAAGACCATGAGATGGAGATAAAGATCCCATCCTGCGAGGTTATTCTGAATAAAGGCTTTGACAGTGAGGAGGAGAAAGAGATCATCTCATACCTTAGGGAAAACGGAAAAGAGATAATGGATAAAGCAAGAGCCATCAGCAGCTTTAAGCATATATTCGGAGATTAGGGATATCTAGATGAGTTCTATTCCTTTTTCGTCACAGATAGCCTGGAGCTCCTGATAGAGGTAGGAGTCCCTGTCAGCATTCCTGCCGAGATATATCCGCCTCGGACGTATAGAGGTCATGATCTTTCCGATGTCATTTGAATGCATGTCTATTTTCCACAGACGCCACTCATATTCATCTGACTCGATCTTTGGCTTATGCATCATGGACATCACGGAGGCCACCCGGTTTTCGGATTCATCATCTATGTGGGATTCATCGCTGTACTTTACGGGAGAGAAGAAAAGCCCGTTTTCCTCGGCAAAATCCTGAATGTCGATATACTGGTACTCCATGCAGAGACCCTGCGCTTCGTCTGCGTAGTCATTCCACATGCTGAGGGAATTCTTCCTGTCTGTGAAACATGAAACGTAGCTCTTGAAACGGAGCATCCCGTCGGTGTGGTTATCGAATCTGATGGCACGGCAGAGATACATCTGGTCGAAACGGATACTCGATATTTCCGCCATATCCAGAGGACGGTAACGGTAAAAAACGCCGCCTTTTTTCTCTATCAGATCCTGCAGGAGGAAAGAGGCGGCTTTTTTATTATTCATCATAAACGCGCTGAATATGTCATCGCGGAGGTTGTATTCCCACTGATCCACCTTGGTTCTCCGTTCAAAGTAATGCCAAAAGTCCACTCTGGAGATATCAGGAATATTTGTCATTCTGAGGTATTTTTGGCGTTTGTATCATCATATGATAGAAGATGCAGGGAGAAAAATCAATAATTCATAACCAGATTCAAAGAACAAAAATCAGTACAAAAAGAAGGTTCAAAAAAGGTCTCATAAGTGCTATAATACAAAATACTGTCCGCGTGACAGCTGACACCTTAAAAGTATTATTAACCGGGAGGAATGAGATTTGCCGATACTATTTGCGTTATTCATTTTCACACTTCTCTTATCCATATCCGTATCTTTTACCAGAAATGATAAGACGAGAGAGACTGTCGTAGCTGCAGGGAGCATAATAATGATGCTTCTGGATGTGGTATTCTGCGCATGGGCATTTATACAGGTAAATGCCGTGGGAGGATCCATTGAGTTTCTCATGCCGGAGACCCTTCCGGTGGAGATATTTAATTATGTGATAATAATAGGAGAGATCTTCCTTTTCGTTCTGATATCAGTGCTCTCCATAAGGCATGATAAATACTACTGTATCATCCTCTCATTCCTGGGGACTGCTCCGGTACTGTGGATGGATGCCACGGGACATTCGGTTGAGAGCGGAGCGATGCTGAGGATAGACTCCCTCACGGTACTCATGTTCATGGTGGTGGGAATTGTAGGAGGGCTTATCTGCCTCTATTCAAACGGGTATATGCGTGATTATCATCACCATCATCTGGATGTGGAAAAGAGGCCATGGTTTTTCCAGTCCATGCTTTTTTTATTCCTGACAGCCATGTACGGACTTATTTCCGCAGATAATCTCGCCTGGATGTTCTTCTTCTGGGAGATCACCAGCACTATTTCATTCCTGCTCATCGGATATACAAAGAGTGAAGAAGCAGTCAATAACAGCTTCAGGGCTCTCTGGATGAACCTTCTCGGAGGATGCGGTTTTACTGTTGCCATTCTCTACAGCGCATTTGTTTACGGAACCGGCAATCTTACAGATCTCATATATAAAGGGGCCTGGGCACCGGGTATTGTTATCCCGGTTGTATGCCTCGCGTTTGCGGCTTTTACCAAGAGTGCACAGATGCCTTTTTCACGCTGGCTCCTGGGAGCCATGGTGGCACCTACTCCTTCATCAGCCCTTCTCCACTCGGCTACGATGGTTAAGGCGGGGGTTTATCTCCTTATCAGGATATCCCCTCTAATGACTGAGAACCTTGCCGGAGTGATGGTCACCACCATCGGAGGCTTTACATTTTTCGCGGCTTCACTTCTCGCCATATCACAGAGTGACGGGAAAAAGGTTCTCGCTTATTCCACCATCTCTAATCTGGGACTTATCACAGCCTGCTCCGGTGTGGGACAGCCTGCGGCTACATGGGCTGCGGTCATGCTCCTTTTATTCCATGCGGTTTCCAAGTCACTTATGTTCCTCTGCGTTGGTGCAGTTGAGAATGCCACAGGCAGCAGGGATATAGAGGATATGCACGGACTTATCGTTAAGATGCCGAAGATGGCATTTATCATGACAGTCGGTATATGCGGTATGTTCCTTGCCCCCTTCGGAATGCTGGTCGCAAAGTGGGCAGCACTGAAGGCTTACATCGATTCCAATAATGTACTCCTGGTTATCTTCCTGGTATTCGGTTCCGCCACCACCATGTTCTACTGGGGCAAGTGGCTCGGAAAGCTCTTTGCGGTACTTCACCAGTCTGAGACCCTAAGAGACATCGTACATAAGAGCGAGTGGAACGTGATGTACGTTCTCACCGGACTCATTATCATCCTCTGTACCACCTTCCCTCTCATAGGACAGGTATTCGTACAGCCCATGCTCTCTGTGGAATTCGGAGTTACTGTGGGAAAGATAATCAGCGACAGTGACGTCCGGGTAATGCTGATGATGCTCATAATGATAGCCCTGATGCCTATTCTTGCCATCTTCCTTATCTACAACAGAAAGGAAAAGATGACCATGTCATATATGGCCGGTGCCAATGCCGGTGATGACAGGCATTTTGTGGATGCTTTCGGAGGTATCCGTCCTTCATACCTTTCAAACTGGTATATGGATGCTTACTTCGGAGAGAAGAGGATACTGTTTCCCTCATTATGTATAGCCGCCGGATTTGTGGTCGTACTGATGATACTTGCTATAGGAGGTGCCATCAGATGAGTAATATATTTATGATACTGATAGCTATTGCGTTATACATTATCTGCACTCCCCTTATAGGGTTCTTCCTTGAAGGATACGACAGGGTTGTGTCTTCCAGGCTCCAGAGGAGACAGGGACCACCCTTCCTGCAGCCGGTTTACGACCTTATCAAGCTCTTTGAAAAGCAGGCGATAGTGGTTAATAATCTGGAGACGGCGCTGGTTCTCGGATTTACGATATTTACGATTTTCTCGGGATGCATTTTCTTTGCGGGTGGAGATATTCTCCTTGTTTTCTTCGCATTCTCCCTTGCGGATATGTTCCTGGTGCTGGCAGCGTCCAGCGCGAATTCGCCTTATTCTTCTCTCGGTTCCCAGAGGGAATTTATACAGATGATGGCATATGAACCCATGACACTATTAACGGCCATAGGCTTTTACATGGTGTGCGGTAGCTTCAATGTGATCGACATCATCAATCAGGATGTACCTGCAATAGTGAGGACACCGGGAGTATTCCTGGGATACTGCTTCATCCTTATCATCAAACTCAGAAAGTCGCCTTTTGATCTTTCCACATCTCATCATGCCCACCAGGAAATGGTAAAGGGTCTTACCCAGGATATCGCGGGTAATGTGCTGGGAATACTTGAGCTTGGAGAGATATATGAGGAAGTATTCCTTATGGCGATAGTGGTCCTCTTCTTCGTAACGAAGAACCCCATGAGCTATGTGGTGGGGATCGCAGTGGCTCTTGTGGTCTTCTTTATCATGATAGTGATCGACAATGTTTTCCCCAGAGTAAAGTGGGAGAATATGCTCTGGACCACCTGGGGTGTCACCCTTTCGCTTGCCGGCAGTAATTTCCTTATCCTGACCATGTTAAAGGTGGCAGGGATCTGATAGAAAAAGCAGTTTATCAGTGAAGCAGTGTACAACGAATGTTATCCTGAGCGAAGCAGTATACAACAAATGTCCTCCTGAGCGAAGGATCTGATTTACAAGGAGAAAGTCTATGAAAATATCAAAGTCGCCCTGGCTGTTGCACTATGATGCATCGAGCTGTAACGGGTGTGACATTGAGGTGCTGGTCTCTACAACTCCCAGATTTGATGTGGAGAGATTCGGTATCATTAATACCGGAAATCCTAAGCATGCTGATATCATGGTAGTCACCGGAGGTGTCAATGACCAGACAAAGCATGTGGTAAAGCAGCTTTATTCACAGATGCCTGAGCCCAAGGTGGTGATCGCAGCCGGGATATGTGCCTGTGACGGAGGTATATTTAAGGACTGTTACAATATGTCCGGCGGCGTGGATACAGTTATCCCTGTAGATGTTTACGTGCCGGGATGCGCTGTCCGCCCTGAAGCCCTGATCGACGGTGTGGTGAAAGCGCTTGCCATCCTTGACCAGAAGAGAGAGGCCATGAAGACTCACGCTACCTGTGAAGTACATTATGATAATGCAGGGAAAGGAGAAAGTTAATGGAACAGGAATTCAGAAAAGTTTCACATCACTCCATCCTTTCAGAGGTGGAAACCCTTCACGAGGAGAGATACCGCCTGATACAGATATGTGCCACAACGGTTAAAGAGGGATATGAGATCCTCTACACCTTTGGCAAGGGCTATGATGAGGTGCAGGTAAAGATCCACACGGATCCGGGAGAACATGTCCAGAGCATCAGCCGTATATTTCCTCCTGCGTGGCTTTATGAAAATGAGATACATGATCTTCACGGAATAGAGATAGACGGGATAACCCTTGACTTCAGGGGAGGTCTGTACAGGACCAAGGTTAAGGCACCGTTATCCTTTGAGAATACATTTGGGAAGGAGGGAAAGTAAAATGTCATCCAGAAGTGTGATACCCTTCGGACCCCAGCATCCGGTTCTGCCGGAGCCGATCCATCTGGATCTGGTGCTGGAGGATGAAAAGGTTGTAGAAGCTGTTCCCTCTATAGGATTCGTACACAGAGGTCTTGAAAGCCTTGTTACAAAGAAGGATTTCAAGGAAATGGTATATGTGGCTGAGAGGATCTGCGGGATATGTTCCTTCGGTCACGGCTTCGGATACTGTGATGCTGTGGAACATATCATGAATATCGAAGTGACGGAGAGAGCGAATTATCTGCGTACCATTCTCTTCGAACTGTCAAGGATGCACAGCCATATCCTGTGGCTCGGCCTGATGGCGGATGCCTTCGGATTTGAGAATCTCTTCATGGACACATGGCGTATCCGTGAGAAGGTCCTCGATATGCTGGAAGCCGCCACAGGCGGAAGAGTTATCTTCTCGATCCTTGATGTGGGCGGACTGAGAAGGGACATTCCCGATGATATGCTTAAAGGGTTCCTGCCTGTGCTTAAAGATATAGAGAAGGAACTGGCTGTTGATATCCGTACTTTCCTAAATGACAGTGCCGTGAAGTCCAGGCTTTGCGGAGTGGGGATCTTAAGCACCGAGGAAGTGGAGAATCTTGGCTGCTGCGGACCTTTCCTAAGAGGAAGCGGAGTAAAGAGGGACAGCAGGAAGCTTGGATATGCGGCATATGACGATATTGACTTTGACATCGTTACCAGCACTGACTGCGACACCTACGGACGTACTTACGTCAGAGCCAATGAAATACTCCAGAGTATCAGGATCATCCGTCAGGCTGTGGAAAAGATACCTGCCGGTGAGGTGATGGTACCTGTGAAGGGGTTCCCCAACGGAGAGCATATGACAAGGATCGAGCAGCCCAGAGGTGAGGCATGCTATTACGTAAAGGCCAACGGGACCAAGTTCCTGGAGAGGATGCGTGTCCGCACACCTACCTTCGCGAATATCCCTGCCCTTACACAGACGTTACAGGGCTGCGAACTCGCGGATGTACCTATTCTGGTGGTTGCCATTGACCCCTGCATCAGTTGCACTGAGCGATGAAGCAGCAGGTGTCATTCTGAGCGATGAAGCAGCAGGTGTCATTCTGAGTGATGAAGCAGCAGGTGTCATTCTGAGCGAAGCGAAGAATCTAATCATTATACTGCAATTATTTATGAGGTATACCAATGAGTACTGTTAACTATGTAGGACAGGCACTGAAGAATCTTTTTTCAAAGCCTGCCACCTGTAAATATCCTTTTGAACCCAGGGAATTTCCCGAGCGTACCCGGGGCCATGTGGAAAATGACATGGATAAATGTGTCCTCTGCGGACTCTGTCAGATGAGGTGTCCTACAGGAGCCATCACTGTTGACAAGAAGGCACAGACCTGGGCCATCAGACCTTTTTCCTGCATACAGTGCAGGAGCTGCGTGGATAACTGCCCGAAGAAATGTCTGTCTATGGAGCAGCAGTATCAGGAGCCCGGCGAAAGGAAGATAGAGAAGAAATTCGATCTTTCTGATAAGCAGAAGGAAGCTCTTGCAGAGCAGGCACGTATCGCGGCTGAAAAGGCTGCGGCTGCAAAGGCTGCCATGGAAGCTAAGAAGAAAGCGGAAGCAGAGGCTGCCGCAAAAGCGGCTGAGGCCGGTGGGGCTCAGGGAACGTCTGAGACAGCGACTGTTGCTGCTCCCGGGGAGTGATACCATGTGTGTAGCTATTCCCGGAAAAGTTATTGAAGTACATAAGAACACTGCCTCCGTGGACTTTAGCGGAAATATTATTAAAGCCAATGCCGGTCTCGTGGATATCGTGCCAGGTGACAGGGTACTCGTTCATGCAGGCTGCATCATACAGAAGCTTTCGGATGAAGATGCGGACTTCATGGATGAGTTTTTAGAAGAGATAAGCGCTTTTTAAGGGCTTCTGGATTGAAGCCTTCCCCCTTTGGGGCAAAATGCTCCGGTGGAGCATTTTGAAGCACGCTTTGATGCGCTAAGCGCATCAGTGCTCGGTAAGGTGGCAGCACGGAGTGCTGACGGATGAGGGTTATTTGAATAATACAGATATCACAGAATTCCTAAAAACCTATAACGGTCCGGACGTCCGGCTGATGGAGATCTGCGGTTCACATACCGCTGCGATCGCCAAATCCGGCATCCGGACTCTTTTATCCGATAGAATAAAGATGATATCGGGCCCCGGATGTCCGGTATGTGTAACGGTTACGTCCTATATTGACAGACTTATCGGGCTTTCCATGACAGAGGGAAATGTGGTGTGCACTTTCGGAGATCTGTTAAGGGTGCCGGGTAGCAGCAGTACACTAAGCGAAGCCAGAGCCCGGGGTGGAGATATCAGGATGCTTTATTCACCCTTTGACATGTTGGAATTGGCTGCAGAGGATGGTTTACATAACTATATATTTGGGGCTGTGGGGTTTGAGACTACAGCACCGGTTTATGCTTCACTTTTACAGAATGCGCTGGATCGCGGTATCACGAATATAAAGCTTTTAACATCCTTAAAGACAATGCCGGAGGTGGTTAAGAGGATTGGTACTAAAATGGACGGATACCTTCTGCCGGGTCATGTATGTACCGTCACCGGCTACGGCTTATACGAAGATATAGCTTCTGAACTGGGAAGACCCATGGTGGCAGCGGGGTTTCAGCCGGAGAATATAATTGAGGCCATATTTGCACTGGTGAAGCTGAGAGAGAAGGGAGTTGTCAGGAATTTCTATCCTTCCGTTGTTACAAGAGACGGCAACAAAAAGGCGATGGATGCCTTTCAGAGATTTTTTGTGCCGGGAGACGCGGCCTGGAGAGGAATGGGGATCATACCGGATTCCGGAATGTACTTACGAAAAGAGTATTCCGGCTTCGACGCCGGGAGCTTTGACCTCACCGAAGACAGGGAAAATACCGGCTGCCATTGCGCCTTTGTTATCACGGGGGAAGAAAAGAGCAGTGACTGTCCCTTATTCGGAAAGTTATGTACTCCCGACGACCCTAAGGGAGCCTGCATGGTATCCCATGAAGGAGCCTGCTTCAACGAGTTTTACAATCAGTCAGTTTGATACCGGAGAATGCATGCATGAATATAACCATGGCTCACGGAAGCGGCGGGGACGCCACTTCGAAGCTTATAGAAGAAGTATTTAAGACAGAATTCCATAATGAATATCTCGATAAAATGGAGGATTCATCCGTTGTACCTGGGAGCGGAAGGCTTTCTCTGACCACGGATTCCTTTGTGGTGCAGCCCCTCTTTTTCGACGGAGGTGATATAGGAAGGCTCTCTGTCTGCGGCACTGTAAACGATATCCTGATGAGCGGTGCGGTGCCGAAATACCTGACTGCAGCCTGCGTGCTGGAGGAAGGACTGGATATGGATGTCCTTAAAAGGGTCGTTCACTCTATGGCTGAGACCGCAAAGGAAGCGGGTGTCAGCATTGTGACCGGCGACACCAAGGTCATAGAACATAAGGGAAATAAAGATTCTGAACCGGGGATCATCATAAACACAGCAGGGGTTGGTTTCCTGGACAACAGTGTGAACATGGGTGCTTCCTGCATAAAGGAAGGCGATGTGGTGATAATATCCGGGAATATCGGAGACCATCACGCAGCCATTATGAAGGAACGCCTGGGTATCGAAAACAGGAGGATAAAGAGTGACAATGCGCCTTTAAATGAGATGGTCCGCGGTCTCGTCGATAACGGTGTCAGGGTACACGCCATGAGAGACGTAACGAGAGGCGGCCTTGGTACTGTCTTAAATGAATTTGCTTCCTCGTCCTCAAACGACATTTATGTTATAGAAGAAAGACTCCCGGTGAGTGATGCGGTTCGGGATTTCTGCGGACTCCTTGGTCTGGATATCATGTACCTTGGAAATGAGGGAAAGATGGTCTGCTTTGTTGACAGTGAAGATGAGGAGAGGGCGGTTAACATAATCAGGAATTCAAAGTACGGCGAAAATGCCGTGACCATCGGATATGTGCAGAAGCCGGCAGCCATACCCTGCCTCGTGCTGAGAACCTCCATTGGAGGGGAACGGGTGGTGGGCCCCCTCTATGGGGAAGGGCTGCCTAGAATCTGTTAAAATAACCCTCATCAGTCGGCCAATTTAAAGGCTTCTCCCTCTGGGAGAAGCTGTCACCGCAGGTGACTGATGAGGGTATGTCACCGCAGGTGACTGATGAGGGTATAACGAGGTAAATTACATGTGGATTGCAGACAACTGGAAAGACTATGAAGTTCTCGATACTTCCTCCGGAGAAAAACTGGAGCGCTGGGGGGAGTATATATTAGTGCGCCCGGATCCGCAGGTTATCTGGAACACCCCTCACTGCGATGCAGGATGGAAAAAGAAAAACGGCCACTACCACAGAAGCGTGAAGGGCGGCGGCAGCTGGGAATTCTTTAACCTTCCGGAAGAGTGGAGCATTACCTATGATCTGAAGGCTGCAGGGAAAACCCTTCACTTCAATCTGAAGCCCTTTTCCTTTAAGCATACAGGCCTCTTTCCCGAGCAGGCGGTAAACTGGGAATGGATGGCGGGAAAGATAGGAGAAGCCATTAAGAAAGACCCTGAGAGGGAGATCCGCATCCTCAATCTTTTTGCATACACCGGAGGCGCCACCGCAGCCTGCGCTGCAGCGGGTGCCCATGTTACCCATGTGGACGCTTCAAAGGGCATGGTGAACTGGGCAAAGGAAAACTGCAGTCTGTCAGGTATCCCGGGAGACAGGTTCAGGTTTTTTGTGGATGACTGCAAAAAGCTGGTTGAGAGGGAGATCAGAAGGGGAAATAAATATGATGGTATCCTTATGGACCCGCCTTCATACGGAAGAGGGCCAAAGGGAGAGATATGGAAGATTGAGGAGAGTATATATCCTTTTATAGAAGAAACGGCGGAGCTGTTAAGCGATGATCCCCTGTTCTTTCTTATCAATTCCTACACTACCGGGCTTCAGCCGGCAGTCCTCGCATACATGCTGAATACGGTCATTACAAAAAAGAGGGGAGGAAACGTCGAAGCCGGCGAGATAGGACTTCCGGTCACATGCTCCGGTCTTACCCTTCCCTGCGGCGCCAGCGGCAGGTGGAGCAGAAATTTATAAAAAATAAAAAAACCTCTTGCATTATGTCGGAACTCTCTGTATAATATCGTTTGCTGTGACATTGATAGCTATGAAGCGTGAAGTTGCGGAAAAGCAGGATTACTGCAGATCCGGTATCTCCGTGGAGCGAATGTCAAGTCAAGATACTGACGACAAGTCACTGTAGCGTATAAAGTTCCGCCAGAAGATGCGGAGAACAACGGGAACATGGTTCTAAAGTGGATAGCTTAGGACACACCCGGAAACGTGTACAGTCACCGCTTGTCGTGCTTGGTCGAAAAGTACGAATAAGGAGGCGACTTTTTTTATGGCAAACCAGCAGCAGGTTATGAGAATCACATTGAAGGCCTATGATCATCAGCTGATCGATGCATCAGCAAAGAAGATCATCGAGACTGTTAAGAAGAACGGCTCAGAGGTAAGCGGACCCATACCCCTTCCCACAAAGAAGGAAGTAGTGACGATCCTTCGTGCAGTACATAAGTACAAGGATTCCAGAGAGCAGTTCGAGCAGAGAACTCATAAGAGGCTCATCGACATCATTTCACCCACACAGAAGACCGTCGATGTACTCTCAAGGCTTGAGATGCCCGCAGGTGTCTACATAGACATCAAGATGAAGCAGAAGTAATTTAAGAATATTGTATGAACATTGAACAGCCGCGAAATGCGGGGCGGCAGGAAGTGTTCCAATGCAGAAAGGTGAAAAAATGACAAAGGCTATTTTAGCAAGGAAGATCGGCATGACCCAGATCTTCGACGAGAACGGGGTAGTTACTCCCGTAACAGTTCTCGAAGCAGGTCCCTGCACCGTTACTCAGATCAAGACTGAGGAAAACGACGGATACAACGCAGTACAGGTTGGATTCGGTGACATCAAGGACAAGGTAACAGAGAAGGACGCAGGCGGCCACAAACAGGTTGCACACCCTCACGGAGCCACCAAGGCTATGGCAGGCCACTTCAAGAAAGCCGGCACAGACAGCAAGAGATTTGTCCGTGAGTTCAAATTCGATAATGCGGCTGATTATCAGCTTGCGCAGGAGATCAAGGCTGACATCTTCGCAGCAGGAGATTTCGTAGACGCAACAGCTATCAGCAAGGGTAAAGGTTTCCAGGGCGCCATCAAGAGACACGGACAGTCCAGAGGACCTATGACTCATGGTTCCAAATACCATCGCCATGCAGGTTCCAACGGCTCCAGTTC
>Ga0310691_10006353_pt1 | contig 12617 bp, 11 predicted proteins | sample 176DNAGHGlowgp2_FD_203887 | JGI IMG/M metagenome (GOLD analysis project Ga0310691, IMG submission 203887) | Sheep rumen microbial communities from Palmerston North, Manawatu-Wanganui, New Zealand - 1766 DNA GHGlow gp2 (v2) (version 2) | ecosystem: Host-associated > Mammals > Digestive system >... | reverse complement strand
AAATCAGAAAAGAAGAAATTGATTTTGATGCAATTAAAGATGCTGATTTTATTTATGTTGCACCTCTAAACGGAGAATCAAATGCGGTTATCGAACCGCTTGTTGATTTTGCTCACAAACACGACCTTGCAATTTGCTTTAATGCAGGAACTACGAGTCTTAAAAAAGGACGTAAGCACCTTGATAAAATTCTTAAATATGCACACGTAGTTGTTTTAAATAAAGAAGAAGCTATTATGGCGACAGGGGTTCAAGTCAGACCTGATACCAAAACAGAAAAATTCTCTCATGAGCTTGTTCACCCTGACATAAAAGAAATGCTCAGAACATTGAAAGTACAAGAATATCAGGTTATTGTAATCACTGACGGTAACAAAGGGGCTTATGCTTGGGACGGCAAAAAATATTATTTCTGCCCGACTTTCCCGTCAGATGTTGTTTCGACATTAGGAGCCGGTGATGCATTTGCTTCAACTTTCTGTGCAGCATTAAGCCGAACTGAACTGAATGTAGGATTGTCTTTAATGTACGGTTCCGTCAATTCTGCAAGTGTTGTTTCAGAATTTGGTGCAACAGAAGGGCTTTTAACGTTCGAAGAAATAGAAAATAGACTTAAAAAGAATCCTGACTATACTTACTTAGAATGTTAAAATAATTAATTATAATAAATTTCGGAGGTATTTATGCCAAAAACGGATGCTTTAGAAGCGGCAAAAAAGATTAAAATGCTTGTATTTGATGTTGACGGAGTTATGACAGACGGAAGTATAACTTACGATGAGAACGGAGTTGAATACAAAACATTTAATGCAAAAGACGGGCATGGAATTATCAGACTGAACAAAGCCGGATTTATTACGGCTATAATTACTGCAAGAAATAACGGAACAGTCGAGCATAGAGCAAAAAATCTAAACTTTACCGAATTATATCAAGGGTATAAATACAAATTACCGGCGCTTGAAAACCTTTTAAATAAATATCAATTGTCTCTTGATAATGTTGCATATATGGGTGATGACTTGCCGGACATTTGTATTCTTGCAGGAGTAGGTCTTGCGGCATGCCCTGCAGATGCAGTAAAAGAAGTTCAAGACGTTTGTAATTTTAAATCAATATACGGAGGAGGTAAAGGAGCTGTAAGAGAGCTTTGCGACTTCGTACTCGATGCTCAGGGCATAGAAAAAGAATATATTGTATCAGAAGGTGCAGAAAAAAAGATTAACTAATAATAGTTAAAAAAGGGGTTGACAAGTTTACTCCTAATATGATATAAAATAGGTGGGGTAAATGTATATTTTTGAGTCTTGCACACTTTGCAAGACTTTCCTTTTGTTTAAGGCAAAAAACAAGCAAAAAAGGGGTTTTAATGGAAGATTATAAAATCATAATAACAGTTTCAGGAGCTGATAAAGTTGGAATTGTTGCAAATATTGCTACAATTCTTGCGAAGTACAAAGTTAATATAGAAGATATAAAGCAAACACTCATGCAAGGACATTTTGTAATGTTCATGTTATGTGATATTGAACATTCTGAATTAAACTTCAAAGAACTAAAAAATGCTCTTATAGAAGAAGGTAACAAAATGGAAGTTGAAGTTTGGGTTCAAAAAAAAGGCATTTTTGAAAAAATGCACACTGTATAGCCAATTTGAACTGTTACAAAACAAAGACTTTTTATAAAATAAAATGGATAAAGAAGATACATTAAACGAGCTTACAGAATATTTACGCAGAATTCATAAAAAAATGACATTGTTACGACTCATTATGCAAGCAAAAACAGAGTATGACAAGTGTGATTTTAATGCCGGCAGGCGCTCTTTAATTGAAGCGTATTTACTTGATAAACAAAACCCTGTTACTCTGAGAGGATTAGGCTGCATTAAACAATTTGAAGGTAAATTTAATTCAGCAATAAAATATTTTAATAAAGCTTTAAAATATTCTAAAAATAAAGAAGTGGAATATACACTTCTTGGTATGGCATATTATATGCAGGATAAACTGGAAGATGCTCTTGAACAATTTAATCTTGCAATCGATTCAAACGAAGATTATGATGAAGCTTACGAGAGAAGAAACCAAACTATTTTGGAAAGACATCTCAAGTTAGTTGATTTGCAGGAAAATTTGAATAAAAGATTTTAATTTTCTGTGTTCCGCTTTCCACTATTTTCATTTCCCCCTTTTACAACAATAGGACTTGTTTTGCTATGCTCATTAAAATACATTTACCCCTTTACCACTGTTTGTTGTATAATTAAATCAACGGAAATATAAATGGAGAAAAAGATGAGTAAATATTTATTTGAAGTTGGTGTGGAAGAATTGCCGTACAAATTTATACCAATGGCTATTGACCAATTAAAACAAGGTTTTGAAAAGTTTTTAAATGATAATAATGTTGAATTTAATAATGTAAAAGTTTTGGCAACTCCTCGCCGTTTAGCAGTTATTGTTGACGGATTATCTGCTTCTCAGCCTGATGTAGAGAAAGTTGTTAAAGGACCGATTGCTAAAGTTGCATTTGATGAAGCAGGTAATTTAACTAAAGCAGGAGAAGGTTTCGCAAACAAAAACGGTGTAAAAAAAGAAGATTTATATGTAGAAGATAATTATGTCCACGCAAAAATATCTATAAAGGGTAAAAATACAAAGGAACTTTTACAAGAAAACGTACCCGTAATATTTTCTAAACTTCAAGGTCCTCATTTTATGAGATGGGGAAATAATGATGTTAAGTTTTCAAGACCTATTCGTTGGGTTTTATCGATTTTGGATAGTGAACAAGTGCCGCTAAGAATTATTGATAAAGATTCATCTAATATTACAAACGGTCACAGATTTTCTACTCAAAATATTGTAATCAATAATCCGGATGAATACGTTTCAAAATTAAGAGATGCTAAAGTTATTGTTGACCAGAATGAACGTAAAGCAAAAATACTTGAATTAACTAAAATTGAAGCGGATAAATTAAATGCGGTAACTAAAATATCAGATGATTTACTGGAAGAAGTTACATTTATTGTTGAATATCCGATTGCTGTTACTTGTGATTTTGATACTGCTTATCTAACAATTCCGCAGGAAGTTGCTGTTACAGTCATGGAAACTCACCAAAGATATTTTGCTTTATATGAAAAATCCGGTAAGTTAATAAACAAATTTGTAACTATTACAAACTATATAGGAAACGAATTTGAAAATATTAAAGCAGGTAACTTAAGAGTAATCAAAGCTCGTCTTGACGATGCTGTATTTTTCTTTAACGAAGATACAAAGAAACCTCTTGAAAGCTATGTAGAAAATTTAAAAGGAATGACTTTCCAAAAAGGAATGGGTTCTGTTTTTGATAAAACACAAAGAATTATAAAATTATCAGAAAAAATATCAAGTGCTTTAGGAGTTAATAAACCTTCTATTAAGAGAACTGCAGAACTCTGCAAGGCAGATTTAGCAACTAACCTTGTATTTGAATTTACGGAACTTCAGGGATTTATCGGTGCTGATTATGCTCGTGTATGCGGAGAAGAACAAGGTGTTCAAGACGGTATCAGAGAACACTATTTCCCTCTTAATGCCGATTCTGAAACTGCAAAAAGTATTGAAGGACAGGTAGTAGGTATAGCTGATAAAATTGATACAATATGTGCGGTATTTGCAGCAGGTAAAAAACCGACAGGTTCTTCCGATCCGCTTGGAGTAAGACGTGCGGCTTTAGGTATTATTAAAACAATACTTGAACATAATTTGAAACTTGATTTATCTTTAATCATTGATGATGCAATCGCTTTGCTGCCTGTTTCGGCTGATATAAAAGCTGATGTAGAAGAATTTTTTGTTCAAAGATTAATTATATTCTTGAATTCAGATTATCCAAAAACTGTTTTAGAGGCTTGCGCAGGAATAAACCCTTGCAAAGACCTTTGCGATTATCTTTTAAGAGTTAAAGCAGTAGGGAAAAATGAAATAGATTCTAAGCTATTGGAAAATGCAAATCGTGTTCTTCGTATTTTAAAAGACGGTGCAAATGATAAAATAAATGAAGCATTATTTGTTGAACAAGCTGAAAAAGACTTATTCAAAGCTATTCAAGGAATAAGTTTTAACGGAGATTATGTAAAATATCTAAATGACTTAATCTCTATAAATCCTGTTGTTACAAAATTCTTTGATGATGTTCTTGTTATGGATAAAGATGAAAATGTTAAGAATAATCGTTTGGGATTATTGAACGATTTAAAGAACAAATACGTTATTATAACGGATTTCAGCAAACTGCAGTAATCAAAAGGACTTTACATAATAGTCCTATCCTATTGCAAAAAAAAGATTTTTGAGATAGACTTAGATTACACTAGACTAGAAAGAAGGAATAGAATTATGGCAAAAACTTGTGAAATATGCGGAAAAGGTACTTTAAAAGCAGCTAAACGTACTTTCTCAAATAAAAAAATTGATAATGTTCAATCACCAAACATTCAAGAAATCAGAGTTCTTGATAAGAACGGACATGCAGTAAAAAAATGCGTTTGTACTTCTTGCTTGAGAGCAGGCAAAGTACAAAAAGCTATATAATTGCAAAAAAAAGTTTAGAAAAACATCCGCAAAATTCTTGCGGATGTTTTTAATTATTTATTAATCTCGTTTATGTATTGTTTTATTGCAGGGGTTATTAATAAGTCGGGCTCATTATAGCAAAAATCATCAAGAGCAACGATTCCTCTAGTTTTTTCGCCTGTTCTTATATAAAGTATTCCGAGCATAATTTTATCGTAAATTGAATTGGAATTTTGGTATTCCTTAATCTTTTGTTGAACTATTCCGAGTTTTTCATAACAATCCGCCAAATTCATATAATATTGCAAATTTAATCCGTATGCTTTTATAGCCTCTTCTAAAGGCTGACGTGCATAATCAGGGTATCCCATAAGCATATATGTTTTTCCCATATTGGATTTAAAAATAGCGGTTGATTGAGTATTCGGACTCAAAGAGATTGCAATTCTAAATTCCTCTAATGCCGCAAAATAAACTCTTTCTCTTATATAATTTAAGCCTGTATTATTATGCAAGTACGCATCTTTTTCGGCATTAATAACATAATGCTCAGGCCTTCTGTATGCAGAGCAAAATATCATCGTTAAAAATAAAAATATACATAAGATTCTTTGCATAATAATTAATTAATGTTAGTCTTTAAACAAGTCAATCTCTAAACCTTCATAAGCAAATACTGCATCATCCGAAGCATATTCCTCCGCAAGAGAATTAAGTTTTTCATCACTATAACCCGGGTCATAGTGGAAAAATACAAGTTTTTTAGCACCAACTTGTTGTTTGCAATCAAGAGCCATCTCGAAAGTCGAATGTCCGAAACCTTGTTTTGGAACATAAATACTCAAATAATCTTCCGTCGAATATTGAGCATCATGAATAATCAAATCACATCCTTTAGCAAACTTAACAAGTTTTTTATCACCGCCGGGGTAACTTTCTTTATCGGTTGCATATACAAGGCTCTTACCTTTATACATAATTTTATATACAAAAACACCATTTTGTGGATGCGCATATGATTTATAACATGTAATTACGACATCGTCATCGGTATAATCGCCCTCTTTTAAATCATTAACTCTAACTACAGAAGGCATTTCTCCATTTTTAAAGATTATGTAACTTGTTTCATTCAAATCACAGATTTTTAAATCTGCTGCTATATCACCCAAATCAAGCGGGAATGATTTTGTGAACAAAAGTTTTGACAACTCTTGTTCCAAAGTTTCATTATAGTTAACTCCGCCCAATAAACTCATTCTGGTAGAAGCTAAATGGCAAGGTCTGAAGAACGGAAAACCTTGTATATGGTCTAGGTGAATATGGCTTAACAAAATAGTACATTTTACCGGAGTTCTATCAGTAATTGTAGTTCCGGACTCAATATACTTTTGCATAAGTTCATTACCCAAGCTTATCAAACCGGTACCTGCATCGAGGATAATCAAATGACCGCCGACTCTTACTTCCACGCATGAAGTATTTCCGCCATATTTTAGAAAATCTTTGTCTGCTACAGGATAACTTCCTCTAACACCTCTAAACTTAATCTTAAATTCGTCCATTTTATATATCTTCCCTTCTTAATTCAAAACTTGCATTTCTGTCCGATTCTTCACCATACAAAAGCGATGAACCCATAGTTCTTATTTTTGCGTGTGTCTGCACCTCTTTTAAATTTGTTTCTTTTAAAAATACATCTACCTTAACTTTGTTTTTCTTTGTATTTATATTTATAACCCTAAAAGCATTAGGGAAAGAAACAAGCGACGGACATGCCACAACAATCATGTTGTCTTCCTGTCGTAATTTTGCTGCATGATAGTGACCTTGTAAAACAATTATCGGATTTGAATGTGTTTTTAAAAGTTTTCTTAGCTCATACTCATTGTTCATTTTATGAGAAGAACTGGAAAACGGCTCTATAACAGGTACATGAGTACATAAAATTATTGTTTCTTTTTTGTATTTATCCAACTCACATTTTAACCATTCCATTTCTTCTGTCGGAATTTCACCGTTTGTTGTCACTTTTGTATCAATAATTGAATCCAAACAAATTACTCTGTATCCTTTTTTAGGAGTGAAGGCATAATAAATATTATCCTGCTTCATTTTAGGATTGTTTTCGGCTAAGAGTGAAAGAAACTTCTTTTTTGTTAAATCACCGCCGATTGCAACATCGTGATTTCCGTCTATTGCATACCAAGGGTAAATAAGTTTATTCGCATGTGTAATGAATTTTTCCAACTCGGAAATTTTTGGCTTATTCACCAAGTCACCCGTAAACATTACAAAATCGTAAGCACCTGATGTATTAATCTGTAAAATAGCATCATCCAACAGTTTTGATGAATCCTTTAGCATTTTATACGAAGTGTTGTCCTCAAAAGAAGAAAAATGAACATCACTTACCTGAGCAAATCTTAAATTATTATTTGCCGCATTACAAACCTGAGAAGCAATAAAACATGCTAAAGTAAGTGTTAATACAAAGTTAACAACTTTTGATAAAAAAGATTCTTTTTTCTTTTTTTTGAAGCTCTCTTTAGCCATAACAATAACTATAATAATATATTCAACCGTCTTTAGTCAATCATTAATTATGTTTTTGACTTAACCGATTTGTATACCTTAAATCCGATATCGGTTTTAACATTTAACCCTTTTCCCGAATATCTCAATCGTTCCTTTGTTATTTCAGTAATGTAGTGCGGTTTTTTATTTCTATCCAAATATTTTATTAATTCTTCAATATCATTCTTGGCTTCTCCGCTCGTTTGAGAATAATTTTCATCTAAATTCTCGGGAATTTGAACAAGTATGAATTTTCTTTTCTGATTATCCTCTGAATTCTGCTCCATAACGGCATGAGCGGTAGAACCTGAGCCCGCAAAAAAATCAAGAATTATATCATCTTTTTCCGTAGTCATTTTTATTAATCTTTTGAGTAATTTTAAAGGCTTTTTACCGTTCTTATATTTTATTCCGCCTTCAATTGAAATAGCACCGCTTGTTTTTATATCCTGCCAAAAATCACAAGGATTTTTATAAATATTTTCATCAGCAAATATAACTCTTAACCTCGGTTGTTTTGCTGTCTTGTTATAATTTGTTATATAAAAAAACAAAACTTTATCATTTGAAAGTGTTGAAGCAATATCCTGATTCGGATGTTCTTTTTTATTCATAATAAGTTTATGTAAACTGTTTGAACCTACAGTTTTAACAATCCTGTAAGCATTATCAAATTTCCATTGTAAAAGCTTATCATTTGACAAATTAAGCTCTTTTATTTTTTTTGCAAGCGGACATAATTTAACATTTTTAAGAAGAAAATTTATATCCTCCAATTCTTCTTTTGTTAAATATGCTTTTTCTTTATACATAATAAGTTTTGAACGAATATCTTCAGTCATATTTTCTAAGAATATATTATTCTCTTTATCCCAATTTTCTTGACGGTATTTGTCAATACAAACAAATTTATCAAAACCTTTATTTTTATAAAACAATATGTATTCTTTTATTTTGGGGAATCTTTTGTATTGATGAGTCATCTTAACCCCTGTAGCTTCACTCATTTTTACGGCAATACAATTTACAAAATTTTCCTCGCCGAATATTTCATCACATACGAGTTTTAAATTAAAAAGCTCATTATCATCAATACTTATAAATATTATGCCATCATCACGCAGAAGCTCCTTAGCAAGAAGCAGTCGGGGATATATCATATTAAGCCAATTTGTATGTAGTTTTTCATTTATGCCTGAGCCGTATTTAGCTTTAAAATCATCTTTATATATAAATTCATTTCCCGTATTATACGGAGGGTCAATGTATATCATTTTGATTTTATTTTTGTAATCTTTTTGAAGCAGCTTTAATACATCTAAATTATCACCTTCGATTAAAATATTTTCAGTTGTTTTTTCATTCACTCCTTCATTATTGCAAAGTTTTAGTATGCACTTTGTATCTGTAAATGCCTGCAAGTATGCTTCTTTCTTTCCTTTCCAATAAAGTCCGTAATTATAATCAAAAGAACCTTCACCCAAAAGCTCTTTTAGTTTTTCTAAATTAACTTTACTGTTTACAAATACGTTTGGAAAAACAGACTTCAATTTTGTAATATTTGATTTAATATCCATATTACAATTCTATAATAAAAGTTGATTGGAATAAAAAATGTCCTATTATAAAATAGGACATTTTTTATCAAATTATTCGGGTTATTGTTATATCTTATCAAATCCTGTATATTTTCTTAAAACTTCAGGAATTATAATCGAGCCGTCAGCTTGTTGGAAGTTTTCTATTATTGCAGCAAATGTTCTTCCGACTGCCAAGCCTGAACCGTTCAAAGTATGAACAAATCTAATCTTGCCCTCTTTATCACGATATCTTATATTTGCTCTCCTTGCCTGATAGTCGCCAAAGTTTGAGCAGCTTGAAATTTCCTTATATGTGTTATAAGAAGGAAGCCATACTTCTAAATCAAAGCATTTATTTGCACTAAATCCTATATCGGCAGTACACAGAGCAACTCTTCTATACGGAAGTCCCAAAAGTTCCAAGCATCTTTCCGCATTTTTAGTAAGTTTTTCGTGTTCATCTTTACTTGTTTCGGGAGTTGTAAGTTTTACCATTTCAACTTTGTTAAATTGGTGAACTCTGATTAATCCTCTTGTATCTTTACCTGCAGAACCTGCTTCTCTGCGGAAACAAGGAGTGTAAGCCGTCATATACTTAGGCAAATCTTCTTCGCTCAAAATCTCTCCTGAATAAATATTTGTAACCGGAACCTCTGCAGTCGGAATCAAGTATAAATCTTCATCAACACATTTGTACATATCTTCCGCAAACTTTGGAAGCTGTCCTGTTCCTGTCATAGTTGCGGCATTTGCCATAAACGGAGGTAAAATTTCTTCGTATCCGTGCTCCTGTGTATGCAAATCTAAGAAAAATTGTATAATTGCTCTTTCTAATCTTGCGCCTTTACCTCTGTAAAGAGTAAATCTTGATTGAGAAAGTTTAACACCACGTTCAAAATCAACAATATTATGTTTTTCACACAAGTCCCAATGTGCTAGTGGTTCAAAGTTGAATTTTGTTGGTTCACCCCAAGTTTTAATCGTCGGATTATCATCTTCCGATTGACCGATTGGAGTTGTTTCATCAGGAATATTCGGAGTACGTAAGAGCAAATCTCTCTGAGCATTATCTAATTCAACCTGCTTTTCTTCAAGTTCTTTTACTTTGTCGCCCAATGCTCTGATTTCCTCTTGCAAAGCATCAGTATTTTCTCCATTCTTTTTCATCATACCGATTTTTTGTGATTCAGTTTTTCTCTTTGCTCTAAGCTCATCTGCTTGAGTTTGAATTTTTCTTCTCTCGGCATCAATCTCCAAAATCTTATCTATGGACAATTCCGGATTTCTTCTCTTTAAAAGTTCATTAATTTTTTCCGGATTTTCTCTAATCAACTTAATATCTAACATGTTTTTTACCTCTCTACTAAACATAATTATAACCTAAACATACCAAAGTGAATAAGAGCTGAGTTAATAAATTATATTAACACATTCACTTATTCCACTCTTTCTTTTAGCTATTCACATGTTCATTACGATATGATATAATATTAGTAGGAGATCACGTTTGAATAGTCGTTTCCTTTAGTGCAGGTGCAGAAAGGATTTTTATATAAGAATGATGAGCAGTATGGAATTTCAAAATGACCTCGACAAACTTTTAGCAGTAATGCCCCCAAAGGTTGTTTCTTTTATCACGCAGGAAAGTTTGAATGACGTAATAGAGATTGTTTTGGATGTTGGCAGACCACCCGAAGTCAGACATTCAGGCGGAAGAATAGAAAAGCTCGGAGAAAAAGTTGTTGATGAAGCTGACATTGATTACGTGACCTCGAGAATACAAGCTTTCACACATGATAACCGTTCGGGAATTCCCGGTACTTTGCACAGGATAAGTGCAATAAGAAACCGACAAGGTAAAGTTATCGGTTTAACTTGCAGAATTGGTAGAGTTGTAACGGGAACTATTGCTTGTATAAAAGATTTTTGCACACAAGGAAAGAGTATTTTATTTTTAGGACCTCCGGGAGTCGGTAAAACAACAAAATTAAGAGAAATATCACGTTTAGTAGCAGATGAGCTTGGTAAACGTGTAGTAATTGTAGATACGTCAAATGAAATTGCAGGTGATGGTGACGTTCCTCATCCAGCAGTAGGTGCTTCAAGAAGAATGCAGGTCGCTCAACCCGAGCTTCAAAAAGATATTATGATTGAAGCGGTTGAAAACCACACTCCAGAAGTTATAGTTGTAGATGAAATCGGAACGGAAGCGGAAGCACAAGCAGCAAGAACAATCGCTGAACGTGGTGTAATGCTTATTGCAACTGCTCATGGTAATTGTCTTGAAAGTTTAATTAAAAACCCGACTCTTTCTGATTTAGTAGGAGGAATTCAATCCGTAACATTAGGTGACGATGAGGCAAAAAGAAGAGCTTCTCAAAAAACAGTTCTTGAAAGAGAAAAACAACCTACTTTTGATATTGTAATCGAAATTCAAGACAGAAATACACTTGCGGTATACAAAAACACATCTGAAGCTGTTGATTATATATTGCGTGGTTGGCCGATTCGACCTGAGATTAGAAAAGTTGATTCTAAAATTGCTGAACCTGTTCATGAGCTTAAACAAGAATTAACTCAAGAGCTTAAGAAGCAAGATGAAACTCCTCAAGAAAACAAGATGAATTTCTCATTCTCACGTCAGGATTATGTTGAAAAAGTTAAACCACTGAAGAAAATATACTTATATGCGGTTTCAAGAACAATTGTTGAAAAAATCATTGAAAGCTTGGATTTGAATGTGGAGATTACCAGAAACATTGAGGACTCTGATGTTGTAATTGCACATAAAAATTATGCAAAAGGCGGTGCAAAGATTTTAAACAGTGCACAGGAATATCGTATACGTGTATTTTACGTTAAGACAAACTCTATGGCTCATATTCAAAAGGTACTTAAAGAGGCTCTTGATATTCAACCGGGTGATGTTCAAACAACGCAAAATTACAAAGATGACACAGAGCTTGCTCTTGATGAAGCAAAAAATGCAATAAAAAAAGTTTTAGAAGGTGCACCGGAAATTGAACTTGCACCGCAAAATACACACACAAGAAAGTTACAACATGAACTTGTTGAGCAGTATAATTTAAAAAGTGTTTCAATTGGTGATGAGCCAAACCGAAGACTAAAGGTTATAAGAAAATAACAAAATTACATGTAACATTTAGGTTCACAGCCCGTTACACCTGCATAAAGTTCAACATATTGTTGTGCAGGACTCATATTAATTTTTGTAATTAAAACTTCTTCTATTTGGAAAAATCCGACTTCACCTGACATTTCAATATCTATTCTTATCGGCTTTTTCTCGCCTCTATGAATACTTATTCTGTCAATTGCATTTGCAGAATATTTATGAATATCACCAACTTTTGGAGTTGTATTTAAAATAAGAGGAATTTTTGCCCTGCCTTTAGTCATATCGCAACCGTCAGCTATCAAAATTACACCTGCTTCGTTAGAATGAATTCTTCTTGATGCCATATGACCGATAATTGCTTCTATTGCAACTGATTTAATTATTGTTCTTCTGTGTAAATCATCAGGAAAAAGCTGCATTACCGCACGCTCTATAATCGGTTTTGCAAGTGTCACAGACATTTCTTCATGTCCCTGACGTCCTATCATCATGCCCAAATCATGCATTAAACCTGCAAGAATTACGGCGCACATACTGTCCTCAAAACTCCCTATTTCCTCTGCCTCAAGCGAAGTTTTAATACCGGCTTCATGAAGGATGTTAAGCATTTTTATAGCATTAGCGGTAACCTGCCTCATATGCACAGGACCATGGTCATTGTACCCAAGTCGTTTTATTGATACATTATTTGCATAATCCTGCATCTCTTGTAATTCTGCATCTTTAAACAAATAATGAACCAGCTCTAAACAC
>Ga0310691_10006352_pt1 | contig 12617 bp, 8 predicted proteins | sample 176DNAGHGlowgp2_FD_203887 | JGI IMG/M metagenome (GOLD analysis project Ga0310691, IMG submission 203887) | Sheep rumen microbial communities from Palmerston North, Manawatu-Wanganui, New Zealand - 1766 DNA GHGlow gp2 (v2) (version 2) | ecosystem: Host-associated > Mammals > Digestive system >... | reverse complement strand
ATTTTGTTGAAGTTGCATTATACTTTGATTGACAATTAGAACACAACTTGCGATAACGCGTTCCCATATCATCAACAATTTTACAGTTGATAACATCAACATTATCTGTGCCGCACATTTCACATTTCCCTGTTTTGATCTTAACAGAACGCATGTTATTGGAGGAAAAATGTGGCAAAGAATCAGAACTGTCAATTGAATCGACATCATTATGGCTATTTCTATTCGCAATAATATCGCTGTTCTCAACCAATTGTCCAAATCCGTATAGAACAAACGAACCTATCCAAGAAAGCAGAGAGCCGACAACAGCGATCAATATGCCAGCAAGAATCAAATGCACGTCTGGTGTCATGAAAACAATTCCTGTAATAATACATGCAATTATTCCAACCCAGCACATTACTTCCGCGAGTGTTTTGATTTTGGCACCAATTTTTTTAAACATAATGTACCTCCAAACATTTTATTTCTTATTATATTTTATTCTGTTATTTGTTTCAACATCGTTTTTTGCATTGTCTTTACTGCTTCGTTCAATTCTGAATAAACCGGTATTCCGAAACAGTGCCTCAATTTTTGTCCACTCATCTTCCGAAAACTGATCTTTTACTGTCGTTGTTTCAAACGATACCACTCCCTCTTTCGAGTTGATCATCGCCATACAGATGACAAGACTAACTATTAAAAGTCAAGACCAAAAGATGTAAAAAGAGAAAGGAACTCAGGACGTCATCGCCGCCCTTGACAAACATCCTGCAAGCGCAGGAAATATGCAAGCGAGAGCGACGAAACACAGGGGACGGTTCCTCCGACACACGGTTTGCGGATCGGCTTCGACCGAAAAACCGTTCCGTCCGCCCGATCATATATCGTTTATCACACAGGGCGGCATGCCGCAAGGAGAAAATGCCCGATTCCGGCGCTTCATACCCTTTTACTTTATCTAACACCGCAGCGCATCGGAAAATCCGCAAAAAAATATCATTGTTTTGCCGTTCCTGCGGCGTCGGCGGAATGCGAATGCGCCTGCAAACGAAAAACGCCTTCCCCACGGGGAAGGCGTTTCTTTGTCCGATCGTTTTATTTCTCGAAGGAGAAATGATAGTTGAGGTGCTTTTCGTCGCGGACGGCGATCATTTCCTTCTGCACCGCCTCGTTGACGGGAACGCCCTTGTCCTTGCGGTCGAGCCACGTGAGCCATTCCTTTTCGCCCGCGGTGTAGATGCGCTCCTCGCCCGGCGCCTTTTCGGAATTGCGGAGCGCGCGCAGGATGTCGCCCGCGATCTTCTTGAACGTGTCGAGGCCCATGAACGCTTCGGGGTCGATCGCGATGAAGAAGTGGCCGAGGTGGTACGGACGCTTGTTGCCGTTCTCGTCCATGCCGGTGAGCGCCTTCATGAAGCTGCCCGCCTGCAGCGCCGCGGAGAGGATCTCCACGACCGTCGCGTAGCCGTAGCCCTTGTAACCCGCAAGCTCGTCGCCGATGCCGCCCAAAGGCGCAAGCGCCGCAGCGCCCTTCGTCAGATCAACGAGGATCTGCTTCGAATCGGTCAGCGCCGAACCGTCTCTTCCGATGACCATGCCGGCGGGCGTCGGCTTGTCGTTGCGCGCGTAGTATTCGATCTTGCCGCGCTGGGTGATGGACGTCGCGCAGTCGATGCAGAACGGAAAGTCCTCGTCGGTGGGCAGCGCGATCGTCAGCGGGTTCGTGCCGAGCATGTTCTCGACGCCGAAGGTCGGCGCGATGGACGGACGCGCGTTCGTGCCCGTGATGCCGATCAGTCCCTGCTTTGTCGCCATCGTGGTCCAGTAGCCCGCGATGCCGTAGTGCGAGGAGTTGCGCACGGCGACCATGCCCATGCCGAACTGCTTTGCTTTGTCGATCGCGGTCTGCATGGCGCGCTTACTGATGACCATGCCCATGCCGTCGTGTCCGTCGACCACCTGCGTCGTCGGGGTTTCCTTGAGCACCTCGTACTCGGTGACGGGGTTTAAGATGCCCGCCTTGATGCGATCGAGATAGATCGGCTTGAAGCGGTTGACGCCGTGGCTTTCGATGCCGCGGCGGTCGCTCTCCATCAGAACGTCCGCGCAGATTTTCGCGTCTTCGCGCGGCACGCCGTACGCAACGAACGCGTCCACGATGAAGTTCCCGATGGTTTCCCAGTCTACGTAAGGTCTTGTTTCTTTGATTGCCATATTCTTAATCTCCCTTCGGATCAATCTTCCCAGTTCTTTGCTTTTTCGACCGCCTTCGTCCAGCCGCGCTGGCGGTTCGCGCGTTCGACGTCGGTCATGGCGGGCCTGAAGATCTTCTCGCTCTGCCAGTAGCGCATGACGTCGGTTTCATCCTGATAGAGTCCCACGCCGATCGCGGCGAGATACGCCGCGCCGAGCGCCGTCGATTCCACGCACTTCGGGCGGTTGACCGGCACGTCGAGCATATCCGCCTGGAACTGCATCATCACGTTCGACACGGACGCTCCGCCGTCGACCTTGAGTTCCTCGAGCTTTCTGCCGCTGTCGAATTCCATCGTGCGGGCAAGATCGCCGACCTGATAGACGATGCCCTCGAGCACCGCTCTTGCGATGTGCGCCCGATTCGTGGCGCGGGTGACGCCGACCAATGCGCCGCGCGCGTACATATCCCAATGCGGCGCGCCGAGCCCCGTGAACGCGGAAACGAAGTACGCCCCGCCCGCGTCCGGAACGGATTCGGCAAGCAGGTCGATCTCGTGCGCGGAAGAGATCAGGCCGACCTCGTCGCGGAGCCACTTGATGGAGCTTCCCGCGTTGAAGATGCTGCCCTCCAAAGCGTAGCAGACCTTGCCGCCGACGCCCCATGCGATCGTGGTCAAAAGCCGGTTCTTGCTTGCGACGGGGGTTTCGCCCGTCTGCATCATCAGAAATCCGCCGGTGCCGTAGGTGCATTTCGCCTGACCCGGCTCGAAGCACGCCTGTCCGAACAGCGCCGCCTGCTGGTCGCCCGCGTCGCCGGAGATCGGCACGCCCGCAAGCGCTTCCAGGCCTTCGATGCCGTCCTTGACATAGCCGTAGACCGCCGCCGACGGACGCACCTCCGGCAGCATGCACGCCGGGATGTTGAGCCGGTGCAGGATGACCGGATCGTATTGAAGCGTATGGATATTATAGAGCATCGTTCTGGACGCGTTGCTGTAGTCCGTGACGTGTGCGCCGCACAGGTTCCAGATCAGCCACGTATCGACCGTGCCGAACAGAAGGTCGCCGTGCTCCGCAAGCATCTGCCCGTTCGGAACCGCATCCAGGATATAGCGCAGCTTCGTCGCGGAAAAATACGCGTCAATCAGAAGCCCCGTCGACTGCGCAATGTACTCGCGCATGCCCTCGCGGATGAGCTGCTCGCACAGCGGCGCGGTGCGGCGGCACTGCCACACGATCGCCGGATGCACGGGCTTGCCCGTTTCCTTTTCCCAGACGATCGTCGTTTCACGCTGGTTCGTAACGCCGATGCAGGCGACCTCGCCCTTCTGTACGTCGGCTTTCTTCAGTACCGTGCGCACGGCGTCGAGTTCGGTTTTTAAAATCTCGTTTGCGTCGTGCTCGACGTAGCCCGGCATCGGATAATGCTGTTCGAATTCGAACTGCGCGGAGGTGACGATGTTTCCCGAAAGATCAAATAGGATCGCGCGCGAACTCGTCGTGCCCTGATCCAGCGACAGTAAGTATTTCTGCATGTTCGATACCGCCTTTCCTGATTTGTTATTATAACATGGATTTCCGCTTGTGAAAACTGTTTTTTTCCTGTATAATGCCGATATGGAACAAATCACGGATGAACTTTCGTTTGAAAACGAGTTTCAAAGGCCGCCGGCTCGTCTGAAGCACAGGGGGCTGATTCTTGTGCTGCTTGCGGTCGTGCTCGCAGCCGGCGTGATCGTTGCGGGAATTCTGCTGTTTCCGAACGCGTCCGGCGGGATCGTGATCAACGAGGTCATGACCTCGAACCACGGCGCGTATACGCATCCGGACTACGGCACGGTCGACTGGGTGGAACTGTATAACCCGACGGAGAAGGACTTCGACCTGTCCGGCTGCGGGTTTACCGACAGCATCAAGGACGTGAAGCGCACGATCCGCTACCACATCCCCGACGGAACGATCCTTCCCGCGGGCGGATACCTCGTTCTGTACTGCACCGGCGGCACGGGCGCGACCGACGACGATCCGTTCTGCACGGGCTTCCATCTGTCGGCGGAAGGCGAAACACTGTTTCTGATCAGCGAGAGCAACGTCGAGATCGCGGAACTGATCGTGCCGCCGCTCGATTCGGACGTGAGCTATGCGCGCACGGAAAGCGGCGACTATGCCGTGACGGCATACCCGACGCCCGGCGGAAAAAACCGGTTTGCGTGACGGAGGCGACAGATGAAAAGCCCTGAAAAAAAACGAATCCTGTATCATCACAATAAAATCGACCGCGTTGAGCAGTCGCTCGCGGCGCAGCCGTCCGAAGCGACCGAAAACGAAGCGTTCTACGAGGAGCTTCTGGAATTTGCGGTGTCGCTTGCGAACAAACTGCAGTCGTGCGGCGCGGAAACGTACCGCGTGGAGGAAACGATCAACCGCATCGTCGAAGCGTACGGCGTCGAACGCGTCGACGCGTTCGTGATCCCGAGCTGCATCATGGCGAGCCTCGAAACCGACGGCGGGCGCATCCTCACGAAGATCCGGCGCCTCAAGAGCAGCGAAACGATGCTCGACGGCATCGAGCGCTACTCCGCGCTGTGCCGCCGCATCTGCGCCGAAAAGCCTTCGATCTCCGAGGCGAGAAAGCTTTTGCGCGAGACCGAGCACAAGGTCTGCCGCTATCCGCTTGCGATCTATTATCTTTCGGCGTTTCTGATCGGCGTGGGCTTCGGCTTCTTTTTCGGCGGCGCGGTCCTCGAAGCGCTGGCAAGCGGTCTCTGCGGGCTGGCGATCGGCGCGTCGCTCAGATTCATGGGCAGGCTCCACGCGAACGCGTTCTTTACGTCGTTCGTGTGCAGCTTCATCCTCGGATTCCTCGCCAACGCGCTCACGGCGGCGGGCATCGGCGGCAACGCGGACATCGCGGTCATCGGTGCGATCATGATCCTCGTGCCGGGATTTCTGTTCACGAACAGCCTGCGCGACGTCATTTACGGCGATACGATGTCGGGACTGAACCGGCTCGTGCAGGTGCTGATCATCGCGGTCGCGCTGGTGTTCGGCACGAGCTCCGGCGTATCGCTCGCACGGCATATCTTCCCCGGCATCGTCGCGGGACTCGAACCGATCGCGCATCCGCTGTGGATCCAATGCCTTGCGGGACTCTGCGGCACGCTCGGGTTCGGACTCATGTTCAACATGCACGGCCGCGGCATTCCGTTCGCTCTGCTCGGCAGCCTCATTTCGTGGCCGGTATGCGTGCTGTGCATGCGGATCGGACTTCAAGAACCGGTCGCGTATCTGTTCGGCGCGGCGGCGTCGTCGCTGTATGCCGAGATCATGGCGCGCATCCGCAAGTTCCCGGCAACGAGCTACCTGATGTGCGCGCTCGTGCCGCTGATTCCCGGATCCGGCATCTACTACACGATGGATTTTATCCGGCGGAATATGCTGCCGGAAGCGTACAATAAAGGCATGATGACGGCGGCGATCGCCGGCTCGATGGCGGTCGGCGTGCTGCTCATCTCCACGGGCTTCCGGATGTGGAGCATCTGGAAGCGCAACCGCGCAAAAAAAACAAAGTAACGGGTTCCCCGCCGTCCGGACGATTCCCCGACCGGACCGCGGGGATTCTTTTTCGGGCGGACCGTCCGGTTTTGCCGCGTTCGAAAACCGGCGCGTTTCGGGGCAAGTTGACAGTTGATCGCGCAGCATTTATAATGAAAAAAAGGCATTGAGGAGAAAGGGGTACTTTGATGGAGAGATCCTACGCATTTTCGGTCATTACGGCCGTATACAACGCCGCACCGTTTCTTCCCGAAACGTATGAAAGCCTGCTGAAGCAGGACATCGGGTTTTCCAACATTCAATGGATTCTGTGCGACGACGGCTCAAAGGATGAAAGCCCGGCGATGTGCGACGGCTACGCAAAGCAATACCCGGACAACGTGGTCGTCATCCACAAGGAAAACGGCGGCGTGTCCTCCGCACGCAACGCGTGCATTCCGCACGTACGCGGCAAATACGTGAGTTTTCTGGACGCGGACGACCTGCTTACCGAAAACGCGATGACGAAGGTCGCCGCGTTTTTCGAGCAGCACCCCGAAACGGACGTCGTTTCGCTGGCGATGGAGTTTTTCGACGGACAGACCGGCGATCATCCGCTGAACTACAAGTACCAAAACGGCTCGCGCGTGATCGATCTCCGTTCGGAACCGTTCAACCCGCAGCTTGCGGTGACGAGCGCGTTCGTGCGCTCCGAAGCGCTCAAGGGAAAAACGTTCGATACCAATCTGAGCTATGCCGAGGACGCGAAACTTCTGCAGTCCATCCTGATCGAAAAGAACACGCTCGGCGTGGTGTCGGACGCAAAGCATCTGTACCGCCGCCGTTCGACCGGCGAACTGAGCGCGATCCAGAATTCCGGCAACAAAAAATCGTGGTACATTCCGTATCTGACCCACTTCAGCAAGGAAACGTTCGACGCGTGCGAGGAACGCTTCGGGTGCATCCCGCGGTTCGTGCAGAACACCGTCGCGTACGACCTGCAGTGGCGCATCCAGCAGAACAAGCTTCCCTCCGCGATCCTTTCGGCGGAAGAAAAGGAAGAATACGTGAATCTCGTCTTCTCGCTTCTGAAGCGGATCGACGACGATATCCTCGCGCGGCAGACGTCGCTCGCAACGTATCAGCGCGCGTTCCTGCTTTACAAAAAGCACGGCGCCGCGCCGCTTGCCAATACGGTCCTTCCCATCGGGCGCGCGTGCGTCTATCCGGATTCCAAGCCGTTCCTGCTCGGCTTCGATCAGCTGTACTGTGAATTCTGCACTATTTCCGACGGCGTCGTTACGCTCGAATGCTCCACGCTGATGGACGTCGGATTCGAAACGGAGCCGCCCGTGATTGCGGCTGAAGCAAACGGCAAACTGTATTTCGCCGAACCGGTCGACCGGAAGCAGCCGCTCCTTTCGATGGGCATCCCGATCGCGGACCGCTACGATTACGCGTTCAAACTCCCGCTGCCGCGCAACGCGCGCACGGATCTGCGCGTCCGTTTTTACCGGAAGACGGAAAACGGCAACTACGCATATAAGGGGCTGTTCTTAAAGCAGTTCTTCCCGATCTCCGGCAAGTACAAAAACGCATACGCGAAGATCGGCGACCGGATCCTGGTCAAAGTCGGCGCCGAACTGGTCTTTACGCGGGCGCGCGGCAAAAAGCTTTCGTATGAACTGAAATTCCAGAAGGAACTGTTCAAAAAGCACGGCTCCGTGGAACGGCACGCTTTGGTCGGAAGGATCGTTTATACGCTTCTGAAACCGCTTTGCAGAAAACCGATCTGGCTCGTGTCCGACCGCATGGAGGTCGCGGGCGACAACGGCGAGGCGCTGTTCCGGTATCTCTGCACGCTCAAAAAGAAGCCCGCGCGCATCTACTTTGCCGTGTCTCCCAAGGATCCGGCGTTTGCCGAGCTGAAAAAACTGGGCAAGGTCGTAAAGGCAAAATCCGCGTTTCACAAGCTCCTGTTCCTTCTGTGCGACAGAAACATTTCCTCGCAGGCGGACGATGACATCATCACGCAGTTCTCGCGCTACGATTCCGCGTACCGCGACATCCAGAGCCGCATCAAGTTCGTGTTCCTGCAGCACGGCGTCATCAAGGACGACCTGTCCGAATGGCTGAACCGCTATAACCGCAACGCCGCCGCGTTCGTCACGTCGGCGAAGGCGGAGGCGGATTCGATCCGGAACGGCGCGTATCATTATCCGGACGAGGCGATCTGGCTCACGGGGCTTCCGCGGTTCGACCGGCTCTATCACGATGAAAAGCGCTGCATCACGATCATGCCGACGTGGCGGCATATGTGGGTCGCCCGTTCCAACACGGTCACCGGCGTACGCGAGCTCAAGGACGGATTCGAGCAGGGCACGTTCTTCCGTTTTTACAATACGCTGCTGAACGATCCGCGGCTTCTGGACGCCGCGAAACGGTACGGCTACGAGATCCGGTTCATGCCGCATCCGCTGCTGCAGCCGCATATGGCCCGCTTCACGCAGAACGACAAGGTAACGTTCCTTTCCGCGGACACGCCGTACCGCAAGGTCTTTGCCGAGAGCGATCTCGTGCTGACCGACTATTCCTCGGTCGTGTTCGACTTCGTGTATCTCCGGAAACCGGTCGTCTATACCCAGTTCGACCGCGACGAGTTCTATTCCGGCGATCATATGTACGTGCCGGGCTACTTCGATTACGACCGCGACGGCTTCGGCGAAGTCGAAACGGACTATGAAGCGACCGTCGACCGGCTGATCGAATACATGGCATCGGACTGCAAGCTGAAGGACAAGTACCGCGCGCGCATCGACGGATTCTTCGCATACAATGATCAGGAGAATTGCCGCCGCGTCTATGAAAAACTGCTCGCGCTTCCGGATAAGGCATAACGGGCAATCGAACGGAAAACGAAAAGCCGCGCCATCGGGCGCGGCTTTTTTTCGTTCGGGTTATTTGGTTTTCGCCTGCACGGACGCCGACCAGCCGCCCGCGTACGTCATACCCTCGAACACGTGATACGAGCGGACGCGCACGTAATAAACCGTGTTCGCCCTGAGGTTTTTGATCGTGGTTCGGTACTGCGCCGGATTGGTGATTTTGACCGTCTTCACGTTTTTCGTGAAGTTCGCGTCGGTCGCGATCTGCACCTGATAGCCGGTAAACAGCTTCGAGCCGCTCCATCGGACCGTCAGCTGCTTGCTGCCCGGCGTGACGTCGGTGACCCTGCGCGTGGTGATGCGCACCGTGGTCTTCAGCGGTCCGACGAGACCGAGGTTGTAATTGTCCATCGGATCGAGGAAGTACGCCTTGACGCCGTACTGATACCGCGTGCCCGCGTAGACCTTCGTGTCGATCCATTCGGTCGCGGTCGTGTTGTTCCAGCGCTCGAACGTCGTCCAGCCGCTGTCGATCAGATTCCACGCGCGCCGGTAAATGACGTATCCCTTCGCGCCCGGGACCGCCTTCCACGAAACCCTGACGCCGCTTTCGACGTTGGACACTTCGGTCGTTTCCGTCGCCGGCAGGTAGATTTTGAACATCCGGCTGACGGTCTTGCCGTTTGCCGTAACGTCGACGAACGCCGTGCCGGGGTCCGTGTTGCCGCGGTACGCGACCGTATATGCGGACGGGTCCATGACGGCGCCTTCCGTGTCGGTCACGATGACGCGCGGTTTTTTCGCGCGGCCGTCGTAAACCGTGTACGCCGTTTCGCCCTTATACCGCACGTCGCCTTCGGCGAACGCCACCGAAGCGATTTCGGGACGGCCGACGGTGAGCGCGATCGTTTGCGAGAAAAATCCGTTCCGCGTGGCGACGCGGATCACGGTTTTGCCGTTCGCCTTCGCCGTGACGACGCCGTTTTCGACCGAAGCGACGGACGGATCCTCCACGCTCCACACGAGCTGGTCGTCCGGATAGACGAGCGGCTGATAGCGGTGAACGCCGTCGTCGTCTTCGCATACGGCCGTCAGCGTCGCGCCGATCGCGCGCGTTTCGCCCGCATCCAGTACGAGCGCCGTATCGCTCACGTCAAACAGGTAATGGTATTCGGGAATCATTCCGAACCAGAAGGAAACGCCCGCGGAGGTCGACGCCTCCTGGAAAGTCTCCGCCGAAAAGCCGACGCAATACCGCTCGGTCCGGTTTTCGCGCTGCGCGCAGTCCGTATCGGTCACGCCGACGCCGAACCACTGCGTCCAGTAAAGCCTGCCGCCGACCTCGACGCAGCCGACGCCGATCGAATCGAACCGTCCGGTCAGGATGTTCTCGCGGTGTCCCTGCGAATTCATCCAGCTGTTCATGACCTCGTCGGCGTTTCTCTGATATGCGGCGATATTCTCGCCCCAGAGGTTGCCGTCGTATCCGCAGTAGAACGCGCTGCCGTCGGGACGGGTGTGCGAGAACAGCACGGCAAGCTCCGCGCTGCGGCGCATCGCGTTCTCGGTCAGTTCGTCATCGATCTTCAGCGGGTTCAGCCCTTCCTTCGCGCGCTCGGCGTTCACCAGTTCCAGCACGCGGAACGCCTCGTCATAGCGATGGACGACGTCGAACGAGATGTAGTCCTGCATGCGCCAGCCGTAGTTGCCGTACGGGGTCAGCTTCGTGTTTTTCACGTGGACCGCGGTATAGCGCTTGTCAAACGCGTTGTCGTGGACGATCGTCACGCTCGCGGGCACTTCGACGTCCGAAAGCGATCTCGCGTTGTATACCGCGTAGCGGTAGATCGTTTTCATGCCCTCGTTCAGATTGAGTTCCGAAAGGGCCGTGCAGTTCATAAGCGCCTGATACGGCAGGTATTCGAGCGCCGTCGTCGTGAACGAGCGAAGCTGCGCGCATTCTCCGAAGCAGGCGTTGCCGACGACTTTGACCGTTTCGGGCAGCGTGATCTCGGTCAGACCGTTGCAGTACGCGAACGTGAGCGCGTCGATCTCCTCGATCGCGCCGAACGCGATCTCCGAAAGCGAATAGCAGCCGAAAAACATCCGGTACGCCGTCTTTTTGAGTCCGGCGCCGAATCGGACCGATTCGAGCGAGGTGCACTTTTCGAACTGGTAGTATTCCGCCTTCGTCACGGTGTCGGGGATCTCGACCGATTGCAGTCCCGTGCAGTTTGCAAACGCGCCGTTCCCGAGGGTTTCCACGCTGCCGAGATCGATTTCCGTCAGCACGGAATTGCAGATGAACGCGTTTTCGCCGATCGTTTTCACCTGCGCGGGAACCGCAAACGACGCGTCCGCTTTTTTCGGCGGATACATCAGAAGCGTCTTCCCGCCGTCCGCATACAGCACGCCGTCGACCGCGGTGTACGGTTCGCATTCCGCCTCGACCGCGTACGATTCGACTTCCGCGTTGAAAAACGCAAGACCGTCGATCGATTTCAGCGTTTTCGGAAGCGTTACGGTCCGGATCGCGGTGTTCTGAAACGCGTAGCTGCCGATCGTTTCCACGCCCGGCATCGCAACCGCTTCGAGCGACGTGCAGTCACAGAACGCGGCGGTGCGAAGTTCCCGGACCGAGGCGGGCAGGTCCGCGCGCTTCAGCGAAACGCACTGATAAAACGCGACGTCGATATACGTGACGCCGTCGGGGATCACGACCGATTCCAGGTTCGGACAGTCGTAAAACAGCAGCGCGCCGAGTCCCGTTACGCCGGATTCGATCACGACCGAGCGGATCTCGCCGCGCACGCCGTACCACGGCGCGGGTTCGTCCGTGGAATAGTCGGGCGTGTTTCCCGTGCCGGACAGCGTCAGAACGCCGTCCGAAAGCGTTGCCGAAAGCGCGTCGTTCAGCTGATACGTTGCGTTCGTGCGCGGATTCTGCGCTTCCTGCGTTTTGAAATCCGGTTCGGATTTCCGTCCGCCGACGCCTTCATAGCCGGTCGGCGCATGCCCGTCGAGCTCGAGTTCGGGCGCGCCTTGCGGCGCTTCCCCCGCCGTGACGCGTCCCGGTTCCGTCCGTCCGGCTTCGCCGTCCGCGACCGCCGCCGGCAGCAGCAATGCGGCCAGAAGCATACAAAGTGCAAATGCGATGATTCGTTTCATTTTCGATTTCTCCTTTCCTGTTCACCGTTTGCTTTCGTGAAACAGGACACTCTCCCTTTCCGATCGGTTTTATCAAAACGAAAAAAATTCAGAAAATCCAAAGCAGAAATGCGATCAGCGCGGCGGCGAGGATCATCGCGCCGACGGATGCGGGCCACTTCCCGCCGCGGTTGAAGCCGTAAAAGTCCTCCCATCCGCGCGGCGCGGGCACGTGCACGACCTTGTACCAGTACAGAATCCCGTACAGCACGACCGGCGCGGCACCGACGGCGATCGTCCAAGCGGGCATGGCGGTTTTTTCAAAGAACAGGAACGACACGATCGCAAGCAGCGGGCTGATCAAATGCAGCACGAGCTGATCGCGGGACAGAAGCGGCTTCCAGTTTTTCGACACGGGACCCAGAAACAGCAGTACGGTGAGCATCGTCACCGTGACCGCCGCCGTGCCCGTGTATTTCAGAAGCAGTACCCAAAACGGCAGGCATCCGCAGGCGCGCGCGATCAAAACGGCGAGCGCCGAGATCGCGCACAGCACGTTGGACAGCGTGGTAAAATATGAAAACAGCACGCCGGGCGCCGCTTTTTTGAGATCGACGGCGATGCATCCGAACACGAGCGCGACGATCAGTGCATTCAGAATCAAAGATGGGATCACAGCGTTTCCTCCGTTTCCGGCTTGACCGCCCGCGTTGCGTAAAAGGTCGGGATATGCAGCGCGTGCAGCCGCCCCTCCCCGTTGGTGTCCTCATAGAGATGCGTCAGACGGAAGCCCGCTTCGAGCTGACCGCCGATCTGCTCCTCCGCGGTGTGCGAAAACTGCACGCCGCCGTCCGTGCGGACGAGCTG
>Ga0310691_10006351_pt1 | contig 12617 bp, 2 predicted proteins | sample 176DNAGHGlowgp2_FD_203887 | JGI IMG/M metagenome (GOLD analysis project Ga0310691, IMG submission 203887) | Sheep rumen microbial communities from Palmerston North, Manawatu-Wanganui, New Zealand - 1766 DNA GHGlow gp2 (v2) (version 2) | ecosystem: Host-associated > Mammals > Digestive system >... | reverse complement strand
AACCACCCCTCCTACTAAGATTGAGTATTTTGAGGGAGACGAGTTTGACACTGACGGGATGGTAGTAACGGCAACATACAGTGATGGAAGTACCCAAATAATCAAAAACGCTGATGAATATATAGAGGTATCACCATTAAAGAATCTGAAGATTGCGGATACTTTTGTAACAGTCACATATAGTGATGGTGATGGAACTGTTAAGACAGCAACGCAGCAGATAACGGTAAAATTAAAAGCGATGCTCTCCGGTATTACTATAACCACCCCTCCTACTAAGATTGAGTATTTTGAGGGCGATGAATTTTCCACTGGCGGGATGATAGTAACGGCAACATACAGTGATGGAAGTACCAAAATAATCAAAAACGCTGATGAATATATAGAGGTATTACCATTAAAGAATCTGAAGATTGCGGATACTTTTGTAACAGTCACATATAGTGATGGTGATGGTGCTATTAAGACAGCAACTCAACCGATTACAGTAAAAGTCAAACCTATATTAACCGGTATTAAAATAATTACACCGCCTACGAAAACAGAATATATGGTTGGCAATACATTTGATCAGGGCGGAATGGTTGTAGTGGCCGAATATCATGACGGTAGTACAAAGGTGATCAAAGAGGCAGATGGTTTTATCAACTTAACACCTTTATACAATCTGCAAACTACGGATAGTTACATTACTCTCAGTTATGCTGAAGAAGATATAACGGTTACAACAAAACAGTATATAGTGGTTAAGAGTAATGGTTCTTCAAGCAATTATGGAAATGGTCAGAGCAGTAGTGGCTCGGGCAGCAACTCAGGCAACTATGGCTCCGGAAGTAACACCGGTAATAGCGGCTCGGTTAGCAGCACAGGCGTATCAGTAAGTACTCCTACCCCCACACCTAAAGTTGTAGTTCCCGGTACAACTACCCAAGAAGTTGAAAATAAAGATGGATCAAAAACTACTACTACAAAAACTGTGGAAGAAAGCGGTAAGGTGACCGAGACAACAGTAAAAGAATACAAAAACGGAGACAAGACTACCACTGAGGTGGTTACAGATAACTCAGGAAAGATGGTTAGTACTGTTACTGAGATAGTAAGCACCGATAATAAGGGAACAACTACTGTTACTACTACTGACAGAAAGCCTGATGGTTCTGTTACAGGTTCTACGATTAAAACTTATGAGTCAGGTAAGGTAGTATCCACTGTTACAGAGACTAATGCTGATAAATCTGTAAAGATTGTTGAGGAGACAAAGCAGGCCGACGGAAGCTCGTCAAAGACAGTTACTAATGTAAGTGCAGGTGGAACTGCTAAGATGACAACTACTGTTGAAACTCCTGCAGTTGATGACAAAGAAGCTAAGAAAACAGAGTTTGTTTATTCTATGACAGAGTCCGGTAAGGCTAAGCTGGTTAAGGTTACTACAGATGAGGCTGAGATCACTATACCTGCTACCGTTACTATCAACGGTATTAAGTGTAAAGTGGTTACTGTCGGTAAGTCAGCTTTCAAGGGTAATACTTCCATTACTAAGATTGTGATCGGTAAGTATGTAGAGACTATCGGCACCAAGGCTTTTGCAGGCCTTAAGGACCTGAATGAGATAAGCATCAGTTCGTCAAAGCTCAGCAAGGTAAGCAAGAGTGCATTCTATAAGATATCGAAGGATGCTAAGTTCTTTATCAAGGCTAAGAAGTCGGTATGTAAGTCTATCGCAGCTCTGATCAAGAAATCAGGAGTTAAGAAAGTTAACTACGAGAGAGTTAAATAATATGCCTTTTCATCCGGTTTTACCGGATGAATACAAACACACCGGGATTGCCCCTTTCGGCAGTCCCGGTATGTTTTTTACTAAAAAATGGTTCTTATGGGTGATGTCATTAATAATTAAGTAAAATATAATGGTCAAGAGACTATTCTAGGAGGATAACATTTTATGAAAAGACTTATCAGTATAATTCTTACATTGGCTATAGTGATAGGGATTATCCAGCCTATCGGAGCTTGGGCGGATACCGGTGAAGAAGAAGGTAACTTGGTATCTTCTCATATGGGTATGCGTCAGTTAACAGATACGGATAATCAAGGAACACCCAACCCATCCGGTGATCAAAATGATTTGTCACGTATTATAGTTAAACTTCCTATGAAAGATGACGCATATGAGGTACAACCTGATGAAAAGATGGAAGTAAAGTATTTTGATGCGGATGAAGAAGAGTTGGATCCTATTGGAAATGTTGAATTTCTATGGCTATATGATTCCAGCTTTAATAGTGATGTGGATTCTATATGTCCTATTGGAATCAGTCTTGAAACTTGGAAAACAGTTACAGGTGATTTTGTCGTTTCTGATGTATATGAAGATGATTACAGTGAAAACCTTAAGACTATTATGAACTCAGAGAGTATTAAATCTGAGATAGAATCGATGTGGACTTCAGGAGATACTGTACCTGTTTTCACATCGGATCAATTTGATCTTTCACAAATAAGTCCTGAAGTATATGAATATGGTCTTTTTTCTTATATGATGGTAATTGTGCGCTGGCGCGCATCGGAAAACGATGAATGGAGCTTATATGGTGGAAGTACTGCATGTCCCACTCAGATAAAAGCAGGAAGTAATGTTTCAACTGAGTTATTTGTTAACGGTCAATCTGAGGGAAATCTTGTTAAAACACCAGCCAGTACGGTATCTGAGTATCCTCATATGTATATTGATCTCTCTTATATCGGAGATTTGTATTATCAGTGGTATAAGAGTAATACTGATAGTTATAATGGTATAGCAATAGAAGGTGCAACCTCTGAATATTTTAATACAGATGCGCCGGATGCAGAGGGTGTACATGACTATTATTACTGTGTGGTTAATTATCCTGATATATATACAGGTGAAGCACAGTATTGGTACAGCAAAATATTTGATGTATATTTTTCAAATGCACAGGGAATAGAGTCTCTAAGTCTTGTTCCTATGGAGTTTTATCAAGGCAATCTTGATAATGATCGATATGCGCTTAATTTGGACAGTGACAATAAGTTTTACATATATAATTATTATAATGCATCTATGCGTACTGCAGTAGGAGATGAGGGTATAGTTTCTTGTTATATCTCCCCTCAAAATATTAGTTTTAAGGATGAAACCTGCGATTACTTAAGCTATGCATGGTATAAGAGTGAAACGTCTGACTATAAGAATGGCGGTATTTTGCTTGAATCTGGCGAAGTACATGATGTTACAGAATATACAAATGCTTCTTTTTCGGGGACCGGGTTGTCTGATTATGGGAAGCTTAATCAGCATGCCAATATCCATGTTATAGTACCTGCTGAAGTCGCAGGCAGTTATTATCTGACTGTTGAAGTGACAGTACATAAAGGTGATTCAACAAATACAACTATGAAACAAACCAAGATAACTGTAGTTGAAAACCAGGGTGAGTTATATGATATAACTTCAGATGGAGCTGTTACGGCATATCATGGTTTGGAAAATGAAATAGAGATACCGGAAGTAATCAATGGTATAGCTGTAAAAAAAATGGATGCAAAATTTACTCAGTATTCGTCTTTTGAACCTTCACGTTGTGGGTTGAAAAAAATAGTATTGCCGGAAGGTCTGGAGATTATTGACGGTTCAGCTTTGAGATTGCTTGTTACTTTGGAGGAGATTGTCTTCCCGTCTACTTTAAATGAAATAGGAGATTATGCATTTGAGTATACAGGACTGAAAAGTGTTACTTTCAATCCTGATTCGTTCCCTGAGAAATTGGGCAACTATGCCTTTAAGAACTGTGGTTTCTTAGAAAAGATAACTATGCCGCAGACAGTTGTTGGTACTGTTACAGGTGTTGGTACTTTTGAATCGTGTACAAAACTGGAAAGCATAAACAACTTTAATAATCTTGATTGTGAAAATTTAAGCAGTAATTTCTATAATACACCTGTTCTGGAGAAGATACTTGTAAGCTCTGCGGAAGATGGTATGTTCTATTATTCAAAAAATGAAGAGAACAACGGCTGGGTGATCATCGGTCGTTCGGGTACACAAACTGAACTCATCATACCGGATAGTTTTAACGGATTACCGGTAACTGAAATAGGAGCATCTGCTTTCGAAAGAGTTGAAGACATTGAAAAGGTTACTCTTGGAGATAATATCGTAAAAATTGGTAATAAGGCTTTTTATGGTTGTACAAATCTTGTATCTTTTGATATAGCAGATGCACATGTAAAAAGCATCGGGAAATATGCGTTCGCGTATGATTATAATTTGGCATCTCACATAACCATAAAATCAGGTTGCGTAGTTGACGAGCATGCGTTCTTCAGATGTTATTCGATTACTGAAGTTACTCTTGAAGAATGTGTACTAAAACACACTTCTTTTGATTGGTGTGTTAATATCGAGAAGATAAACGGTGAGACAAGTAATATTGTAACAATAACTGCTGATGGGAAAAAGAGATGTTTTGGAAATTTCCTTATGGCAAAGTATTTTGATATTACGGAGCAGTCTTCTGAAGAAACGTATCAAGATGAAAAACTAACGGGTGGAACCTTTAGTTATCTTCCAATTACATATTATCGTGTTGGGAATATCGCATATGCTGTCAGGGATGATGGGAAATGGTATGCAGAATATTATCTTGATCCTTTTGCATCAGATATTAATATCCCGGGAATCGTTACTATTGAAGGTGACGAAGTAAAAGCTATACTCGGAGAATTCCTTTTTGAATATTTACTGACCGATAAATGGAATATTATTATTGAGAATGGTATTGAGGATATACTTTCGTATGGGTATGGAAAAATATACAAATTTAGATTCCCTGAAACAGCAAAGAGTTTTACTAAAAAACTTTTTTATGATAACTTAAATAAATCCGACGGATCTCCATATCTTGAGGAAGTCTGTCTGCCGGTGTCCTTAACAAGTATTCCGGAGTATGCATTCAGCAGATGCTACTCTCTAAAAAAAGTCACCTTTGGTGAAAGCTGGAGTACACCTTTGTCAAAAGATATGTTCTCGTTTTGTTATTTACTTGACAATGTGGTTCTCCCGGATGGGATTACTGAGATCCCGGAGAATGCTTTCAGAGGTTGTACCGGTTTAAAAAATATAACTTTACCCAATAACTTGAAGGCAATAGGTGCATATGCTTTTGCGAACACCTGGAGTCTTGAAAATATTGATTTCCCGGAGACTTTAGCTAAATTTGAGACTCGGGACATGACGGAAGAGGGGGCAAGCTGCGCATTTGCCAATAGTGCACTTAAAGCTTTGGATTTAAGCAAGTGTGCAAATCTTATAGAAATACCCGGAGGGACTTTCTGTGGAACAAGATATCTTGATAAAATAATACTCGGTAATGGGATAACTGATATAAAGTGGAATGCTTTTGACAAGACTCCAATCGGCAAGGAATACCTTACAGGAGTAGAGGAGGATATAGCCTGGGAACTGGACTCTCCGGAGGAATACAAAGCTATCACAGAGATAACTTGGTCGGACAAACTAGAAAAAATAGGTAATTCGGCTTTCTATAATGCCTTCTTGGCACCGACGTCGGAAGAGGTCTATGTTCTTGAATTGCCGGATTCATTAAAGTATATAGGCAATAAAGCGTTTAGTGCAGATCCATATAAGAAAAAATCTTCTATGGGTGAAGTGTTACAAACTTGGATCAACAATTTAGACTTAAACGAAGGAAAACTTCCGGAAAATTTACAAAGTATAGGAGAGTATGCTTTTGATTATACAGCTCTTTCGACAGTAGTTATTCCCCTTGGGATGACCCAGGTAGGGGACTATGCTTTTAATTATTCAAACAGTGAGTATGATGCATTAACAACAATAATACTGCATGATGGAATCACAGATATTGGTACAAGGGCTTTTAGCGGTGCTCATATTGATCTGGCGGATGGAAAGCTGGAATTACCTGCGTCGCTCAAACGTATCGGAGCCTTTGCTTTTTATCAAACAAATCCGACAGAATATGTATTTTCTAAAGAAATAGAATACATCGGGGAGATTTTTTTCAATCCTGATACTGTTGAAGGTACTAATACCACATTTGTTATGACAGTATTAAATCCGGATGGAGTTTATCCGGTTATAGATATAGAACCAACGATTATTCCAGATATCAAATTGAAAGTGAGGTGTTATAAAGATTCTGCAGCATATACGTGGGCTCAAGCTATGCTTGCAGCATATCAGGGAACAGAAAGAGAAGGAGATTTTTCAATAGAGTTGCTTGACGAGGATTTAATGTTGAGACTTTATATAAAAAAAGCCGATGGAACCTTGGTGGGAGAGTCTGAACTTGAGTCAGTCAAGTGGTATGATGAAACGATAAATGATGGGAAAGTGCTTTCTGCTCAGACTTCACTGGGGGAGGGTGTTATTTTAGATCATAAATATAGAGTGGATGTTCAAGTTTCAAAGGAAATTAGGTTAAACTATCTGATACCTAAAACCTTAAGCCTGACTATCGATGCTTCGGAAACAAATATAGCAGAGTTCACTATGCCTGTTAGAGAAACAATTGTATATACCGGTTCTCTGCCGCAGCTTGAAAAGAGCGGATTCCGTTTGGCTTTTACGGCTATGGCCGGAGAGGATGAACAGGTATATGCATATCCTGCTCACAGCGGAGAAAAACAGATTACCATAGACGAGGATCTTAAGACTTTTAAGGTAGAAATACCTCGTATAGAAACGACCCTTTCACTTGAAGTTACAGGATATAACAAATATGTTTTAAATAATGTGCAATACAATACAGCTGTAGATGGAGTAGTAGATCTCGGAGTAGTGGAGACTGAACCTGCACTTAGGCTGGAGTATCCTGTTGATTATGTACCGATAAGTAAAAAAGGTGGAAGCATTCATATCGATTTTAATGGAACATTTAAGCTATATAATAAAACAAAGGCTTGTGAAATAAAAGATTTTTCTATGTCATCATCACTTGTTTTATTTGATTCTGCCAAAAAGAGTGTTTCCATTGGAGATGAGCTTGAACTAACATTTGTACCCAAAGACCATACCGTAATTAAATTGGATGGATCAGTGACCATTATTGCATCTTCAACTGATGAATCTATAACTATAGTAAAAATACCTGTGTTGTTAACAGGATATATTAATTTGTCTGTTTTTGAAGAGAGCGGGAATTATCGTTGGAATACTGTTTATGGTGCTATTTTTGATGAAAAAGGAGAAAATATTACCAATGGTGTTATTCCCTTAGGAGGAGAATATACGCCTGGAAAATATACAGCACTTTTCTGGAGTTACGGTACTTTAAAAACTATTCCTGATCCAGATTACTTTGAAAGGAATAATATAGATGGACGTTTTTGGAAAAAGGTTGAAATAGATCTTGAATCAGATGAAGATAAATCAATTGAGGTAAAACATCCGGATTCACCAAAGTTTGAAGATGATATTCATGTGGAGTATTCTTTGACGGCTGATAATATAAGAGGCAATATAGAATATGTACCGATTTATTTTACGTTTAATTGTTACGGGGATTTAACATCGCAAGATAAGACTTTTGTATTTACGGATAATTGTTTAGATATGTGTGGTTTTGTTGAGATAAACGGAAATTATGCGTATCTTTTAAATGGGGGAGAAGTTAGTGCTGTGTTACATACTCCCGATATGGCTAAGAAAAAAGCATACTTAACGATTACAACGTCGGAAGCGTCAGGTACTATTTGTTTGTATGCACGTCCTTTAGGACAGCGTATAGATTTGACAGAAGTGAGTGTTGGAGATTTGGCTACAGCTCAATACACAGACTCTATAATAATGCCACTGTATTCATATGAGGTAATAGCTCCGGCGGAAAACTCAAATATTTCGGCAGGCAATCTTCAGCTCTTTTCTGCCAGTGATAAGAATTCCAGAGCATTAGTTTATGTTGATGATGAATTGTGTTCGGATGTATTTATAGAAAAATCCGCGGTTAGGAAGTCATATGCTTTGCCATATTCTTTTGAAACATATGATTCGGTTGGAATCCATACAATACAAGTTGTAATTGTATATGAGGATTTCAACAGTAATGAACAGGACATCCTGGATCTTATGGTAGATGAAGACAGTTATGGCAATACAATATATTATTATTCGGATGTTTTTTCGGTACTGTATGATATAAATCCTATACCGGAACCTTTGACCCTCATAGTTAGCAATGGACTTAAAAGCACTGATTCAGAAAGTTATAGATATAAAAGTATAACCAAAATGGATTTTGTTGAAAAAACAGTTGATCCATTGGTATTTACTATAGGTAGTGGGGTTTTAAACAACGAAAACAAAATAGCAAATGATTTTGTTTTTGATTACCATTTGACTATGTCACATCCTGAACTTGTAGATGCTGAAAGCGTAAGTTTGGATGTTTACTGTGGAGAAAATATTAATGAGCCGATAATACACAATGTTAAGTTGATCAGAAATCAATTGACCGGCGATTTTGAAGGAACACTCACCTTAAAGGGGGGTACCGTATCTGTAAATGAAATGCCTTATTACGTTGATGTTAAATACGGATATGTCAGGTATACTGATACAGATGATATTAACACAGAATATCTGGCAAAGATGACGGAAAAAAGAAAGACTCTATGGGAAAGCGTACTGAAAACATCAGAAGAAGAAAAGGAGCTTTACGACAGTATGCGAGTAGATATGGATGATGTCGAACTGATCCTGACATATTTATGTAATGATTTTACAGAGGAGGAAAAGCAAAATATACGGGATTATTTTATAGTTGGTAATAAACTTGCGGATAACTATGATCAGATGGTTGATGATTTGACAAACTCAGGAGAAGCCATACAGCTTATTGCCAATGACTTTGTGGCTTTGAAAAATGGTGTCGGGGTGACTTCTGAGGAGCTTATAATGAAAGGTGCTCAATCAATTGAATACGATGATAGAGCATTATATATGTTATATGAAGAAGATTCAGCCACTGTTTATGATCTTGATAATGACTGCTTGGTAAAGTTTGAACTTGATGCAGATGTCGACGAAAGCAATAACTATAATACCGATAGTTATGGTTTGGCTGCTACCAGCATTATAAATAGTGATAGTACGCCATCAAGTTCAAGGGCACGTAAGTTGGCTGACTCGACCGATGCCTCTGACGACGAATCCGATACAATTGACATGGCCTCTATAACATCACACAAAGGTGCAACATTGACTGTTAAAGAAAAGGAAAACATCCGTGACAGCTATGTTTTACCAGGGTTAGATGCTGCTGAACTGATTGTTCAAGAATTAACAGACAAAGCTTATACAGGTTATCAATTGAAATTATATGAGGATGTAGGTAAAGAATTAGCTGAGATAGAAAAACTTAGTACAAGAATAAAAGAAATAAATGAATTGCCTAATGGCTGGGGCACATCGAAATTTTGGGGAAAAGCAAAAGAAGACATACTTAAATCAATAGCAGATCACAACAAGGCAATAGAAGACATTAAAAAGAATGGGCCTAAAGGGAAAATATTTTATCCGGTATTAAAAAAAGTGGGACAGATTATTTCAAAACTTAAAGCAGCCGCTTATTCTCCGAGTACGGCTGCAGAGGTGCTTAAGGAAGCGACGAGGTATTCGTCAAGTCTTTTCCAATCAAAAGCTTTTAAAGTTATCGGATCAGTTATAATGGTAGCATTTATTATTAACGATGCAGTGAATCTTGTGAGCAATTATTTTTCAATGATAAATGAAAGTGAGAAAAATGATGGCATAATTGCGATATTGGCTGAAGATATGGTAAAGTGTGGGTATGCATATAAGGAGAAATATGGTTATTATTTTAAGGATTATATAGTAGATAAAGATAAGCAGATGAAAAAAGCTGAAGAAATCTATCGTGAGTTTTATGACGATCTGGAGGAGGAGTTTAATGGATATTTGTGTAAACTCTGGTCTTCTTATTTGGCCTTAGTAAGCGATTTAACATCTGTTGTTACTACAATTGCTTTACCTAAAAAGGAAGCAACTATTTTTGGCTTGGGAGCAACTATAGTATCTAGCTATTCAAGTGCTTTCAGTGATGCAAAATTATTAAAGAATTATTTAGAAATAGATAAAGACTGGGATATTTTTATAGAAGAAGTGCGTGACCCTGTCGATCGTCATGTTGAAAATGGCAAAAAAGATCCTGATACTGATTCGGGTGCATTATCGGCAGCTAGTAAGAAAAATGGGATGCCTATTCCGTTTAAACTTTTGATAGATCCTGCCGGATATGCTTATGAAGCAGTAAGCTCAAATCGTGTAGAGGGTGTAACAGCACGTGTATATTATCGAGATCCAAATACCGGTGAAGCTGTTTACTGGGATGAAGCAGATTATTATGGTGAGATTAATCCTCAATATACAGGAGAAGACGGAACATATAGTTGGTTTACACCTGCCGGCCAATGGTTAGTGTGTCTGGAAAAGGATGGGTATGAGAAAGCTACAAGCGAAAATGATCCTGCAGCGATAGACGGATGGTTACCTATACCTCCGCCACAACTCGATGTCAATATTTCTATGATATCTACGGCTAATCCTGAAATTGAGGATATAAAAGCTTCACCTGATGGAGTAAAAATAAAATTCAGCCAGTACATGGATATTGATTCTCTTGATAAAGCATCATCATTATTAAGATTTACTATGGAAGGGCTTCCGATAGCCTATGATTATTATTTCGAGGATGCGGAAGAAAGTCCGGAATATCAAGGTGTGTATTATGGGCAAATACTGGTACTGACTGTAAGGGACGGTAAACTGCCTGTTGGTAAACATATCAAAATAGAAATTGATAAAGGAATAAAAAACTATGCAGGAAAAGAACTTGGTAAGTATAAGAGTGACGATATTGAAGTGAAGCAACACGTTGGAAGTATTACTTGTGTACAGGATAGCATTGAAACAGGTATAGGGAAAGAGGTTAGTGTTGTTGTACTGGTAAAAGACACCTCTGGAAACTATATGCAAAATGTAAAGGTAAATGCTATAACTGAAAATGGAACTATTACAGTTAATAAGAGTTCGATTACAGATGATAACGGATGTGCAAAGTTCACTTTAAACGGCATATCGATAGGAGACGGAAGTATAAGGTTTAGTGCAGAAGATTATACAGATGTGCTTATGACGCGTGTTTCCATCCAGCCTGAAGTAACTAACGTTGAAAGGAAGCTCATAGGAATAAAGATCGCTACATCTCCCGACAAAACTGAGTATGTTGAAGGAGAAAAGTTTGATCCTACGGGTATGAAAATACTGGGAATATATAGTGATCAGAGTAGTTCAGAGATTACGGGATATACTTATACACCTAAAGATAATCTGATAGTTGAAGATACTGAGATTACAATTAATTATACAGAATCAGGATCATCACAGAGTGCCAAAATAACAATAATAGTTAACCATAAAGCCTCTGAGAATCCAAGTGGTACACCTGAACCCACACCGGAGACCGGTATCAGCGGGACACCTGAACCTACTCCGGAGCCGGGTATTAGTAGTACACCTGAACCTACACCGGAGACCGGTATCAGCGGGACACCTGTGCCTACACCGGAGCCTGGTATTAGCAGTACACCTGAACTCACACAGAATCCCGATATCAGCAGCACACCTGAACCTGTACCTGGACCAGACGTAAGCAGCACACCTCTGCCTATTGAGAAGCTTGATTCGAACGATACACCGACTCCGATAATAACACCAGGTGCAACGCAGATACCGAGCTCATCAGTAGAAGTGAAGTCTGATGGTACTACCATAACTACTACAATAACCACCAATAAGGATGGAAGTTCATGTAAGCAGATTACTAAGGTTAGTGCTAATGGCAGTATTAAAATGACAATAGTTACTGAAGTTCCTGTGATAGAAGAGGATGGCGAAAAGTCGGTAAAGAAAACGAAGTTTGTTTACACCGTTACAGAGAAAGGAAAGGCTAAGCTGGTGAAAGTCACCACTGATGAGTCTGAAATCTCTATACCGGCTATAGTAACTATCAATGGAACAAGATGTAGAGTAGTTACTATAGGGAAAAAAGCTTTCAAGGGTAACACTTCCATTACTAAGATTGTGATCGGTAAGTATGTAGAGACTATCGGCACCAAGGCTTTTGCAGGCCTTAAGGACCTGAACGATATAAGCATCAGTTCTTCAAAGCTCAGCAAGGTAAGCAAGAGTGCATTCTATAAGATATCTAAGGATGCTAAGTTCTATATCAAGGCTAAGAAGTCCGCATGCAAGGCTATAGCAGCCCTGATCACAAAATCAGGTGTAAAGAAAGTTAACTACGAGAGAGTTAAATAATATGCCTTTTCCTCCGGTTTTACCGCCGGATGAATATAGAAACACGGGATTGTCCCTATGGCAGTCCCGGTGTTTCTTATACAGGAAAAATGGTTCTTGCGGGTGATGTAGGTCACCCGGTTTTTTTATATAATGACGGAGAAATAAAGAAAAGGGCTACCATAAAGCCTAAGAACAAGGAGAATGAAAGTATGAAGAAAAAAGCAGCTTTATTAATGTG
>Ga0310691_10006350_pt1 | contig 12618 bp, 12 predicted proteins | sample 176DNAGHGlowgp2_FD_203887 | JGI IMG/M metagenome (GOLD analysis project Ga0310691, IMG submission 203887) | Sheep rumen microbial communities from Palmerston North, Manawatu-Wanganui, New Zealand - 1766 DNA GHGlow gp2 (v2) (version 2) | ecosystem: Host-associated > Mammals > Digestive system >... | reverse complement strand
GTCAATATGTGGATTTGTAATTCAGCTTCAGGTTCAACGCTTACCGATCAGCCTTTTTTGAGGAGATCCAGGGCGGTTTTGAGGAGGTCACCGACAGTGGCTGCCTTGTTGACAGCCAGCTTGATGGCGCCTTTCTCGATGATGTTCAGCTTGTGGTCCTTGTTCTTTTCAAACCAGTCCATCAACAGTTTCAGATCTTCGTCAGTCATGGTTCTTCTTTCCTTTCTTTCTTTTCCAGGGTCAGAATAATCAGTTCGCATGGGTTGCAGATCCGCGGAATGCGTGGTTTGGCCCCGTTGGTCATTCCCCGTGAGAGCAGCATTTTCCCTTCTCCGTACAGGCCGTCGGTCAGCTTCGGGAACAGGCCCTGCCCCGGAGCGTACAGGCCGCGGCCGAGGATCTGGATCTGCCCTCCATGGGCGTGGCCGCAGAGGGTCAGGTCGATATCCCGTCCGTCTACCCAGTCCCGCCAGTCTTCCGGGTGGTGGCAGAGGAGCAGGCGGTAGCCTTCCTCCTGCTCAAAGCGGTCCAGGAAGGCTGTGTCAGGCGTTCCCTTCGCACTGGACAGCCCGCCGATGCGGATGCCGCCGAAGGCGGTGCTGCGGTTGTCCAGGAGGGTTACCCCGCTCTCCCGGATCAGCTGGAAGAGTTCCTCCCGGCGTCTGAACTTTCGCTCATGGTTCCCGACGGAGTAGAACACCGGCACGATCCCCGGGACAATCCGGAGAAAGCGCTCTGCATGATCATTGTTCCTCCGGTGACGATCGACCAGGTCTCCCGGCAGAAGCACCGCGTCGCACCGGGCGAACTCCTCCAGCACATCCTCAAAAGGCGAGGAGTGGATGTCCGGAGCTACGGCAAGGCGGAGGGGTGCGGTGATCTTATCCGTCCGGAACGTATACTCAGTCAGCTTTCGCTTCATGCGGCCTCCGGCAGAGGATCAGACAGGTGATGCATCCGATGAGCAGGACTGCTGCGTACACGGTCAGGCGGATCGCAGCGCCGGAAAGCAATGCATGGTACTGGATGGACAGGCTCGGAGACGCACCCGCGATCAGCGGTCCGATACCGGTCAGGAAATAGAGCCCGACCCCGCCGGCCATAACCAGCACGGCGGCACCCATAGCCGATCCGATATACTTCAGGCTGATCCTCAGTTTCCGGCTCTCCAGCAGGGCGATCAGGCCGGCAAGCAATGCGCACAGCGCCAGTGCTGCCCAGCGGATCCCGGTCAGGAAGCGGATCACATTGCCTACATCCACACGTTCCGCCGCCTTGCTTGTGCCGATCCCGATCACGGGCAGACGCAGGGGCAGGATGATCCGAAGGACGCTCTCGGCCACCGCGTTCGCGGCATCTGTCGCGCGGAGTTCCGCTTCCTCGCCGGGGCCTTCTTCTCCGCTGCCTGCCGGAGTGGCGTCTGCCAGAAACGCATTCAGCATTTCTTCGGTATCAAAGGCCGGCGCTTCCCCCGCCTCCCCGTTTGTCAGGAAGGTGTTCCACCAGCGGGCGGCCTGGTCATTCATCTCCGCCACCTTTTCCGCGGTCACGTATTTCTTCGCCGTATCGGCGGAGAACTGATAGATCGGGGCCAGCTTGTCAATTTTATTTCTGATCAGCTGTAATTCCAGCTTCTGCACGAACCCGTCCACCGGTGTTCCGCCTTCCTTCAGCGCCGGATCGACCGCCCGGGCGGCCACATAGGAAAAGCCGAAAAGTGCGAGGGTACAGGTCAGCAGGAAAGCCAGCAGCCAGCAAAGGATCTTCTTCATACGACCACCGTCGCTTTCACGGCCGCATTGATCAGCTTCACGATCAGCGGCCCGTACCGGAAGGCGAAGAACGCCATGCCGGCCAGAACCGGCAGGGCGAGCAGGAGTGGCATCAGCCACACACCCTTTCCAGGTCTTTTCTTCTCAGTGCTCACTTTTCCTTGTTCTCTCCCTTCTTCTGTGGCGGCGGCTCTGGACGTCGTCCTTCATGGGCGCTTCGCCCCGGAGCTCCAGTAGCCGGTCACGCAGCTTCGCGGCGCGCTCGAACTCGAGGTCCTTCGCCGCGGTGATCATCTCATCCTCGATCTGCCGCATCAGCGCGGCGCGCTCGTCTTCTGTCAGGGCTGCCGAAGCGGTCTCCTCCACGCGGCGCGTAATCTCAATCACGCTGCGGATCGCATTGCGCACGGTCTCCGGCGTGATGCCGTTCAAGCGGTTGTACTCTTCCTGCAGCGCCCTGCGGCGGTTGGTTTCGGACATGGCCTTCGCCATGCTCTCCGTCAGTTGGTTGCCGTAGAGGATGACCCGTCCGTCCACATTGCGCGCGGCGCGGCCGATCGTCTGCACCAGCGAAGTCTCGCTGCGCAGAAAACCTTCCTTGTCCGCGTCGAGAATCGCCACCAGTGCGACTTCCGGCAGGTCCAGGCCTTCCCTCAGCAGGTTGATGCCAACCAGTACATCATACTCTCCCAGGCGCAGGTCGCGCAAGAGCTCCATGCGTTCCATCGTCTGGATATCGCTGTGGAGATACCGCACACGGATATCCAGATCTTTCAGGTATTCAGTCAGGCTTTCGGCCATGCGCTTGGTCAGCGTCGTAACGAGGATGCGTTCGCCTTTCTCCGTGACCCTGCGGATCTCCCCGACCAGATCGTCCACCTGGCCGGTCGCCGGCCGCAGGATCACCTGCGGATCCAGCAGGCCTGTCGGCCGGATGATCTGCTCGACGACCTGCTGCGCGCGTTCGCGCTCGTACGGTCCGGGCGTCGCGGAAACGAAGATCGTCTGCCCGATGCGCCGCTCGAATTCCTCAAAGAGCAGGGGGCGGTTGTCGTAGGCGGACGGCAGGCGGAAGCCGTATTCCACAAGGGTGTTCTTCCGTGCCCGGTCCCCGTTGTACATTGCGCGGATCTGAGGCACGGTCACATGGCTCTCGTCAATGATGGTCAGGAATTCACCCGGAAAGTAGTCCAGCAGCGTATACGGTGCATCCCCCGGCTTGCGGCCGTCAAAGTAGCGGGAATAGTTTTCGATTCCCTGACAGTAGCCGATCTCCCGCATCATTTCGATGTCGTAGCGGGTGCGCTGCGCGATGCGCTGGGCTTCCAGGAGGCGGTTGTCCGCCTCAAACTCCTCAATACGCTTCTTCAGGTCCTGCTCGATCTCGCCGATATGCTCCTCCATATGCGCCGGATCCGTTGCGTAATGCGTCGCCGGAAAGAGGGCTGCATGCTCCAGCGTCGCCAGTGCGTGGCCGCTGACCGCTTCGATAACGGAGATCCGTTCGATCTCGTCCCCGAAGAGTTCCACGCGGATCGCCTTCTGGTTCTCACCGGCCGGAATGATCTCGATCACGTCGCCCCGGACGCGGAAGGTACCGCGTTCAAAGTCTGTATCGTTGCGCTCGTACTGGATGTCGACCAGGTCGCGGATCAGCTTCCGTCGGTCGTATTCCATGCCCGGGCGCAGGGACAGCATCTGCCCTTCGTATTCGCTCGGGTCGCCCATGGAATAGATGCAGCTGACAGACGCGACAATAATGACATCCTTCCGCTCGCGCAGGGCCGCGGTGGCGGAATGGCGCAGACGGTCGATCTCGTCGTTGATGGACGCGTCCTTTTCAATGTAAGTGTCGGAAGAAGCGATGTAAGCCTCCGGCTGGTAATAGTCATAATAGCTGACGAAGTATTCCACGCGGCTGTCGGGAAAGAACGCCTTCAGCTCACTGCACAACTGGGCGGCCAGCGTCTTGTTGTGCGCGATGACGAGCGTCGGCATCTGCACTTTCTCAATGACCGACGCTATGGTGAACGTCTTGCCGCTGCCCGTAACGCCCAGCAGGATCTGGTCCTTCAGCCCGGCTTTGACGCCTTCCGCCAGCGCCTCGATAGCCTGGGGCTGGTCTCCGGATGCCGCGTAAGGCGCCTTCAGGACAAACTGATCCATGCTTTCTCCTCATGCTCCGGGTAGCGCATCGTGACGGTTTCCCCGTCCTTTGCGGCCCATGTTTTCTCAAAAATCTTCCTAACTTCCGGCAGATATTGCTCCGGATTCTCCAGGCTGGTGCTGAAGTGGGTCAGCAGCAGCGCCCCGGCTTCCGCCTTCCGGGCGATCCCGGCTGCTTCGGGAAAGATCATATGATGGTTCTTCAGCGCCTGGGGCATCTTCTCCTCATCCCCGTACATGCCTTCGAGGATCAGGAGATCCGCTCCCCGTGCGTTCTTTTCCAGTGTTTCGCAGGGACGGGTGTCCGTGGAGAAGACAAGGGTGATGCCCCGGCGCCGTTCACCGAGCACCTGCTCCGGCCGGATCTTCTTCGGGCCGACATGTACCGTTTCTCCCTGCTGGAGGCGCTTCCAGTCCTCAAGCGGAACGCCCAGGGCCTTCGCCTTTCCCGGATCGAAGACCGCCTGCCGCTCCAGCACAAGCCGGTAGCCGAAGCACGGAATGCCGCCGTGATCCACCGGGAAGGCATGGATCTTCAGGCCGATCAGCTCTGCGTCCCCTCCCTCGGGCGGCAGCTCGTGAAGCAGCACGGTATAGGAAAGCGGCGGCACAATGACGCAAAGCCCTTCCACCACCCGTTTGAGCCCTTTCGGCCCCCAGATGTGAAAGGGCTGATCCCGTCCGGCTTTTTCGAGGCTGAGCAGCAGCCCGGCAAGGCCTGTGCAGTGATCCCCGTGGTAATGGGTCAGCAGCAGGCCGTCCAGGCAGCGGAAACCCCAGCCGAGCCTGCGGATACCGACCTGGGTCCCTTCCCCGCAGTCGATCAGCAGGCTCTGGCCGTTCACGCGCACATAGAGGGAAGACAGCGCCCGTTCCGGAATCGGCAGCGTCCCGCCGGTCCCCAGGGTACAAAACTCAAGCACTGTGCTTCCCTCCTCTTTCTCAGTTTTCCCAGGCCGCGATCTCGTCGTAGAGCGCCATATACTTCTTTGCGGACGCTTCCCAGGAAACATCTTTCTGCATGTTCCGTTGCACAATTTCATCCCAGTGCCAGCGGTCGGTGAAATAAACCGTCTTCGCGTTGTTGATCGCATCCAGGAGCCGGTTCGCGCTGTACTGCTCAAAGGTGAAGCCGTTTCCTTCGGTCCAGTCGCCCTGATACGGCAGGACCGTGTCCTTCAGTCCGCCGGTCTCCCGGACGATCGGTACCGTACCGTAGCGCATAGCGATCAGCTGAGTCAGGCCGCAGGGCTCGAACAGGCTCGGCACCAGCAGTGCGTCAGCACCGGCGTAAATCTGGTGAGCCAGGGCTTCATTATACGAAATGTAGGCACAGACGCTTCCCTTGTTCTCGCTCTCAAAATAGCGGAAGGCATTCTCGTATCGGGGATCGCCCGTACCGAGGACGACCACCTGGGTGTTTCCGTCGACCAGCTGCGGGAAGACCGCGTCCACCAGGTCGAGGCCCTTCTGGTCCGTCAGCCGGGAGATCAGGCCCAGGATCATCTTGTCCGGGTCCGGATCCAGTCCGAGCTTTTCCTGAAGGGCAAGCTTGTTTGCCTTCTTTTTATCCAGCACATCTTCCACAGTATACGTCTCAGCAAGGAGCTGGTCCGCCGCCGGATTCCATTGTTCCACATCGATGCCGTTCACGATGCCGCAGAGTTTCGGGCAGTGATAGCGGAGATGCCCGTCCAGGTTCTCGCCGAAGGCCGGGGTCTGGATCTCCTCGGCATAGGTCTCGCTGACCGTGGTAATCTTGTCCGCGAAGGCCAGGCCGCCCTTGAACATGTTGGCCTCATCTTCGTTGTACTTGAGGATCGGGTAGTCGAACAGATCATCCGGCAGCCCGGACCAGTACTTCAGGTGCTGGATGCTGCAGATGCCCTGGAACCGGAGATTATGGATCGTCAGCACGGACCTCGCCTTCCCGACCGGGGTGTTCTGGAATTTCCGGCGCAGATAAATCGGCAGGAGCGCCGCCTGCCAGTCGTGACAGTGGATGATCTCCGGCACCCATTCCAGGTAGTTCATGATCGCCAGGGCGGCCTTGGAGAAGAAGCAGTACTTCGGGATATCCTCCCACAGCCCGGTATAGGGATTGCCCCAGTCAAAGAACTCCCGGTTCTCGACAAAGTCGTAGGTCACGCCGTCCAGGCTCATCTCCATGATCCCGACAAAGAAGGTTCGCCCTTCCATGGTCAGGTCCATCATGAAGGAGCCCTTGTATTTCAGCTGTTCCTTGTACTTCCGCGGAATACAGGCATACAGGGGAAGGATCACGCGCACCTCGCACCCCTCGCTGACCAGCGCGCGGGGCAGCGCGTACATCACGTCGCCCAGCCCGCCCGTCTTGATGAACGGATAGCATTCCGAGCCAACAAAGGCGATCCTGCGCTTCTGCTTCTTTGCTGTCATGGCTTCATTCCTCCTCGTGTCTTATACGGACCTGTGTCCGTTGTTTTTCTCTTTCCCGCGCATCCGGCGGCCTTTAATATCAGTATACCAGATTCCCCGCCCGAAAGGAAGAAAAAAGCGCATGAAGAAATCATGGATATTTTTTGCTTTTATATTGTAGATTCTGTCTTTTTCCTATAAAATAGAAATGTTATCGCTTTGGTTAAGGAGTGCCGGCTATGCGCAAGCTGATCGAGTTCAGGAATATCGTCAAAAACTTCGACGGACAGATCGTCCTCAAGGGTGTCAATCTGAATATCTACGAAAATGAGTTTGTTACTCTGCTGGGTCCTTCCGGCTGCGGAAAGACGACGCTGCTGCGCATCCTGGGCGGCTTCCTGGAGCAGGACGAGGGGACAGTGATCTTCGACGGGCAATGTATCGACAATGTGCCGCCCTACAAGCGGGAGATCAATACCGTCTTCCAGCGCTATGCCCTGTTCCCGCACCTGAATGTTTATGAAAACATCGCTTTCGGCCTGCGGATCAAGAAGACCGGTGAGGACATCATCTCCCAGAAGGTCAACCGCATGCTCTCCCTGGTCAACCTGGAAGGCTATGGCAAGCGCAACGTGACCAAACTCTCCGGCGGCCAGCAGCAGCGCGTAGCCATCGCCCGCGCTCTGGTGAACGAGCCGAACGTCCTGCTTCTGGACGAACCCCTCGGCGCGCTGGACCTGAAACTGCGCAAGGAGATGCAGCGCGAGCTCAAACGCATCCAGCAGGAGGTCGGCATCACCTTCATCTATGTCACCCACGATCAGGAAGAAGCCCTGACCATGAGCGACAAGATCGTGGTCATGAACGCCGGCTCCATCGAGCAGATCGGCACCCCCCTGGAGATCTACAACGAGCCGGCCAACGCCTATGTCGCCCGGTTCATCGGGGAAAGCAATATTGTCGACGGCATCATGGTCTCAGACTACAAGGTCCGCGTGGATGACAAGAACTATGAATGCGCGGATTTCGGTTTCCGGCCGAACGAGCCGGTGGATGTGCTGATCCGGCCGGAGGATTTCAAGGTTGTCAAGCCCCGGGAGGGCGTCCTGCGCGGCGAGGTCAAGAGCGTTGTGTTCAAGGGTGTCCACTATGAGCTGATGGTGGAGACCAAGACCGGCACCAGCAAGACCGTCAAGATGCACGTGGTCACCCAGCACGACATCGTCAACAAGCAGGCCGGCGAGAAGATCAGCGCGAACGACTTCTATGTTGATTCCGACGACCTGATCAACAAGGACATGACAGATCAGGATTTCATCTCCATCGCCAATGCTCAGGCCTGGGACGACCAGAACCGGGACATCTCCCTGACCCATGTGCGGCATGACATCGAAAACCGGCCCGGCATCTACTCGATCACCTTCGCCACAGAGAAGAAGACCGAAGTGACCGTCAAGGTCTACGTGGTCCACCCCGAATACGTGGAGGACGCGCGCCACAACATCGGCATCAGCGCGCTGGACTTCTTTATCACTGCGGACGAGATCATGGAATCCATGGCAATCTCCACCGACCTGAAGACCTGGGCCAGCGCGGAGGCCTGGAACCTGCAGGACGACTCCCCTGTCAGCATCACGGACGTCAAGTTTGACTTCGACCCGGCGACCATCCAGGAAGGTACCTACGATATCACCTTCGCGACCCAGGGCCGTGAGTACAAAGTGGAGACGACCTCCGCCCATGAGACCGGGGACCGCGTCGGCCTGAGCTTCGGGCCGGACGATATCCATGTGATGCATAAGGAAGTGGCTGAAGTATGAAATCCTTTTTCAGAATGAGCTACCCTTACATCCTGTGGATCGCCGTGTTCATCGTCGCGCCGATGGTCATGATCCTGCTCTACGCGCTGACCCGGGGCGGCAACAACACGCTCACCTTCCACTTTACGCTGGAGAACTTCGGCCGCTTTTTTTCGGATCCTGACTTTATGCGTGTGCTGTGGACCAGCCTGCGGATCGCCTTCATTACCACGGTGTGCTGTATCCTGATTGGCTACCCGGCGGCGCTGTTCATCGCCAACCTTTCAGAGCGGAAGCAGACGCTGATGATCCTGCTGATGACGCTGCCAATGTGGATCAACATGCTGCTGAAGACCTATGCATGGCGCGGCATCCTGATGAACTTTGACGACATGGGCAGCGAAATCAAGGTGTTCATCGGCATGGTGTACGACTTTCTGCCCTATATGATCATCCAGATCCACACAGCCATCGCCAAGCTGGATCCCAACCTGCTCGTCGCCGCCAGTGATCTGGGGGCCAACAGGTGGAAAGCCTTCGCGAAGGTCACGCTGCCGCTGAGCGTTCCCGGCATTATCTCCGGGGTGACGCTGGTGTTCCTGCCCGCTGTTTCCAGCTTTGTGATCCCGAAGCTTCTGGGCGGCGGCAACTACGTGCTCATCGGCACGCTGATCGAAAACTATTTTCTCGTTGCCGGGGACTGGAACTTCGGCAGCGCGATCTCCCTGATCATGGCGCTGATCATCATCGCCGCCATGTATATTACCCGGAAGATTGACCGGGGTGCGGAGGAGTGAGCAGCATGAGTGAAACAACCCTTACGCGGAAGCGGGAGCACCATTTTTTCCGTTCCGGATACCTGATCCTGGTTTTGCTGTTCATCTATCTTCCCATCGCCTATGTAATGCTCTTCTCCTTCAACGATTCGAAGAGCATGATCAAGTTTTCCGGCTTTTCCCTCCGGTGGTATGAGGAGATGGTCAACAACCCGGACATGCTGGAAAGCCTCAAGTATACCGTGATCATCGCCGTCATCGCCACGGTGTGCTCCACGGTGATCGGTACAATTGCTGCCATCGGCATTTCCAAGGCCCGGAAGCTCATCCGCACGATCATCCTGGAGGTCAACAACCTCCCGGTGCTCAATCCCGATATCGTAACCGCCATCGGCCTGATGCTGCTCTTCCTTTCCATGAAGGTCCGGCGCAGTATCGTCACCCTGACGCTGGCGCATATCACCTTCTGCATCCCCTACGTGATCCTGTCGGTGCTGCCGAAGCTGCGCCAGCTGGACGACAACGTGGCGGAAGCGGCCATGGATCTGGGAGCCACGCCCTGGAAAGCCCTGATCAAGGTCATCCTTCCCCAGATCTACCCGGCGATCTTGTCCGGCGCCCTGATCGCCTTCAGCATGTCCTTTGATGATTTCGTCATTTCGTATTTCACCGCGGGCATGGATGTGCAGAACATCTCCATGTACGTTTATTCCATGAAGCGGTTCAATCCCGCTGTCAACGCTCTGTCTGCCGTGATCGTAATCGTGGTGACCGTGATCCTGGTCCTGGCCAACCTGATTCCGTATCTGAGGAATAAGAAAATGAACAAGGAGGAACAATAACCATGAAGAAACTGATTGCCGTACTGACTGCTCTGGCGCTTGCCGCGCTGCCTCTCCTCGCCTTCGGCGAGGGTTCCGCGGAGGATTTCGGCGGTGCGACCCTGAACGTGTACAACTGGGGCGAGTATATTGATAAAGAAGTGCTGCGCAGCTTTGAAAAGCAGTACAACTGCAAGGTCAACTACAAGACCTTTGAGTCCAACGAAGCGCTGTATACCAACATCATCGGCGGCGACGATCCCTGGGACATCCTGGTTCCCAGCGATTACATGATCGAACGGCTGATCCGGGAAAAAAGGCTCCAGCCCCTGGACAGGGACATCGTCAACAACCTGGACAACCTGACGGACAAGGTGAAAAATCTGCCCTTTGACCCGGAGAACACCTACTCCGTTCCCTACCTGTGGCAGAGCGTCGGCATCGTGTACGACACCACGAAGGTGGACGAAGCCACGGTGGAGGAAAAGGGCTGGGATATTTTCCTGGATTCCGGGCTGCAGGGCCATGTGTATATGTATGATTCCTCCCGGGACGGATTCATGGTCGCCCTGAAAGCTCTCGGCTTCTCCACGAACACGGACAACGAAGAAGAGATCCAGCAGGCCTATGACTGGCTGCTGCAGATGAACGCCGCCCTGAAGCCCTCTTACGTTACGGATGAAATGATCGACGGCATGGCGGAAGGCCTCAAGTGGATGAGCCTTGGCTACAGCGGCGACATCGCCTATATCCTGAATGAAAACGATGACATGGCCTTCTGCGCCCCGAAGCAAGGCACCAACATCGCTGTGGACGCCATGGTCATTCCTGCCAACGCGGGCAATCCCAGGCTGGCCAACTACTTCATCCGCTTCATCACGGAATATGAAAACAGCCTCGCCATTTCCACCGAAACCGGCTATGCCTCCCCCAACGCGCAGGTCCTGGAGGAGCTGAGCGGCCCCGGAGGCGAATATGAGGGAAACAGCGCCTTTATCCCCCGCGCCGGCTATGACAAGGATGAAATGTACACCGACAACCCCGACCTGGCTGCCAGGCTTTCCGACCTGTGGCTGAAGGTTATGGCCACCAAATAAACCCATCGCCGCAAACGATTGGTATTGAATCGGAGGAACCCGTATGAATCAGGGAAATACAGAAAAAATGGAGAAGGCCCCGGAACGCAGACCGGTCATTTTCTCCGGCATCCAGCCCAGCGGCATGCTGACCCTGGGCAACTATATCGGTGCGCTCCGCCGCTTCTCGGAGCTGCAGGACCGGTACGACTGCATCTACTGCGTCGTGGATGAACACGCCATCACCGTCCGGCAGAACCCGGCGGATCTCCGCCGCCGCTGCCTGGAGCTGACAGCCCTGTACCTGGCAAGCGGCCTCGACCCGCAGAAGTCGATCCTCTACTGCCAGAGCCACGTCAGCGCCCACGCGGAGCTGGCATGGATCCTGAACTGCTTCACCTACATGGGCGAACTCAACCGGATGACCCAGTTCAAGGACAAGTCCGCCAAGCATGCGGACAACATCAACGCAGGTCTCTTCACTTACCCGGTGCTGATGGCCGCGGACATCCTGCTGTACCAGACGAGCTATGTCCCCGTCGGTGCGGACCAGAAACAGCACCTGGAGCTCACCCGGGACATTGCTCAGCGCTTCAACGGCGTCTACGGCGACGTCTTTACCGTTCCGGAACCGCTGATCAGCAAGACCGGCGGCCGGGTCATGAGCCTGCAGGAACCGGAGCGCAAGATGAGCAAGAGCGACCCGGAGGATACTTTCATCTCCCTGGTCGACGATCCGGACACGATCCGGCGAAAGATCAAGCGCGCGGTAACTGACTCCGACGCCGAGATCCGCTTCGACCCGGAGAACAAACCCGGCGTCAGCAACCTGCTGAACATCATCAGCGCGCTGACCGGCGAAAGCACGGACGATATCTGTGCCGGCATGGCCGGCCAGGGTTACGGTACCCTGAAGACCCGCGTGGCGGATGTCGTCATTGAAGCGCTCGCCCCGATGCAGGCCGAGTACAAGCGCCTGATCGGCGATAAGGAATACCTGATGAAGGTCCAGTCCGAAAGCGCCGAAAAGGCAGCGTACCTGGCGCAGAAGACTCTGCGTAAGGTACAGAAGAAGATCGGTTTTGCAGCAAGACTGTAAAGATGAAAGAGGTTCAGGAATGAAACGGTTTCTCGCGCTGGTTTGTGCGTTGTTGTTGATCGGTTCCTTCTCCCTTGCTGACGGGAGCGTCCCCGGCAGCCGGATCTGCCTGGTCTGCGGCAGCCCGACCGACGAGAGCGAATGCCCCGTCTGCGGAGCGCTGCGGGAATGCTGGGTTTGCTATGACTGCCTGACAAAGAACCTGTCGGATACCTGCATGGTCTGCAGGACGGAGAAGCGGGATTCCCTCGCCTGCCAGGCGGAGGATCCCCGCCCGCTGACCGCATGGCCGGCCGTCAGTCACCTGGCTGCCGAAGGCGATCCCGAAAACCTGCTCCGGCTGGGCAGATACTATGAGAAAGGGATCATGGTCACGCAGGATACGGACCAGGCGCTCGCGCTGTTCCGGAAAGCCGGCGAGGCAGGCTATGCCCCTGCCTGGCTCTACCTGGGCAAGCTGTACGACGGTGGCATCATGGTCGGCCAGGACTTTACGGCTGCCATGGAATGCTACCAGAAGGCAGCCGACCTCGGCGATGCGGAAGCCTTCTGGTATATCGGTTCCTTCTATGAGGAGGGATCCGGCGTCGCGCAAAGCTATTCCATGGCGATGGACTATTACCAGATGGCCGCGGACCGCGGCGACGCTGACAGTATCATGAGCATTGCCAGCTTCTACCTGAAGGGGTACGGCGTCGGGGAAGATCCGCAG
>Ga0310691_10006349_pt1 | contig 12618 bp, 8 predicted proteins | sample 176DNAGHGlowgp2_FD_203887 | JGI IMG/M metagenome (GOLD analysis project Ga0310691, IMG submission 203887) | Sheep rumen microbial communities from Palmerston North, Manawatu-Wanganui, New Zealand - 1766 DNA GHGlow gp2 (v2) (version 2) | ecosystem: Host-associated > Mammals > Digestive system >... | reverse complement strand
AGGTCGGAGATGGAGAAGCCCATGGCCGTAAGTTGCGGCATCATCCGGCTCAGTGTCTCACTCTCGGCACTGGAGAACTCCACCACCTCGGGGAAAAGCACTTTCTGGGTCATCCAACTGTGATTGCGCACCTTTTTCATATATTCTTCATACAGCACACGGATATGGGCCCGATGCTGGTCGATAATCATGAGTCCCGACTTGACCGCAGTCATGATATAACGCCCTTTGTACTGATAGTGGACAGGCGACCGGTCTGTGACAATCTCACTGGCCGGAGTGGCCTCGATACCGCCGTCTTCTTCCTCAGGGGCGAAGAGTTCCTGCTCCTGAGAGTCGGGGGTATTCTCTTTTGAGGGATAGAGCGACTCCCACTCATCCTGTCCCCACCCCGAAGAGGGCTTGGTCTTGAACGGATTGTACTGCGGGTTGTACTGCACCTTGGGCAAGGAGCCCGTACCTTCCCCTCCCCCGGAGGAGAAAACAGGTATGTCGGGACGGCCTTCGGTGTCGAAGTTTATCTGCGGCACCTCATTAAACTTCCCCACGGCCTCTTTCACGGCTGCGGAGAGGATTTGCCAGATGGCCTGTTCATTGTCGAACTTTATCTCTGTCTTGGTGGGATGGATATTCACGTCGATATCGGCCGGCGCCACGTCGAAATAGATGAAATAGGGCACCTGCTCGCCCTGGGGCACCAGACGCTCGAAGGGGGCCATCACCGCCTTGCCGAAATAGGGATGCTTCATGAAGCGCCCGTTGACGAAGAAGAACTGATGGGCACCTTTTTTACGGGCCGACTCGGGCTTGCCCACGAATCCGGAGATACGGCACACCGATGTCTCCACCTCTACAGGCAGAAGGTCTTGGTTGATGCGCTTGCCGTATACCGCCAGGATGCGCTGGCGCAGGCCCGATACGGGCAGGTCCATGAGTTGCACGCCATTGCTGTGCAGGGTGAATGCCACCTGGGGATTGACCAGCACCATACGCTCGAACACGGTGATGATGTTGTTGAGCTCGGTGACATTGGTCTTTAGAAAGCGGCGGCGGGCCGGAACATTGAAAAACAGGTTCTCCACCTTGAAATTAGAGCCCACAGGGCACGACACAGGCTCCTGGCCGGAGAACCGCGACCCCGAAAGGGTGAGCAGGGTGCCCACCTCATCCTCCTGCCGGCGGGTGCGCAGCTCCACCTGGGCCACGGCGGCTATCGAGGCGAGCGCCTCGCCCCTGAAGCCCATCGTGTGCAGGTCGAAGAGGTCGTCGGCCTTTCTGATCTTGGAAGTGGCGTGCCGCTCGAACGAGAGACGGGCATCTGTGGGCGACATGCCCTTCCCGTCGTCTATCACCTGGATAGAGGTGCGCCCGGCATCCATCACAATGACATCGATATGGCGGGCACCGGCATCGAGGGCATTCTCCACCAGTTCCTTTACCACAGAAGCCGGCCGCTGTATCACCTCGCCGGCTGCTATCTGATTGGCTACCGAATCGGGTAGCAATTGTATGATATCACTCATTTTTCTAACTGATCAACAACAATCCTGCCATAACGGCAAGTATCAGCCACAGGACGATGCGTCCTGTGGCCATAGTGTGCCTGCGGTATCGCAGATTTCGGGTCTGCTCGGCCCAGTGCCGGGTGAACAACTGTCTCACATCGGCATCACCGCATTTTCCCTCGGCCTGGCGCATGAGAAGGCTCACCCGCTCACTCCGCTCGTCAGAATAGAGATGATGCGGCGTATACCCCATGGGGCGCCGCACGCCGAACAGGCTCATCGTCCACCTCCTTTCGAGCCCGACGCCGAAAGCAGCGACCCTGCCCGACTGGTGGCGGCCGCTGTGGTGCGCGGCTGGTCGTGCACCCCGGGTATGAAGTAGATATCGTCTTTATGACGGGGCCGCAGGAAATCGAACCAGCCGAAAGAAGGCAGGTACTCGGACGACGGAGGTATCTGCGTCATAGGATAGAGCACCACGTCCGACTTCGATGCCCATATCTTCTCCAGCGTGCGCTGTTCGTCGAGATACATCCGGAGCGTATCGGTTTCCAGATAATTGAGCCCTATGAGGGTGCTGTCTTTGTCATCCATCGGATAGTAGATGGTCTGCACATTGCCTTTGGCCTCGCACTTGCGGAGCACGCCGTCGGTAAAGTAGGCATTCATCTGCTTCGAGGCTATCTGGTTGTAATGCTCACCGTCGCTCATCAGCTCAGCGGAGAGGGCATCGCCCTCCACAACAGCCTCGCGGATGGTGGAATCGTTCATATACACGGTGATGGTCTTGCCCGAAAGTTGGCGGCCCATGTTCCACACCACCGGCCCCACATGCATGGTCATGCTGCTGTCGCGCGAGCAGAGCACAAGCGAGTCGCACACAGCCTGCACGTCGTTCCTGTACACGCGTACCTTATTATAACAGTACACCTCGCGGTACATGCTGTCGGTGTTGATGAAGAAAGTCTTCACGCGAATGGTGTCGGCATGGAGATACAGGGTGTCGGCCTGAGAATAGTCCACAAACACCGGGTTGCGTGTGGCCAAGCCCACACCGAGTGCGTCGTTGTACTCACACTCGTCGGCGGTGAGACGGTTCTTGTTTTTCTTGTCGTCGTAGAACACCCTTCCCCTACCCTTGCTCTGCGAGGTGCCTGAGTCGTAGTAAAGGCTGTCGCCCGTAATGGTGCGTGTGGCATCGGCTATGGTGGAATGGTCGAAGAGTTCGGCCCGGTCGGTGTTGAGATAGTAGTAGCAGTTGGTGGTGGTCACGTCATAGCCGTCAGCTATGGAATGGATGACCGAAGGCTTTTTGCCGCCGTTCTCATCCTCTATCATGCCCACCACCTGGGCGCGCTCTATACGCGAGTCGTAATAGAGGGTGTCGGTGGTGATGACGTGGGTCTTGGTCTTCAGCGTCACATCATAGAAGAAGCGGGCTTCCTTGGTGTTCATGTCATACCGTCCCCAGTCGCTGTTGAGCCTCACGCCCTTGGCCTTGTCTACAAAGGTGCCGCCTTCAGCATAGTAGACGAAGTTGAATTTCCTGTCCAGATTCAGGCTGTCGGTGGTGAGCACGGAGGTCTTGCGATGGGTCACCTTCACATTTTTCCTGGCGTACACCATCTCCACATCGGGGCGTCCGTCGTAGAGGGCATAGTCGCTCACCAGCTCCAGGGTGTCGCCCTGCAGCATGCGCACATGTCCGAAAGCCTCAAACGAATTGGCTTCCTGGTTGAAGTAGGCACTGTCGCAGGAGAGCCGGGTGCCTGCATGGCGGAACCTGACATTGCCCTTCACAATCTGCACGCCTCTGCGGGCATACTCATCGTACGACAGGTTGTCGGCATGCTCCAGATAGATGCGGTCGTCGGCAGACCGCTGGGCCTGCAGGGCAGCGGGCATAAACAGGTAAAACAGGCACAGAATCATGACAATGATTCCATGCCCGCCAAGTATAACGGTGCTATGGTGAGACGCTGTCATCTCACCCAGCCCTGATATTCGAATTTACAGTCCTTATAGCGCTCGTCCATACGCACATAGGTGTTCTTGATCTTGTCCACCACCCAACTGGTGAGTTTCTCCTCACGGCGTTTGGCCAGCACCACATCCTTCATGGTCTGGAAGTCTTCGGCAATGGTGGCGCGGTGGCTGTCGGTACGCGACTTGAGCAGCACGATGGCACACACCTTCTTGCCTTTCGAGTTGATCATCTCAAAAGCAGGGGATATCTCGCCCACCTTCAACTTCTCCACCTCGCGTGCTATCTCTGTAGGAAGGTCCTGCATGCGGAACCTGGAGGTACGCATATTCTCCGAGGCGTTGGCCATAAGGCCATGGTTGCTGCGGGTGTCCTTGTCGTCGGAGATATAGGTGGCCGCTTCGTCGAACGAGAACTTGCCGGCTCTTATGTCATCGGCCACGGAGTCGAGCCGGAGGGCGGCCTGCTTGAGCATCTCGCTGGATACACGGGGCTTGAGCAGGATATGTCTCACGTTGATACGCTCGCCGCGGCGGTCTATGAGCTGTATGATGTGGTAGCCGAACTCCGTCTCCACAATCTTCGAGATTTTCTTCGGGTCGGTGAGGTTGAAGGCCACATTGGCGAAAGCGGGGTCGAGCGCGGCCCTGGGCGTATAGCCTATCTCACCGCCCTGGCTGGCGGAGCCGTCTTCCGAGTAGAGGCGCGCCATGGTGGCGAAGGTGGTCTCACCCTTGTTCACACGGTCGGTATAATCGCGGAGTGCGTTCTTCACCCGGTTCACCTCCTCGGCTTCCACACGGGGCTCTTTGGTGATGATCTGCACCTCCACGGTGGTGGGCACCATGGGGATGCTGTCGTCGGGCAGGTCCTTGAAATAGTTTCTCACCTCGGCCGGCGACACAGCGATGTTCTTCACCAGCTCCTGCTTCATCTTCTGAATGAGTTCACGGTTCTTGAAGTCGTCGTGCATCTCCTGCCGCATCTGGGTGAGGCTCTGCCCGCGGTATTCCTCCAGTTTCTCGCGCGACCCTATCAGCTGTATCCAGTAGTTTATCTGGTCTTCTATACTCTGGGTGATTTCCGACTCGGTCACCTCGATACTGTCGATGGCGGCCTGATGCAGAAACAGTTTCTGAACGGCCAGTTGCTCGGGTATCACGCAGTCGGGGTCGCCATTCCAGTTCACACCCTCTGCCTCCGACTGCAACCGCATGGCCTCCACATCCGACTTGAGGATGGCCTCGTCGCCGACCACCCATATCACTTCGTCGACAATACTGGCCACATGGGGTTTCCCGGCGGCGGTGGAGTCGTCGGCTTCGGTATGGCTCCATGCGGGCAGTCTGCCGGCACGGCTTTGCCCGGCCAAGGCCACAACCATTGCCGTACAGATGATATAAAGCAGGTTCTTGTTCATGTAGATTTATTTTGGAACGGCTAGTGTTTGTTTACAGTAGCCAGCACTTCTTTGTTCACACTCACTTTATAACGCTGGCGGAGCGAGTCGACCCATGCCTTCTCCAGTTCGTCCTGATAGTCGGCCGTCACCTGTCCGCGCACGTCGGTATAGTCCTGGGGTGCCTTTATCTTCTTTCCAAAGACAGCATCGATGGGATAGTCTTTGGTGGGCTTCACCTCTACGTTCTTCTTGAACACCTCACGGTCGACGAGCGAGTTGTCGCCCTCCTTGAAGATGCCCTTCACCACACGGATGCGTATCACGGAGTCGCCGTTGAAGGTGGTGCGCAGCTTCTCGTTCCACTCAGCGAACGGCAGTTTCTTCACACTCTTCTTCACGGCCTTCACATCGGCCTTGTCCTTCACATGATAGGCGATGCCCTTGAAGCGGGGACTGTCCCAAGTATAGTTCTTGCGGTGCTTCTTGAAGTAGTTCTCAAGTCCCTTCTCGTCTTTGGCGGCCTTTTCCCATACCTCGCGGTTGCTGATCTCATAGAGCAGCAAACCGTCATGGTACTCACGTATCAGGTTCTCCAAGTCGGAGTCTTTGGCGGCCATTTCCGCAGCGCGCTGGTCCATGAGCGCCTCCTGGGTGAGACCGGCGTTCTCGGAGCTCGACACCATCTCGTGTATCTTGTCGTCGATGATTTTCTCACGCAGGCCACGGCGGTCTATGAAAGTGAGGATATCCGACCTCAGCGAGTCGTAGGGCAGGAACATCTTGCGGTCTTCCATCTTGATGATGTGGTAGCCGAAGGGCGACTGCACCGGTGCGCTCAGCTCACCCTTCTGCAGGGCCCAGGCAGCTTTCTCAAACTCAGGCACGGTCTGGCCCGGCTGTATCCAGTTGAGGTTGCCGCCGCGCTGGGCCGAACCGGGGTCGGCGGAGTGCTGGCGTGCCAGCTCTGCAAAGTCGGCGCCACTCTTCAGAGCCTGGTAGATGGAGTCGGCCTTCTGTCTGGCAGCATTCTGCTCCTGGGTGGTAGCCTTCTGGTCGGTACGTATGAGGATGTGCGACACATTGACCAGTCCGCCGAGCGAGTCGACATAATGCTGGGTGCGGTCGTAGATGTTACGTGCTTCCTTCTCCACGTCGGTGTCGTCGATAAACGAGGGTCTTATCTGCTGGTCGCGGTATTGCAGAAACTCGCGGCGGAAAGACGACAGGGTGTCGAAATGGGCGTCGAGAGCCGCAGCCACCTTCAGTTTATAATTGATGAAGAGGTCTACATACTCCTGTACCGACTTCTTCTCTATCACGCCCTCCGAGTTGTTCTTGTTGTAAGAATACTCAAACTCCGAACGGGTCACAGGCTGTCCGTTGATGACCATAATCACAGGGTCATCGGTCTGTGCGAGCGCCACTGCGCTCACAAGCAGCATTAACAAGCTAAAAAAATTTCTCCTCATAAATGCTATTGTCTTTTTCTTTTGATTTTATTCAGGTCTTGAATAATTGGGGGCCTCGCTGGTGATGGTGATGTCGTGGGGATGGCTCTCCATCACACCGGCATTGGTGATGCGGGTGAACTTGGCATCATGGAGCCGCTCTATGTCGGGGGCGCCGCAGTAGCCCATGCCCGAGCGCAGACCGCCCGTGAGCTGGTAGATTACCTCCTGCACCGTGCCCTTGTAAGGCACGCGGCCGGCGATGCCCTCCGGCACGAGTTTCTTCACATCCTTGGTGCCAGCCTGGAAATAGCGGTCCTTGGAGCCGTTCTCCATAGCCTCCAGACTGCCCATGCCGCGGTAGCTTTTGAATTTTCGGCCGTTGAAGATGATGGTGTCGCCGGGGCTCTCCTCTGTACCGGCCACCAGCGAGCCAATCATCACGCTGCTGCCGCCGGCTGCCAGCGCCTTCACCACATCGCCCGAGTAGCGCAGGCCTCCATCGGCTATGAGCGGCACGTCGGTGCCTTTCAGGGCCATGTACACATCGTAGACGGCACTGAGCTGCGGCACGCCCACACCTGCCACCACACGGGTGGTGCAGATAGAGCCGGGGCCTATGCCCACCTTCACGGCATCGGCGCCATTGTCCACGAGCATGCGTGCGGCGTCACCGGTGGCCACATTGCCCACCACGATGTCGATATCGGAGAAATGTTTCTTGGCCTCGACCAGTTTCTCCACCACCGACTTGGAGTGTCCGTGGGCGGTGTCGATGACGATGGCGTCGGCACCGGCCTCCACCAGCGCTGTGATGCGGTCGAGTGTGTCGACGGTCACGCCCACACCGGCAGCCACACGCAGGCGGCCCTTGTCGTCCTTGCAGGCCATGGGTTTGTCCTTGGCCTTGGTGATGTCCTTATAGGTGATGAGTCCCACCAGGTGGTTGTCCTTGTCCACCACGGGCAGTTTCTCTATCTTGTTCTTCTGCAGTATCTGTGCAGCGGCGGCCAGGTCGGTCTTCTGATCGGTAGTGACGAGATGCTCGCTCGTCATCACCTCGTCGATCTTTCTGTCGAGGCGGTGCTCAAAGCGGAGGTCGCGGTTGGTGACGATGCCCACCAGCAGGTTGTTCTCATCCACCACGGGAATACCGCCGATGTGATACTCTGCCATCATGGCGAGCGCCTCACGGACCGTGCTTCCCTTGCGTATGGTGACGGGGTCGTAAATCATGCCGTTCTCGGCACGTTTCACGATAGCCACCTGGCGAGCCTGTTCCTCAATCGACATGTTTTTGTGTATCACGCCGATACCGCCCTCTCGTGCTATCGCTATGGCCATGGCTGCCTCGGTCACGGTATCCATGGCTGCAGTGACAAAGGGGATGTTGAGGCGAATGTTACGGGAGAACCTGGTGCACAGGGACACCGATTTGGGCAACACTTCCGAATAGGCGGGAATTAAAAGGACGTCGTCGAAGGTGAGACCGTCCATCACGATTTTATCTGCAACAAATGATGACATACAAAAACTTTAAAAAATTTATTGCGTGCAAAATTAGCAATAAAAATTCAGAAGAGAGGTGGTTGACACCGTTTTTCTTGATGAATTAATACGTTTTAACGTGCGTTCCACATCACCGAATGCGATATCGATGATGTGGAACGCCGAAAAGGCCCCAGCGGGCCCGAAGGGCTGATGCGCCTGGTGGGGCTAATTGGCCAACTCGGAGAGGAACTTTATCCTTACCAGACGGATTTCCTCTTCCGTACAGTCATCGCCGAGCTCATCCAGGGCATCGTCCAGACTGTCGGTCTCACTGTCTATGAAATAGTCGTAGATATCGTCCACATGGTCCTCGTCCATCGTCTCGTCTATGTAGTAGTCGATGTTGAGCTTGGTGCCGCTATACACGATACCCTCTATCTCGGTGAGAAGCGTGTCCATGTCCAGTCCCTGGGCACGGGCTATGTCCTCCAGCCCCACCTTGCGGTCGATGCCTTGAATGATCTTTACTTTCAGCAGCGACTTCTTGGCCACCGTACGCACCCTCAGGTCTTCAGAGCGCTCTATCTCGTTTTCCTCGCAGTGGCGCTTTATCAGGTCGCAGAATTCCTGGCCGTATTTCTTTGCCTTGCCTGTGCCCACGCCCTGGATATTGAGCAGTTCCTCCTGCGTCACGGGATACATGGTGGCCATCTGTTCGAGCGACGGGTCCTGGAAAATGACATAGGGCGGAATTTGAAGTTTTTTTGCTATGGAGCGCCGCAGGTCCTTCAACATGGAGAAGAGTTCCTCGTCGAGTGCGCCTGTGCCGCCCTCCATGCTGTTCTCGTCGTTGAAATCCTTAAATTCGGCATCCTCCACTATCTGGAAGTCGACAGGATTGTTGATAAAGCGCTTGCCGGCGGCTGTCAGTTTCAGAATGCCGTAGTTCTCCACGTCTTTCTTCATGTAGCCGGCTATGAGGGCCTGGCGTATCACCGGATTCCATATCTTCTCGGGTTCGTCTTCGCCTGCGCCGAAGGAGTCGAGCTCGTCGTGCTTGTGCGAGGTGATGTCCTCGCTGGCCACACCTTTCACAAAGTCGATGATATAGTCGGAGCGGAAATTCTCCTTCAGCAGGGCCACTGCCTTGAGCACGATGAGCAGGGCCTCGCGGCCGTCGATACGCTCCTTGGGATGCAGGCAGTTGTCGCAGTTGCCGCAGTTGTCGAGGGGATAGACCTCACCAAAATAGTGGAGCAGCATCTTGCGCCGGCACACCGACGACTCGGCATAGGCGGCCGTCTCCTGCAGGAGCTGCCGCCCGATATCCTGTTCCGAAACGGGCTTGCGCTCCATAAACTTCTCCAGCTTCTGAAGGTCGTTGTAGGCATAGAACGTGATGCACTTGCCTTCTCCTCCGTCGCGGCCGGCACGGCCGGTCTCCTGATAGTAGCCCTCGAGGCTCTTGGGTATGTCGTAGTGGATGACGAAGCGCACATCGGGCTTGTCGATGCCCATGCCGAAAGCGATGGTGGCCACTATCACATCAATCTTCTCCATGAGGAAGTCGTCTTGGGTGGCGGAGCGCACGGCCGACTCCAGTCCGGCATGATAAGGTGCCGCCTTGATGTCGTTGGCACAGAGCACGGCTGCCAGTTCCTCCACCTTCTTGCGCGACAGGCAGTACACGATGCCGCTTTTGCCCGGATTCTGCTTGATATACTTGATAATCTGCTTGTCGATGTCCTTGGCTTTCTGGCGCACCTCATAGTAGAGGTTGGGACGGTTGAACGAACTCTTGAACTCCTTGGCATCCACGATGCCGAGACTCTTCTTGATGTCCGTACGCACCTTGTCGGTGGCCGTGGCGGTAAGCGCTATCACGGGGGCATTGCCTATACGCTGAATGGTGGGCCGTATGTTGCGGTACTCGGGACGGAAGTCGTGTCCCCACTCTGATATGCAGTGGGCCTCGTCGATGGCGTAGAATGATATTTTCACCATTTTCAGAAACTCCACATTGTCGTCCTTGTTGAGCGACTCAGGGGCCACATAGAGCAGTTTTGTCTTCTTCGACAAGATGTCGGCCTTCACCTGGTCGATGGCCGCCTTGTTGAGCGAGGAGTTCAGGTAGTGGGCCACTCCGTCTTCCTCACTCATCGAGTTGACCACATCCACCTGGTTTTTCATCAGCGAGATGAGCGGTGAGATGACGATGGCGGTGCCCTCCATGATGAGGGAGGGCAACTGGTAGCAGAGCGACTTGCCCCCTCCTGTGGGCATCAGCACGAAAGTGTCATTACCGGCCAGCACATTCTGGATTATCGCCTCCTGGTCGCCTTTGAACTTGTCAAAGCCGAAATAGCGTTTCAACTGCTCTGTAAGGTTAGCTTCTGGTCTCATGGTGTGTTTTCATATCTTTGTGGCGCCGGGCCTCTCAACTGGCAAGACGCGACTTGTCGAGCTGCTGCTCAACATATTCTTTTGTCACTTCAAAGTTCTTGATGCGCTTCGAGGGCATCTCAAACATGGCATCCATCATCACCGACTCGACGATGGAGCGGAGGCCGCGGGCGCCCAGCTTGTATTCCACCGCCTTGTCGACGATAAAGTCGAGGGCGTCCTCGGCAAAGGTGAGTTTCTTGCCGTCCATTTCGAAAAGCTTGACATACTGCTTCACAATCGAGTTTTTCGGCTCTACGAGTATGCGTCGGAGCGCCTCGCGGTTCAGCGGGTTGAGATAGGTGAGCACCGGCAGGCGGCCTATAATCTCGGGTATCAGGCCGAACGACTTGAGGTCTTGCGGCAGGATGTACTTCATCAGGTCTTCCTTGTCGATATTCCGCACGTTCTGCACCGACTCGAATCCCACCACGTGGGTGTTGAGGCGCTGCGCTATCTTGCGCTCTATGCCGTCGAAGGCGCCGCCGCAGATAAACAGGATGTTGCGGGTGTCCACATGGATGTAGTCCTGGTCAGGGTGCTTGCGCCCGCCCTTGGGCGGCACATTCACCATCGTGCCCTCAAGGAGCTTGAGCAGGCCCTGCTGCACGCCCTCGCCGCTCACATCGCGGGTGATGGAGGGGTTGTCGCTCTTGCGGGCTATCTTGTCAATCTCGTCGATGAAGACGATGCCGCGCTGGGCGGCCTCCAGGTCGTAGTCGGCCACCTGCAGCAGGCGGGAGAGGATGCTCTCCACGTCCTCGCCCACATAGCCGGCCTCGGTGAACACGGTGGCGTCGACGATGGTGAAGGGCACGTCGAGCATCTTGGCGATGGTGCGCGCCAGCAGGGTCTTACCTGTTCCGGTGCTGCCCACCATGATGATGTTGCTCTTCTCTATCTCCACGCCATCGTCCGACTCGGGCTGCTGAAGACGCTTGTAGTGGTTGTACACGGCCACCGACAGGAAGCGCTTGGCTTCGTCCTGGCCTATCACATACTGGTCGAGATGGTTCTTTATCTCAGTGGGTTTGGGCACTTTCTTCAGTTTGAAAGAGGAGTTTCCCGACTGGGTTCTTCCCAAGACGCCCGAATCTCTCACTATCTCACTTGCCCGCATGGCACAGTCTTCACAGATGAAGCCGTTGATGCCCGTGATGAGCAAGCGCACCTCTTTCTCACTCCTTCCGCAGAAGTTGCACTGTTTCTTCATTATCAGCCCTTCTTTTTCAGCACTTTGTCAATCATGCCATACTCACGGGCTTCCTCGGCCGTCATCCAATAGTTACGGTCGGAGTCGTTCCACACTTTGTCATAGGGCTGATGCGAGTGTTCGGAGATGATGGTATAGAGTTCTTTCTTGAATTTCTGTATCTCGCGGGCCTCAATCTCGATATCCGAGGCTTGTCCCTGCACGCCGCCCAGCGGCTGGTGTATCATCACGCGGCTGTGGGGCAGTGCCGAGCGCTTGCCCTCCTGGCCGGCCACGAGCAGCACGGCGGCCATCGAGGCGGCCATGCCGGTGCAGATGGTGCTCACGTCGCAGGAGATGAACTGCATGGTGTCGTAGATGCCGAGTCCTGCTGTCACGCTGCCGCCGGGTGAGTTGATGTATATGGAGATGTCCTTGGTGTTGTCCACCGAGTCAAGATACAGGAGCTGTGCCTGCAGGGTGTTGGCGGTATAGTCATCTATCTGTGTGCCCAGGAAGATGATGCGGTCCATCATCAGTCGGGAGAACACGTCCATCTGTGTCACATTCAGGGTCCTTTCTTCCAGAATGTAGGGGTTCAGATACTGTGCCTGCGCACTTATCACGTCGTCGAGCACCTGGCCGTTGATGCCCAGGTGCTTGGTGGCATATTTTCTAAAATCGTTCATTTTTACTTTTTATTATTGACAACAAAAGAGGCTGTCGACCTCTTCTGTTTTTGTTCATTGGAACAAAGATACAAAAAAAAGTCGACAACCTCGGTATAGAAACTGATTTTTTTGCAAAAATTGCGATTATTGTCAGTTCAGGGCACGGAATTCGTCCAATGTGACCTCTTTCTCGTCGAGATGCACTGCGTTTTTGAGTGCGCTCATCAGCGCCACATCCACAGCGCGGTCCACATAGGCGTTTACATTCTCTTTCTTCTTGAGCATGTCGTCGGCATAGTTCTCCAGATACTCATCGGGCACCTGGGTCATGCCGTACTGGGCGAACTGGGCACGGGCGTCCTCTACGGCCACGCGCTTCACGTCCTCGTCGGCTATCTGCACCTTGTTGGCCTCCACCAGCTGTTCCTTGATGAGGTGCCACTTCAGCTCACGGATGCTTCCGGCGAAGTTCTTCTCCACGAA
>Ga0310691_10006348_pt1 | contig 12619 bp, 10 predicted proteins | sample 176DNAGHGlowgp2_FD_203887 | JGI IMG/M metagenome (GOLD analysis project Ga0310691, IMG submission 203887) | Sheep rumen microbial communities from Palmerston North, Manawatu-Wanganui, New Zealand - 1766 DNA GHGlow gp2 (v2) (version 2) | ecosystem: Host-associated > Mammals > Digestive system >... | reverse complement strand
GCAGACGGCGGCGCTTACCGACCATCTTGTACATGCCCAGACGGCTGTGGTCGTCGTTGGGATGCTGCTTGAGGTGCGCGGTGAGCTCGAGAATACGCTCGGACAGAATGGCGATCTGAACCTCGGGAGAACCGGTGTCGCCCTCGTGGGTGGCGTTATCGGCGATGACGGAGGTCTTCTTTTCTTTGGTAATCATTGGAATTCTACCCCTTTCGAATTGTTACTATACCCAGCGTCCAGGCGGAGGGCTTGAAAGGCGGCCGCAACGGCGGCACAGTCCCACCGCGTAGAGCGCGGGCGCGTACTGTTGAATTGTATCATTCCCGCCGCGGGAAGTCAAGAGAATAATTGATTATTCTATGTATGCGTGTAAAGCGCTGCGTGATCATGCTGCTGCAGATAAATCTCCATGTTCTGAGAGAGCACCAATTCCAGTTGATAGGGCTCTATCACCGCCCTGGCGCGCTCGCCCATTCTCTCTCCGGCCTGGGGATCGTCCATCAGTTCCCTGACAGCCGCGGCAAATGCTCTCGGGTCATTATAGCGGACAAGAAGGCCGTTCTCTCTGTCTGTAATCAAATCCGTATGCCCCTTCACTCTGGAGCAGATGACCGGTTTTTCACAGTACATAGCCTCCATAATATGGAACGGCAGGCCTTCGCTGTGACTGGCACTGATAACGACATCAGCAGCCTGATAGTAGTTGGCAAGTCCGTTGATGTAGCCGGGAAAAGCAACTCTCTGATTCAACCCCAATTGGGACGAATACCGTTCGCATTTGCCCCGCTGATCGCCGTCTCCTGCCAGAATAGCATAGACATTCTCCGGTAAAGCTCTCATCGCATCGATCAGCAGTTTCTGGTTTTTGCGTTTGGAAAACTCGGCCGCATATAAAATCAAAAACGCATTCTCCGGGATACCGTATTGTTCCCGAAGTACCTTTCTGAACGCCTCTTTCGTCTGTGTGGGGCGCAGCATTGAAAAATCAACGCCCATCCCGGGTATTTTCTTGACTTCCGCGCCAAAACGGTGTTTCTTTGCCATCTCGTAATCCCACTGATTCATTGTCAGCAGAACATCCGTCACCTTCGCCGTGAGTTTCTCCGCAGCGAAGTAAGAATGATATTTCAAGATGTTTGAGTGATTATCAAACAGATACCCGTGAACGACGCAGATAACAAACGGGCGTTTCTGCATCCCCATGACCGCCAGACGGACATAAAACGACGCGAGCGTGGTGTGGGTAATGATGCGATCGATCTGCTTTTCTTCGATGATCCGCCGAATCTGTCTGGCCGTTTCCAGGTTTCTGGCCGACGTGACCGTTTTCTCAAACGGAAGAAAAATGCTCTCTGCTGCGTAGGGGATCTGTTCCGGTACGCCGCCCCCGACCACGAAAACGCTGTGGCCTCTCTCGCTGAGCGCCCTGATGTACGGCAGATGGAAATGAATGATATGGTCAAATGTCGATGCGGTGAATAAGATATTCACGCTGGAACCTCTCCTATCAATACTTCAGGCTGCAAAGAGGCGTCATGCTGAAGCCGGGTTTGACAGAAACCCCCGGCGCGGTCGTAATCATAAACGTGATATCGATCACTTCACCCGGGTACAGCCAGAAATAACTGTTATAGTAAAGCTGCAGGTCCTGATACTCTCCTTTTGTGAATCCGGAAAAGTCTGTCTCGTCTCTGTCGAGTCCAGCTGCCGGTACCGAGTATTCGATGGCATCGATCCGGCCGCCGGCCGGAGCAAAGAAATACACGCTGGAGGCGATATTGCCGTTGTGAGACCCAAGCAGCCGATACCAGTTGCCTTTTCCGACAATCAGATCCTGCTCAGTGAGCTTGCTTTGCAATCTGACCTTCACCGGCCAGGTTACGGAGCCGTCCGCGTGCCCGACACCGCCGGCATCGTCACAGGAGGTCTCAATATCCACAAAGTAACCGACTTTATTGGAATCCTGAACGCTGTAATAGACGCCGATTTCGGGCTTTTGGGGATCAAAATTCAACGCCCCGGACCAGCCGAGCTCCTTTATCTGCTGCTCGAGCCCGTCATCCGCCATCCATAGCATGACCGTGCGGTTGGCAAAGCTGTTTTCAACCAGATCCAAAAGCATGCTGATGTCATGCAGTGTCAGGTGGCCTTCCAGCTTTTCCATCATCTTCTCCATGACTGTTTTTGCCGTTTCCTCAAACAGCGCATCGACTAATTCCCCTGAGGCGAGGTCACCGACAACGGTGCGTAAATCCGCGGTGTTCCACGCGAGATACTCGTAATAGATATCATGCTGAAGATACTGCATGCAATTTTCGCCCGTCAGTTCCGCTCCGTTTGACAAGGTAATGGGGCCGCAGATGTCAAGCAGCTCCTGGATGATGTGCGGCGTCACTGACACGATACCGTTAACGGTCGTCCTGAACCGCTCCCCGTGTCCGACCGCCCACGCCTTAGCCACCATCGGAAAATGGGGATTAAACGAGGCATCCTTCATATTGGCGAGAAACATGCCCCCAAACAGTGTACACTCGTTGCTGTCCGGCGCGACAGATTGGACATATCCGCCCGGAAGAAGCTCCCAGCTTGAAGAAAAACCGCCCAGACTCGCACAACCGTTCTTCACCGTTGCCTCACAGACGACGCCGGGGAAGCCGCCGCCGGCCCTGAGCTCCGCCGAGTTCTGCGCCGTAACCAGGAAGAGCTGATCCTGACCGTCACCGAGAATCTTCTGTGCAACGGTGACATATGCATCTGTGCGCTCCAGAATGCTCCTGACTGTCTCAACAGCTTCCATGAGCTTCCCGTGCGTTTCTGTGCCGATGCCGTTCAGGTCTGTCTGATTCAGCGCGTCGATCAACCCAAGCGTGTACGGACATATCTGTTTATAGAAGTCACAATACCGCAGCACCGGTTCGACATTGATCCCGTCCTGCGCTCTCAACGAGGTCAGCGGGTAGCTTTCCAGCAGATCGGCGGCCGGCCGGATCAGAACACCCGGCAAATCCCCGAGCTCCGGGAGCAGCTTGCACAGTTCTTTCAACAACGACTGATACGGTCCGACCCGGTCGGCGATCGCCGCTGTCCGGAAATCCGGGATTGCGCTGAGTCTGTCCGCGACCGTCAGCATTTCCGGGTACAGTGTCTCGTACAGGTCGGCGTATCCTCTCATCTGGCGGGAGAGCGCAGTCGGGTCCGCGCTTAAGGCTTCCGCGTTCGGAAGCCCGATCTCCTGTGCTTTATCAAGGGCAGGAACAAGAAGCTTTGGATAGGCCTCCTGCCAGAGCTCCATATACTGGATCACGGTCTTCACGTCTGCGCCGTAGCCCGGCATCCACTTTGCCGCGGCCAGCGGCGAGGCTGTCAGCAGAGAATGGTACTCATTGACGAGCGCATCCAGCTCCGCAAACGCGGCTGAGGTTCTGTCAAGATCCCCGCTCCTGACACTGTCCACCACCTGGGCGACTGTGCCCTTGGCGGTGGCGATCCGGCTGTCGATCGAAGTGCCGGAACAGGCCGTGAACGACACAACAATTGCCAGCAAAAGCAGAATGAAGAGTCCGATTCCGTGGAGAAAAGCCGTTTTCTTTTCTTGTCTATTTTCTTGTCTATTCTTCATTTTTCGTTTCCCAAGGGCACAGCGTAGCAGCAGATTTGGAAGAACCGCATAATAAAACTATCCCCGTCTGTGCACTGTTTATTGCAGCAGTTCAAGCAATCGCATGCTTTTTTTCATTATTGCTTCAAATATCAGCCTATCTCGTTTTGAAAGAAACCTTTTAAAAACCATGCGTGACTCACTTTTAGAATACAAACTTTTCAAGTCATCATGGGCTAATTCTAAATACCGTTTTTTATACTCCGGTAGAATCTTTTGTAACGCATACTCATGTGTCTTCAGCTTTACAATCTGTAGCATCTCGACCATTTCGTTAGTCCCTTTAGTTCTCACAAAAGTATCCAGATGCTTAAATATGTCAAAGTGAACAAACAATCTTTCATCGTTAGCAGACACATCCTGACCGGGTCTGCCGATTCTATAATAATAAAGATGTTCTGGCACACAGACTACTGATTTTGCTGACGCAAAGCTTTGAAATTTAAAGGGCAAATCGTCAAATCTCTTTATATCCTCATAAAAGTGAAGTTTTGCAGTCTTAATCATTCTGTTTGAATAGATGCCTCTCCATATAGCAACTCTGCAAAACGCACACAGGTTCAAGATTTGTGCCGGCTCTGTCGTACCAGAAATATACGGCTCTCCAAGGGTATCAGGTATTTGGCGCATTCCCTTAACTTCTGTGTATTGCTCAGCATATCCGCAATAGGCTATATCATAGCTTCCGATCATAGCTCTAGACAGGAGCTTTCTAAACATAGATTCCTCAACATAATCATCCGGGTCAATAAAGCCCACATATGTGCCTTTAGCTTCATCTAATCCCCGTTGCCTTGCTGACGCGCATCCTCCGTTCTTTTTTCTTATGAGTTTTATGCGCTTGTCTTTACGAGAAGCTTCCTCAACAAGTTGTGCGCAGTTATCCGGGGAGCCATCATCTATAAACAGAAATTCCAAATAATCTGCTGTCCAATTTGTAACAGTACTGATACAGCCTGGCAAATACTCTTCTACATTGTACATAGGAAGAATAACGCTGAGCTCGATATCATTATCTTTTCTCTTTTCCCATTGCAATACTTCACTTTTCCCGCCTATACGCCATGTAAGAAGATATATTTTATTGCTGACTGTTCTATATTCCTCCCAGATATCAAAAGAACTGATTGAATCAACGTTTACCGTTCCGCAAAGGCAATAAGGCTTTAGTCTGGTAAGTGCAAAAACTATCCTATCATCATCTAACATATCGAATACTAAAGCACAATTTGGCGCCAAAACATCAAGTTCGTTAATTTCATCGATTTCGTGAATCGAAATATTACCGCTATATCTCAATGTTATCTCTTTCTTCATATCCTGAACAATCTTTTTGCACTTGTTAACCATAATAAATCCAGATGCGTATACTCTTATAGAATCCAAATCTGCATCCGTTGCCAGTTCATGAACGAGCCAAGGATCAAAGTTTTTCCCACCGAGAAGAACAACGTTCTTAATTTCGGGATTTGAAATAATGTGTCTAATAAGGTTATTCATGCTTTTAGCCTCATTTTCTCAGTTTTGTCATCAGTCTTTTTAGCGCAAAACGAGCGTTATCATATTGAACCGGTTTACCTATGATACTGTAAAACGGGGATCTCAATAAACGAATGTACTCCCGATCTTTCTTTGAGACATTAAAATCACAGTAATATCTATCTAAATCTGGTTTTGATATCGATAAAAATAGATTGTGCAGTTCCTGTACCAATTCCTTTCTCACTTCATTTGTTGAAAAAGAAATACACCATTTAGCAAAAGAGAACAGCATTTTTAATATGTAAGATACTTCTATCGACGGCCATTCCTCCTCAGTTGCTTTCTTAAGAGCTCTAGAAAAAACAGAAACAACCTGCAGCCGACCTTTTCCCACACTTGTTGTGATTTGGTTTCCGGAATTGATGCGATAAACAAATCCAACGCTCTTTTCTGCCACACATCTATTGGCAATGTGCAATAGTTGAAAATGAGGTTCTACATCCTCCCACTTTGTACTTTCCGGAAATGCAAAGCCGTTTTTTCTAAGAAAATCCGTCCTATATATTTTTCTGTTAGCATTTGGTTCCAAACCGAATATTCTCGGATCTTGCTTAGGATTCACTACAGCATTATTCGAGTAAAATATTTCATTATAAAGAGGCTTGTCCATCCAATCCTGATACAATCCTGTCGCCATGTCATAAATACACGGCAACGTATAAATCAAATCCGGTATATTTCCGTCATCATTTATTTTTTGTGTGACTCTTTCAATAAAGCGCGGAACAAGCCAATCATCGCTATCTAGAAACGAAATAAATTGAGTGTTAACGTGGCGCATGCCTTCATTTCTTGCCGCACCAAGTCCTGCATTTTTTTCCTCGTAATATTTGAACATCTCTGGATATTTCTTTGCATATTCTTTTGCAATTTCTCCACTACTATCTGTGGAACCATCATTAACCATAACTACTATATGGTTGTTTATCGTCTGATATAACACGCTATTCAAGCACTGACGCAAATATCTCTCCACATTGTATATGGGAATAACGATTGTGAATAATTTTTCGTTCTCCATGTTGCTACTCCTTCTCCGCTCGTTCCAGAGCGTCTGCAATAACCGCATCTATGTCACAATATTTGTATTGGCCTATTCGACCTCTGAAGATAACTCCTCGCTTCTGTTTCCCCATAGCCTTGTACTTGGTATAGGATGCAGCGTTCTTTTATCATTCACCGGACGATAGGGCTCGTCCCCCGGCTTCCACCCGCCGGAACACTTCCGGCTGATGACTGTCTTAGGGTGGACGCCAGACTCGAGTCCCCTGTGTTCAATAATTCTGGCCGCCCTCCGCTGAGTCTCAATCTTGGCCTCTGTCTCCTTTGGTGTCATCACCCTCACATGTGATATTGTTTCATTTTTTCCCCCCTATTTTTTTCTTCTTTCTTTTTGATGGGGTCGATTTTTAAATGATCGCACCAGAACTCTACTGTCGCATACGCTTTCATATCTCTTATATAGCTTTCCCTGATTCTGGAATAGGATTTTGTCAGGTTAATCAAATCGGACAACACATAGATTGGTGCAGTCAGGCAGGCCAGTACTCTGTTTCTGGCCGGTTCCCGGTTCATGACCAATATTTCTCGGTGAAGCTCCTCCTCATCGGTCTCGCCGAAAAAAGAGGGGCCTCTCAGAAAATCCCGGTATGCCTTGCGGATAAATGGAATGTTCCTTGTGTCGCCAATTATCGCTGCCTTACCATATGCACGAATCAATTTTGTCATAGCATTCCTCAGCCGATTCCGGCCGTCATGCAGCGCACTGGTAACCAGTTCATTCCTTTTGATATAGTATTCCAAGTAAGGACTGACCTTTTGAGAAAAGTCCTGATGCCACACACCGATACCATTGGTCAGCAGCAGTTGTGGCTCCATCCTCAGTCCATATTCAATGTCATCACATTTTATGAAAAACGGGTACGGAAGTCCAATTCGCTCCACCTCAGATAGTGGGAAACAGCAATACCACCAGGAATTGAAGCTTCTATGTCTCGGCACCATATTTGCCAGCAAGCCCTCTCTGCTCGATAAATTTAATCCCGGGGCAACACTCTGTATTCTGCTGGCCACGAAATTTCCGCCAGCCTCATACTGAATTGTCGGTGTACTTTCCGTTAACATCTGGCCGCCAATACAAACAGGCTTCTCCCGTTTCTCAAAAAGCCGCAGTATACGGATAGTTCTTGCCAGAACCTCAGGCTCAAAAGAGATGTCGTCATCCATCAGCAGTACATGCGTGTAGCGATCTCTTCGTCGATAGGCTTCTATGATTCCCCTGGTAAAACCGCCGCTTCCGCCATAATTCACATTGGGAAAAACAAAAACTCTGCTATCCCTTTCTATTGGCAGCGTTCTACCGTTATCAACAACCAAACAATCCAAAGCATCGGAAACGCCATTTTCCCCAGAGTCCATCAATTCTTCCCGAATGCGATGCAGATTTTTCTGAACGTAATCCTCCCGGTGATAGGTGCATATCACCGCCGCAACGCAGACAGTGCGCTGTGGCGCATTACTAATTTCAAAGGTTCCGCCATAAATCACACCACCCGTCAGTGCTCTTGCCTGCACATAAAGCATACCGTTGGGTGGCAAGTCGGACAGCTTGCCCGCACAGAGAACCGCACTGATCTGTTCCCCAGATACTTTGCGGGATATCAGTTCCTGTTGCTTTCCGTTTTGATCCAGAACAAAAAGCGTAAATTGAAAGCTCCCAGAGGAGACAACACAGGCGCTAATGGATTCAATCTGCAAAACCTCCGAAAATGCGCCGTAAAAAAAACCGTTAAAATATGTGTCAAAGGACACTGTCTGTCCTTCCTTAAGGACGAGCTGTCCATCTTTAGCGGTCGCTTCTCCCCGATAGTATAATGCTCTGGTCTCTTCGCGCGAACCCGAGAGGATGTATTTTGTTAGAATCAAGCTAACCGATCCCACCATTCCGTTTTTTCTTCAGTTTTGACAACAGATTCTCGGGCAGCAGTCCCGTCACTACAGGCTTGAGCACGTAGGGCAGTGCCTCGGGCAGCCTGTCCAAATCCCGGAATCTTGCCCATCTGGTTACCACTTCATTCCACCGATGGTGCATTTTGCGTTTACCTTTTCCATCCTTCGGGATTGTATAGTCGAATAGCTCTTCCTGGAGATTCTTTCCACGATATCCCTTTGCACTAAGCCGAAGTAGCAAGTCATAGTCCTCGCACAGGAGTTGATGCCTGTCCTCGGAGTAGCCGTTCACAGTCTCCAGTGCCTCACGTCGAAACAGCAGTGTTGGGTGAATATAGGGCTGGGTTATATAAAAATCCCGAATCTGCGGATACTCAGGAAATCGACGGATTCCGCAGATTCTCCCATCCTGCCAAAGTCTCACATTGCAGCCAGCGAAGGCTATATCAGGTTCTGAATCAAGTATTTGAAGCTGTTTTTCAAAACGGACAGAATCAGAACAGTCATCGTCATCCATCCGTGCAATATAGTTGCCTTTTGCCTCTTTCAGGCATACGTTGAGCTTAGATGCCAAATCCATCTTATTCCCCGGCCGAATCAACCTGATTCGAGCGTCTTTTCTTTGATAGTCCTCCAGAAGGTTCATTGCCTCCCAGGTAGATCCATCATCGCAGATGAGAAACTCGAAATCCCTGTAGCTTTGGTTCAGGATGGACTCCACACTTCGCCGCAGAGGAGCAAGATCGTCCTTCCGATAAAGAACCCCCATCACAACCGAGATGAATTGCGAATTATCCGTTCGCATAGGAATCGCACACCTCATCAGCTCTTCCGATCATTTTCACTCGCCCATGTTCCAGCCAGATGACACGGTTGCACATCTCTCGAATCTGGGGCAGACTGTGACTCACAAACAGCACTGTCGTGCCGCCGCCCATGAGCTCCATCATTCGCGCACGGCTCTTGGCCTGAAAATCCGCGTCTCCAACGGACAGGATCTCATCCACGATCAGGATTTCAGGTTCCACCATGGAGGCCACGCTGAAGGCCAGTCGCGCAAGCATTCCAGAGGAATAATTGCGGATCGGCGAATCGATGAATTGTCCAAGCTCGGAAAAGGAAACTATCTCATCATACTTTGCCTTTAAAAATTCTTCACTGTAGCCCATGATCGCGCCATTAAGGAAGATGTTTTCCCGGCCGGTCAAATCCATGTCAAAGCCGCTGCCAAGCTCCAGCATCGGCACCACATTTCCATTTACTGTGATACTGCCCTCCGTAGGCTTCAAAATGCCGGAAATCAGTTTCAGCGTGGTGCTCTTCCCTGCGCCGTTATGGCCGATCAGCCCCAGCGTCTCACCTTTTTTCACGCTGAAAGAGACATGATCCAGCGCCGTAAAATCAAAGTACTGGATTTTTCCTCGAATGACTCGCGTCAGATATTCCTTCAGTGACATAATCCGATCTGCATTCATATGGAAGCGCATGGTCACATCCTTGACCTCAATTACCGTTTTCTTGCTCATTGCGTCTCCTCATAGATACAGAACGAATTTGTCCTGATTTTTATAGAATACGATTGCGCCGATCATCAAAGCTGCAATAGAAATAGCCAAACAGCGAAAATAAACGATCGGTTCCGGTGACAATCCATCGAGAATGCACATTCTCACAGCTTTCAAATAATGATAAAGAGGGTTAATCTGAAGAATCGGCTTCAGATTATCCGGGATGATCGTCTCAGGATAGAAGATCGGCGTAGCGTACATCCACATGGTATTCAGGACATTCCACAAAAACTGGGTGTCTCTGAAAAAAACCATGGAGGTCGCCAGAACCATTCCAAAGCCCAGGCAGAAAATGATGAGGCACAGAAAGAAGAACAGCGCCAAAATCGCAGACTTTTGCAGATGTACCCCCGTCACCAGACATACAATCGTCATGGGAATCACAGAGATCATCAGGTTTACCACCGAGGACATGGTACGTGTCAGTGGATAGATATATTTCGGCATATAAACCTTTGAAATCAATCCGGCATTTCCCAGAATTGAGTTGAGTGTCATCCCACAGGACTCGGAGAAAAAGTTAAACATGACTGTTCCAATGATCAGATATGCAGCAAAGTTTGGAACATCACTCTTAAAGATTGTGGAGAACACGAAATACTGTACAATCATCATCAGCAGAGGATTTAGAAAGCTCCAGAATACGCCGAGAATCGAACGTTTATATTTGGTTTTGAAATCTCTCCCTACAAGCTGACGGATCAGAAAGCGGTATTTCTCTACTGCAAATATGGCGTTAAAAACATAGCTGCGCTTTCCATTGCGCCAACGCAGCCAGATTACCCCAAACAGCAGCAGCAGGAACACACCGATTCCGATAGAAAACTTCCAATAATGAAGACCTGTCCATATATAGTCTGTGCCTTCGGCAGAGAAGCAGAGTGTTCCGGGCTGCGCTTCCCCGTTGACAAGAAGTGTAAACCCTTCCTCTTCTTCCTGTGTGTTAGCCAGTGGGGCAACCGCGCTGCCCGGCGCTGAATCTGCTGAAAGCCGCAGAATCAGTGGAGCTTCATAAACATTTTCTATCGGCAGCTCCGATTGGATTGTCAGAAGCTGCGACTCACCAACAGCAGCTGCATCGAAAGCACCGACCATCAGCTCCTCGCCGGTTTCCTCGCGAAGAAGCTGCATCGTAACGGTTCCCGCATTGGGACGATAGTAAGTGCTCCATTGAACCGACACGCGTTCCAGACGCTGGATCGGCGCGTGGAAGTGTTGTTCTACCGTTATACCTGCGGATAGCTCTGCGACTCCAACTTCTGCGGCAGGCATCGCAATATTGCCGCGCGAGTCACGGATGCGTATCTGCTCCCCGGCCAGAAAATAGAAGCTTACGACTAAGATCACGTAAACAGCCAGGATACTGCAAGCGATCTTGCCGATATATATTGTTCCTGATACTTTTGTCTTTTCTGTTTCCATTTGGTTTAACTCTCAGTCTATTTCATAAAAGGAGTTGGAAAATCTTACAACGATTAACCATGGGTATATCGGAAACGGTAAGCCTCTTTTCCACCTGATTGTAGATTGATACAAAAGAACGGTTTTCCTTACTGTGGAGAGATACCTTTTCCATAATAACCCTATTATGATTATAGACTATATCATAATATCAATTGATGTGCAATACAAAAGGGGAAAAAAGTTGATTTTTCCTGATCTCTGCGCTGCCCAGTTCAGGAAAGCCTGATCGGTCCCCGCCCGACGGCTCTACCGACTGACCCGATTATTCTATCCATACGATAATAGACCGGGCGGATACACTCTGTGTCAAGAAATACTTTACAAATCACATTTTGCTCGAATTGCCCATCCCATACGCGCTGGATAACGAAGCTCGAATCGTTTCAAAAAGCATCATTAATTATAGTAATGCTTTATAAATTAGTCAACCGCCTTTTTTATGATGCTGAATAATGATGCTCTGAAACCTATAATAGAATGGAAAGCGGTGATGCAGTGAGTAAAGAAAATGTGAGTTTTAAAAACAGAGATCGATTCATTCAGTTGGGAATTGCGATTGCATCCCTTCGAAAGCTTCGCGGCCTTTCCCAGGAGCAGCTTGCCGAAAAGGCAAATATCAGTAGATCACACTTGAGCGCGATCGAAGCTCCCGGTATCGTCAGAGCGTTCTCTCTTGAGGTATTCTATAATATTGCCGACGCCCTGGACATTTCTCCCAGCAAATTGATCGACGCCGCCATTTTTCCTGATTTGATGGATCGTTAGTCTGGGTATGCGCCTGCAATTTGTTCTTGCAGGCGCTCTTTGTTTGGTATGAATATATGCCCGGATTGCATTTTACCCTGTCTTATGCTACAATACGATTGAAAAAGAGGGTATACTATATAAAGGAGCAGCGATGAGCGACAACTTTTTTGCCTACATTTCGCGCATGCGCTATATCGAGCGCTGGGCGTTGATGCGTAACGCCCTTCCCGAAAACATTCAGGAGCACAGCCATATGGTGGCCGTGCTGGCCCACGCACTGGGCGTGATCCGCCGCGACGTGTTCGGCATCAGCTGCGACCCAAACGAGGCTGCCATTGTGGCGCTGTTCCACGACAGCAGCGAAATTCTCACCGGCGACCTGCCAACGCCGATCAAATACCACAGCGCGGCAATTTCGCTCGCCTACCGCGAGGTCGAGCACATTGCCAATGAGCAGCTGCTGGGCACGCTGCCCGAGGCGCTGCGCGCCGCCTATGCGCCGATCCTGGACGGCGAGGTACACGACCGCTGCTACGACCTGGTCAAGGCCGCGGACAAACTCTCGGCCTATCTCAAATGCGTGGAGGAGCGCAAGGCCGGCAACCACGAATTTCTCTCGGCCGAGCGCCAGACGCTCGAATGGCTGCGCGCGCAGCACATGCGCGAGATCGACTATTTTCTCGAGCACTTC
>Ga0310691_10006347_pt1 | contig 12621 bp, 10 predicted proteins | sample 176DNAGHGlowgp2_FD_203887 | JGI IMG/M metagenome (GOLD analysis project Ga0310691, IMG submission 203887) | Sheep rumen microbial communities from Palmerston North, Manawatu-Wanganui, New Zealand - 1766 DNA GHGlow gp2 (v2) (version 2) | ecosystem: Host-associated > Mammals > Digestive system >... | reverse complement strand
TACTTCCGCTCGCCTGATCGCACACGCGGATGCGGGAACCGGGTATAAGCTGCTGAACTATATGATCATGGTATTTTTCTTTGCTATGGTTTTTTTGCATATTTCCGTGTCCTTTTCCGGGGCATTGGTCACGCTGGGCGTTGTGGAGTCGATGCAAAAAAAACGGATGATCGATCGCATCGTCTGGGTGATCGCGGGACTCTTTTTCCTTGCGTCAGCTGCCATTGTGATTTACGGCTATTGTAGTATGATCGGAGGGTAGACATGAAACAGGTTTTGGTGGTCGGAAGCGGTATTTCGGGTCTTACTACGGCAATCGAGTGTGCGTACCGGGGGATGAAGGTAATCCTGGTTTCCCCGTTTCCCTCTGAGCGGGCCCAGTCCGTGCTGGCAGCAGGAGGAATCAATGCGGCGCTGGATCATAAGGGAGAGAAGGATTCGGTGGAATCGCATATCGAGGACACCTTAAAGGGCGGATGCTATATCGCCGGAAAACAGGCGGTAACAGGGCTTTGCGAAGCGGCTCCGGCGGTGGTAGAATGGTTGGAGCGTCTGGGAACGGTATTCACACGGACAGACGGCGAAAAGATCGATCAGAGAGCCTTTGGCGGACAGTCCCACAGGAGGACCTGCTATGCGGGCGCTTCCACGGGAAAACAGATTGTTACAGCGCTGGTGATGGAGGCCCGCCGTTTGGAGGCACAGGGGCTGATTGAACGGAGACTTTGGACGGACTTTCATTCCGCGTTGATCCGGGACGGCATATGTTATGGGGCGAGGTTCTATAATGAGGCGGCCCATACACTGGAGGATATTACGGCAAATGCGGTTGTGATGGCTGTCGGCGGGCAGAATACGCTTTTCGGAAAGACCACCGGATCGACGCAGTGTGACGGTTATGCGGCGGGAAAGCTATTTCTTCAGGGCGTAGAGCTGAAGAATCTGGAGTTTATCCAGTATCATCCTACCACCATACTGACGGGACAGAAGAAGATGCTGATCTCCGAAGCGGCACGCGGAGAGGGCGGACGGCTTTACTATGAAGAAAACGGAGACCGCGTTTATTTCATGGAAGAAAAATTCGGGGAGAGAGGAAACCTCATGCCTCGGGATGTGGTCTCGAGGACCATGTATGAAACGGGCCGGCAGATTTATCTGGACGTCAGCTTCCTTGGGAAAAAGAAGATTCTGGAACGAATCCCGGAGATTTATGAGCTCTGCCTGAAATACAGGGGCCTGGATATCACAAAGGAGAGCATCCCCGTGGAGCCGTCGGTACATTTCTTTATGGGCGGACTGGCAGTGAACCGAAAGCATGAAACAAATATAAAGCATCTCTATGCCGTGGGTGAATGTGCATCTATGTATCACGGCGCAAATCGTCTGGGCGGAAACTCTCTTCTGGCTGCGGTCTACAGCGGACGTGTGGCTGCAGAGGCTATATCGGAAGAGACGGGCGAATCCGGAGGTGCAACTTTGGACTTTTCCGATGAACTTCAGGAGGCCATCCAAAATTTGCAGGCGGGTTTTGATTCCAAAAGCAGGTTTTCTGTGGTATACGTAAAGAATATGCTGGCTGAACTGATGCAGAAGCATATGGGAATTGTTCGTGATGAGGCGGGACTGGAACAGGGCATCCATGATGCATCCTACCTTTTGGACATTTCGGATGAACTCCGGTTTGACAGTTCGGAGCTTCCGTATTTTAATTACAGCGTGAAAGGAATCCTGGCGCTGGGAAAGGCTGCTCTCGTATCGGCAAAGAGCAGGCAGGAGACCCGCGGAGCGCACATAAGAAAGGATTATCCGGAGACGAGGGAAGACTATCGGGCGGCAACCATCATTTCCTATTCGGACGGAGCCTTCCGCACGAGACTGGATCGGGAGGGTAGATATGAAAGTTAAGATTCTTAGGCAGCAGTCGCCGGTCACGGAACCCTACTGGCAGGTCTTTTCCTATGAGGGTTCTCCGGAAAAGAGCGTTGCGGCTATGCTGGATGAACTGAATTATAAGGATGATGTCGTCGATATCGACGGGAATCCTGCCGGTCGGATTTCCTGGGAGTGTTCCTGCCTCCAGGGCATGTGCGGTGGATGTGCCATGGTAATCTGCGGAAAGCCGGCACTGGCATGTGAAACATTTCTTCGGAATCTGCCGAAGGATGAGATCACGCTGGAGCCGCTCAGAAAGTTTCCCACGGTCAGTGATCTGGTGGTGGACCGCAGCATCATACAGGAAAATCTGAAAGTTTCCGGTGCATGGATCGAGGAATATCAGCCGACCGATGCAAAGGAGAATACACATCAGTATACTGCTGCGAAATGCCTCAAATGCGGCCTTTGTCTGGAAATCTGTCCCAACTATTCCAAGGGGCAGAGATTCTATGGCGCTGAGTTTGCAAACGATGCATATCTTGTTGCCTCCCGGAGTGCGAATCATAAGGAGGAAATCCGGGAAGCATATAAAAAGCACTTTGCAAAGGGCTGTTCCAAGAGTCTGGCTTGTGAGAAAATCTGTCCCATGAAGATTCCCACACTGGCATCAATGGCGAAACTGAATCGCGGGAAAAAATTCTGATTCGGCTTCCATGTAAGAACTGTTTTGGGAGATTTTTTTATGAATGAGATAACGGTAGAAGAACTTCGGGAATGGCCGAGGGATTCTTATGAACTTATAGATATCAGAGATGATGGACTTGTGGCTTATGGGATGATCCGTGGAGCCCTGCATATCAGTCTGGAAGAACTTGAAGAGGGTCCAAATGCAAAGCTTGAAGCAATCGATAGAGATAAAAGGCTTGTATTTTATTGTCAGATCGGTCGCAGTTCGAGAGAGCTGGACGATCTTGCATGTCTGGAAGGACGGGACATCTACAGCCTGGAAGGCGGATATATCGGATATATCAGATCCGGAGTTTTAGACGAGTCCGCCAGAGTTGAAAAACAGAAAAGAGCGGAAGAGAGCATTCGCAAGAAGTTCCATAAGCAGCTCTTCACACCTTTTGCAAAGGCATGCAAAACATATCAGCTCATCAGCGAAGGGGATCACATAGCTGTTTGTATATCCGGTGGTAAGGACTCTATGCTGATGGCAAAGCTGTTTCAGGAAATACAAAGGCACAGACAGATGAACTTTGAACTGACTTTTCTTGTGATGGATCCCGGGTATAACAAAGCAAACAGGGAACTGATCGAAAGCAATGCAAAGACCTTGGGTATTCCGGTTACGATATTTGAAAGTGACATATTTGATTCGGTGGATACCATAGAAAAGAGTCCGTGTTATATCTGTGCAAGGATGCGCCGCGGCTACCTGTACAGCAGAGCCAAGGCACTTGGCTGTAATAAAATTGCGCTGGGGCATCACTATGATGACGTGATCGAGACCATCCTTATGGGTATGCTGTACGGGGCACAGATTCAGACGATGATGCCCAAGCTTCACAGTACAAACTTTGAGGGAATGGAACTGATCCGGCCGCTTTATCTGGTCAGGGAGAGCGATATCTGCGCGTGGAGAGATTACAACGATCTGCATTTTCTTCAGTGCGCCTGCCATTTCACGGAAACCTGTACCACATGCCATGAGGACGGAACGACGTCATCCAAACGTCTGGAAACAAAGAGGCTGATCGCGGCGCTGAAAAAGGAGAATCCTTTTGTGGAATCCAATATCTTTAGGAGCGTGGAGAATGTGAATCTGGATACAGTCATCGAATATAAAAAGGACGGGAAAAGATACCATTTTCTGGATTCGTATTGATATCCGGCGCCGGATTCCATGGAATACTTCTCCGAAATCATTCCCGATTTTCATATAATCATCGGTTTTTGATTGCATTATCTTCTGCAATATGGTATGATACCGAGCAATAAAAGAAAGGCGCCCTGTGGCGTATAGGTGAAAAAATGGAGATTAGATAATTTGATTTGGTGAACGCGAACAAAAGTGCAATGGCCTGAATGGGCCTGTTTGTGTATGCCGAATTGGATTATCGTATTCATTTTGAAGCCATCAGGTCATTTGTTTAGGTGCATTTCGGCATATGGGGCTTTCATTTGTACGTATAATCTGCTTTCGGCATGAAGCAGATTTTTTTTTATTTTTTTCGATAGGATTGTGGAGGTGATGTAAATGTCACAAATACAGGTAACAAATCTGACGTTTTCCTATGACGGAAGCGCGGATGACGTTTTTCAGGATGCGACCTTTCATATTGATACGGATTGGAAACTGGGTCTCATCGGGAGAAACGGAAAAGGAAAGACAACGCTGCTGAATCTCTTTATGGGCAGATATGAATATCGCGGAAGTATCACGAGCAGTACCGGGTTTGATTACTTTCCTTATCAAGTGACGGAAACAGATCTGAAAAAGAATGCAGCGGATCTGATCGAAACATGGAAACCGCAGGTTGAAAACTGGCAGGTTCTGATACAGCTGAATCAGCTTGGAATGGATCCGGAATGTCTGTTCAGACCCTTTGAAACGCTGAGTTTCGGAGAACGTACACGGGTTATGCTGGCGGCGCTGTTTGCGGATGAAAATGAATTTCTTCTCATTGATGAGCCGACGAACCATCTGGATGGCGCGGCACGCGATATCGTCAAAAAATACCTGGCCTCGAAGAAAGGCTTCATACTGGTATCGCATGACCGGGATCTTTTGGATGCGGTATGTGACCATGTCCTGGTATTAAACAGGGCCGGCATTGAGGTTCAGGCGGGGAATTTCTCGACCTGGTGGGAAAACAAGGAGAAAATGGATGCCTTCCGGCAGGCGGAAAATGAAAAACATCTGAAGGAAATCGGGAAGCTGAAAATTGCGGCTGACAGGAGCAGCAGATGGGCCGATAAAAACGAAAGCACAAAAATAGGATACGACCCGATCAAGGAACCCGACAGATGTGCTTCCACGAGATCCTATATCGGAGCAAAGACAAAGAAGATGCAGTCGCGGGTGAAAGCCGTAGAAGCACGCATTGACAGAGAAATCGAAGAAAAGGAAGGTCTTCTTCAGGATATTGAGCGCGTGACGGATTTAAAGCTGCAGCCGCTTAAGTTTCATAAAGATGTCCTGATCGATGCAATGGATCTTTCGCTGCAATATGCCGGTGCAGATGAGAGGCTGTTTGAAGGCCAGCGGTTTCAGGTGCGGCAGGGGGAACGGGTGATCCTTTCCGGCGATAACGGATGCGGTAAATCCAGTGTTCTCTATGCTGTTTTATATCAGGCGGGCATTCCGGACAATGGCCGAAGTGAGGGACTGCTTGTATCAGGAAGGCTGGAGGTTGCTTCGGGTCTCATCATATCCTATGTCAATCAGGATACATCCTTCCTGTCAGTCTCTCTCAAGGAATTTTGCAAAGAGAGGGAGTTGGATGAGAGCTTATTCCTGGCCGTCATGAGGCAGCTGGATTTTTCGAGGGAACAGTTTGCCCGGAACATGGAGGATTTTTCCGAAGGGCAGAAAAAGAAGGTGCTGATTGCGGCGAGTCTCATTACACCGGCGCATCTTTATATTTGGGATGAACCGCTTAACTACATAGATGTGTTCTCCCGGATGCAGATCGAAAAGCTGATTTTGGCGTTTGAACCTACGATGCTGCTGGTTGAGCACGATGTCAGATTTCAGGAAAAGATTGCAACAAACGAAATCAGGATTATTTCCTCTTGACAAAACTACCGAACGGTAGTATTATAACGAACAGGAGGTAGTTTGTGGTGAGTTTGTGTATCACGGACGGAATTCGGAAAGGCGGAAACGATGAAGGACAGAAAACGGGAAATCATCCAGGCTACACTGGAGCTTGCGGCTGAAAACGGACTGGGGACCGTATCCATGCAGCAGATTGCAGACCGGGTGGGTATTACGAAGGCCTCTCTCTATAACCACTATTCTTCGCGGGAGGAGATTGTGGAGGCGATGTATGAGGTTCTCAGAAATATCTCCAAAGAAAAAGCCAATGTGGGTGGGATGGATTTCGACCGGCTGACAGGGTCCCTGCGGGATATCCTGATGGGAGCGGTTATGTCTTACCGGAGCATGGTTGAGAATCCGCAGCTGTTTCTCTTCTATAAGATCATCATGTCGGAGCGGTCGATCAATCCGAAGGCGGCGGATATCATGGTCAGAGAAACGAAGACGATGCTCAATGCCACGAAATCCATCTTCTATGCGCTGCAGGTGAAGGGAATTGCCGATTTTCCGAATCCGGATGCTGCGGCCTTTTCCTTTACCATGGCAGTTCATGCCATTATGGATTATGAATTTGACAGGCGTTTTGCCGGGAAAGAGGCAGATGAAAATATGATGCAGTCGTTTATTGATGAGTTCTGCCGGATTTATGAAAAACACTCATCGTAACCGGAAGAATCGGAGGCTTTGAACTTTTGCAAAGCGAAATGCATCGGAGAGCAGTAGAGAAAGGAAGAGAAAATGAGCGAAACGAAGAAGCGAAAACTGATCAACTGGCTGGGTCTTTCGGGTGTGCTGTCCTTTTTATCCTATGCGGCAGCTGTCATCTTTTCGCCGATGGATTTTCCGGGGTACAAGTGGATGGAGCAGGCCGTCAGTGATCTTTCAGCTGAAAATGCACCATCCAGAATGCTCTGGAACAGGCTGTCGGCCTTTTACGGCTTCGGCGGGATGGTCTGCGTTGCCTGTGTCTGCATTTTTATATCGGAGAAAAAAATCGGCTCCCGGCTTTTTCGTGTAGGCATCTATCTCTTTGCCGTCATGAATCTGATTTCGGAAGTGGGCTATAAGATGTTCCCGCTCGATGACAGCGGAAAGAAGATCGAATCTTTCCAGGAGGTCATGCATATTGTTGTAACGGCAGCGGTAGTTCTGCTTTCAATCGTTTCGCTGGTTATTTTGATCGTTGCATCCTGTAAAAAGAAGGGCGTGCCGCATCTGGGCATCTGGGCAGCCATAGCGCTTGCCATGATGTTTGTCGGAGCCATCGGGATGAAGGCAGTTCCGGCAGAATATTTCGGAATCGTGGAGCGCTTCAGTGTATTTGCTGCCGTAGGCTTTAATGCGGTGCTTGGCATCTATCTGTTTAACGGTTTTCGGACCTTGAGCAAAACGGAATAAAACACAATAAACGAATAAAAGCAGGAAAGCCGCCGGAATCCGGCGGCTTTCTTACAATATTATTCTTTGCTGCTCTTATAGTTATCGGAGATTGTATGTGTCGCTTTGTATTCATTGATCCTTGCCTGAATACGCTCTGTGGGATCCAGAAGATCGCTGATGGAAGCGTCATGGTTCAGGTGGTCAATGAGGATGGCGATATATTTGGTCAGGTCTGCGGATTTGTACCAGGAGCGCTCATAGAGCTCCGGAGACTGGTGGGTCACATTGGTGGTGATGACCATGTCAACATCACCGTTTGCGTAGGCCTTATCAAATACATCCAGACCTGCGGTAAACAGACCGAAGGTTGCGCAGCAGAAGACTCTCTTTGCTTTGCGGCGTTTCAGCTCACGGGCAACATCCAGCATGCTCTCGCCGGAGGCAATCATGTCATCGATGATGATCACATCCTTGCCTTCTACGGAATCGCCCAGGAACTCATGTGCGACGATCGGGTTTTTGCCGTTCACGATGCGGGAGTAATCGCGGCGTTTATAGAACATGCCGACGTCCACACCGAAGTGGTTGGCAAAGTAGATGGCACGGTGCATGGCACCCTCATCCGGAGAGATGACCATCATATGCTCATTGTCAAGGGAAAGATCCGGAACGGAGCGCAGCAGGCATTTGATGAACTGATAGGTCGGCATCAGGCTTTCAAAGCCGCTCTGCGGGATTGCGTTCTGTACACGGGGATCGTGGGCATCAAAGGTGATGATGTTGGAAACGCCCATGGCAACCAGCTCCTGCAGGGCAATGGCGCAGTCCAGAGATTCCCGTTTGCTTCTTTTGTGCTGGCGGCTTTCATACAGGAAAGGCATGATGACGTTGATCCGGCGGGCTTTTCCGGCGGAAGCGGCGATGATACGCTTCAGGTCGGCATAATAGTCATCCGGAGACATGGGCACCATACGGCCGCCCAGATTGTATTCAATACTGGAATTCATGACATCCACCAGGATGTAAAGATCGGTTCCGCGGACGGAGCTCCTAAGCATACCCTTGGCTTCGCCGGAAGCGAAACGGGGGCAGTCAGCATCCAAAAGGTAGGTGTCCTTCTCATAACCGGTTACGATAGGGGTATCGGAACGGAGCATGTCCCGCTCCTTACGCCAACGGACTATGTATTTGTCGATGTCGGCGCCCATTTTCTCACAGCTGTTCATGGCAATGATGCCAAGGCTTCCGAAGGGGACGGTGATGAGTTTACTTTGATCTGGCATGAATATATCCTCCATAATGTGCGGGGTTGAAAGTTACATATCAGAACGGGAGGTTTAAAGCCCGGACTTTGCAGGTTATCCGTTTCGAAGTTGGGACAGATCATTCTTGATCGGTGGTTTTCTGCCCCGTAAGCATGGCTTTCCTTCTGGCATACCGGATATTGGCACCGTAGAGATACATGAGCTTGTAGTGCTCAATGATCCGTGATAAAACTCGCTCTGTGTAGCGGTCGGAGATGCCCGGCAGATCCAGATTGGTGGAAATGATCGTGGACCTTTGGTCCAGCATCCGCTGGTTGATGACCTCGAATACAACAGAACGGACGAATTCGCTCAGGGTTTCCGTGCCCAGATCATCCAGGATCAGAAGATCGGCGTTGTACACAAATTCCCGGAGCTCATTGTATTCCCCATCCTCGCTGTCGCGGCGGGGCCGGAACACGTCCCGGAAAAGGGAATTGGCCGTGAGATACAGAACGGAATGACCGCTTGCAAGAATCTCGCGCGCGATGCAGTTGGAAAGGAAGGTTTTTCCCAGACCTGTCTCTCCGTATATGAGAAGGTTTTCCTTCTTGGTATCAAAATCCCGGACAAAATCCTTTGCCCAGCCCAGAATTCGAATGATGTTGTCGTAGGCCGAAGGCTTTCCTTCCGGATGCGGCATTTCTTTATAGAGATCCGCTTGGAACCGGTCAAAGCTGTCGGTTGGATGGAGGGCGAGCCCGGACTGCCGCGTAAGATGATCGATCTTCATCTGTTTGACACAGGTGCAGGGCTGACCGTCTATAACGCCTTCGTCTTTGCATTTGCTGCAGGTATACTGAAGCTCCAGATAATCCGCGGGATATCCGTTTTCCGTAAGGAGTCTTTTGATTTCTGCCTGCAGGCTATTCCGTTCGGCGGAGGAGTCGGTTTTCCGGCCTTCCAGAGTGGCGCGTGCATCACCCAGCGCCAGAAGCCGGAACTTCTCTTCACATTCCCAAACGGCCGGTATCTTTTCATATATTTCCTGCTGCCGCCGGGCCTGCTCTCCGATATGTTCGGTACGGCGGCGGCTCAGCTCCCAATTTGCATTAAATTCTGTCATGGACTGTCCTCTATCGATTGTGCCGGTGTAGTCACCAAATCTTAAGTGCCGGCAGATGATTTCTTTGGCTGTACCATTATACTAGTTTGCGATATTGAAGTAAAGCTCTTCAATCTCTTTCATTTGAGCGGTCATATCTGTCTGGGGGAAGGCAGCTGTCTTCTTTTCCGCATTTGAGGCAGACTTATTAGCAGGTTTCTGCTCCATGTGTGCTGTCTTATGGCCGGCATCCTGTTCGGCAATATCGGCGAAACGGCGCACACCGTTTTTGTGCCAGTCCCGAAGAATTCCGTCTGCATATTCCATCGGCCGCTTAGCGTTTTTTTGTACGGCACGGCGGCAGGCTTCGAGAATGATCTCCTTCGTGAAACCGTATTCATTGGTCCATTTATCCGCGTAGGTTTTCGTCGTGCTTGTGACACTGTTATAGGAAAGCCCAAGCTCGCGCTGTACGGAATAGTACAGGGCATTGTAGTTCAGGGTAAAGCTTTCCGCAGCCTCGCGTGTGGTGATCTTTTGTTTAAACCATTCTCGGGCGACGGCTTCCATGTAGCGGAAGCTGGTCTTGCCGATGGATGCGGTATATTCCAGAAGAAATTCGCAAAGATCGAAAGAAAAAGCAAGCTCGCGGTAGATATAATGCAGGGTGTTGATTTCAGCCGGGGCCAGCATATGATTGAAGTAGGCTTCGGCCTCATGCATGAGATTCTGCAGGTTTTCATCCCTGGTCAGCTCCTGTAGACGTTTCGGTGTAAGCCTTGTTTTTTCCGGCGCATCCGGATGCGGTGCGGTTTCCGGCTCTGCCTTTTGAGATTGAGCAGTTGTCGATGTTTCCGGTCCATCCTCAAAAAAATCCTCTGCCGCTACATCCTCATCCTCGGTAAGGTCGTCCGTAAAACTCTCGCCCGCCAGAAGGATGACATCCGTAGGCTGCGGCTCCGGTACACGGAGCCGGCGGAGTTCAATGCCGTCGGCTACCTTGCGGGATTTGTCGGAATAGGTCAGGCTGAGCACTCCTTTGGACACCCAGTACTTGATTCCGCGGCAGACATCCTTATCCGTACAGTGCAGAAGGTCTGCGAGGATCTGGACAGAGACCGGACGTCCGGCGGCGGATAACCGAACAAGATACAGATAGAGCTTGACAAACTCCCCGTTGCTTTCGGCCATGTAATGATCGATAAAAATATTGGAAATACCGGAAAAGGTTTCCGATTCACCTGTAAATTTGAGTTCCTGCATGACACACCCCTGTTGTCAGTTATTTATTGTTTCGGCCACATACTCCCGAAAAAAGCGGCTAACCGGAAAATAGTCCGCTAAGGCGGATTTTGATGTCGATGGCCACCGAAAAATACCCCGTTTCCCGGCAACAATTTGTTGCGCGGAACCTTGTGCAAGCATTATAACAGGGGAAAATGGGAAATGCAAACGCCGGACCCGTAATGTGGACAGTGTGGATTGTGTGGATAACCGGCACGTTTTTTTCCAAAATACAGAGAAAGAGGAGCTTTCCGATCGGGAAAGCGCCTCTTCTATTGTGGATAACTCCTATCCGTTTTATTTTGTTGATTTTGTGGATAAGTCGTGTTCAATGAAGGCATCTGCAAGAATTCCGATGTTTCCGCAACCCATAGTTATTAACAAATCGCCCGCTTTTCCATGTTCTACGAAATATTTTTCGATTCCGTCGAAGTCTTTCAGATTTATGCATTCCGTGCCACGTTTCTGCACTTCGCGTACCAAATCGTCGGAATTTACGGATCCGTCATCCTTTTCCCGTGCACCGTAAATCTCCGTCAGAAGGACATGATCACAGGCGGAAAGTACATCGGCAAAATCACCCAGAAGGCCGAGGGTTCTGGTATAGGTATAAGGCTGGAAAGCGCACCAGAGCTCACGTTCCGTTACACGGCGGGCAATCTCGAGGGCACATTTCATCTCTGCCGGATGATGACCGAAATCATCTACGATCGTAGCGCCGTTGCTGATCTTTCCTTTGATCTCAAACCGGCGGTGTGCGGAAGGAGAGGAGAGAAGGGCAGTGGCGGTCACATCGAAAGGAATTTCCATGAAATCCGCAGCCGCGATCACGGAAAGGGAATTGATCGCATTATGCGCACCGGTCACGGCAAGACTCACCCTGCCGCGATTTTCACCACGGACAATGAGAGTGTAGGAAGGATGTCCCGCTGCATCGAGCTCGATATCCTTTGCCTGGTAATCGTTGCCATCGTTTTCACCAAAGGTGATGAAGCTGACATTTCTGTCCCTTACTGCGTCATGCACACGTTCCGAATACGGGGAATCGCCCAGCATGATCACGGCACCGCCATCCTTGGTATGGCTGGCATAGGTCGCAAAGGAGTCTGCAATGGCGTCGATGGAACCGAAAAAGTCCAGGTGGTCATAGTCAATATTTAATATAATGGAAATCATGGGGTAGAGCTGATGATAGCTGTTGGTGTATTCACAGGCTTCTACCACAAAGTAATCGCTGTTTCCGATACGGCTTGTGCCCCCGATGGCATCCAGAATGCCGCCGATATGGATAGAGGGATCCTTATCGGCCTGCAGGAGTACGTGGGAGAGCAGGGCTGTGGTTGTGGTTTTTCCGTGGGTGCCGCTGATACCGATGGAGTTCGGGAAGTTTTCCATGATCTGGCCCAGAAGCTCTGCCCTTGTCAGCATGGGCTTGCCGCTTGCTACAGCGGCCATATATTCCTCGTTATCCTTGGCAATGGCTGCCGTTACGACAATAAAGTCGATATCATCGGTGATGTTTGCCGCTGCTTGGCCGATGGCTACGTGGATTCCCATAGCCTCCAGCTTTTCTGTATTCTTTGTTTTATCGCGGTCGGAGCCGGTTACATCAAAGCCTTTCAGATGGAGCATTTCGGCAAGGCCGCTCATGCTGATGCCGCCAATACCGATGAAATGTACCCGGCAGGGTGTTTTGAAATCAACTCGATACATGTGTTTTCCTTCTTTCTATAATAAATGTGAAGATCCGATATGCATTGTACCATGCTTCCGCTTCGCGAAATCATGCATCTGCTTCGCAGATGTACGCTGCTTCGCTCCGCTCGCATCGTGTATCCCTCGCTCCGCTCAGGACCATGGGGCCCTCCCTCACTTCGCTCGGGCAATCCCATGGCTATTATATCATA
>Ga0310691_10006345_pt1 | contig 12621 bp, 8 predicted proteins | sample 176DNAGHGlowgp2_FD_203887 | JGI IMG/M metagenome (GOLD analysis project Ga0310691, IMG submission 203887) | Sheep rumen microbial communities from Palmerston North, Manawatu-Wanganui, New Zealand - 1766 DNA GHGlow gp2 (v2) (version 2) | ecosystem: Host-associated > Mammals > Digestive system >... | reverse complement strand
GGGAAGCCCGAGGTTGACTTCGTGGACCGTCAGCGAGAAGCGGGAATCGCGCTTTACGTATTTTTCTATGACCTCGACGCTGTTATCCTGCGAGGCGTTGTCGATGACCAGGACCTCGAAATTGCGGTATGTCTGCGCTTCCAGGGCGTCGAGCGTCTCGCCGATCAGATGCGCGTAGTTGTAGCTGGCGACGACAATGCTGATCTTTGGAGAATATCCGGCCAAGACGCGACGGCTTCTCTCCCTTTCCTCTGCCGGAAGGTCCGGCATCGGGCCGAAGACATCCGTTCTGACGGGCGTTCCGGAACCGGACTTGTCACTCCAATCGGATCCGGGGGTGGAAATCTCGGCGACATGCCGACCGCCACGCATGAGCCACAACCAGGCGTCGCGGGAGAAGGCGTACCGGGCGCACTTGCCGAAAAAGGAAAAGCCGTCGCGGCGCAGAAGCCGGAAAAGCGTGGCGATGGAGGTCGGAGGGAAGTTCATGGCTGGACGAAAAACGGTTTTCCGGCGGCGACAAGGGACGGATCGGCGGAGAGGATGGCGTCACGCTCCTCGTCACCGACGGCGATGCGGACGCCGGGGGCGTCCGGTCGAGCCAGCCGGTAGACGGGAACGAGCCCCGGGGCGGCGCTCGGGAAGACCTGCCCGACGATCTTCTCGTATTTCCAGAGATCGGGACGTCCGCGGTACGGCGAGGCCTCGCCCTCGTCGACTGCGAAAACGTGAAATCCATCGGCGAGATGCAGGAAACGGAGAAGCGGGACGGCACCCGGCCGGACTTCCGAAAAGGTCCGGAAGACGACGCCATCGCAGGCCCAGTCGGACAGTTTCAGGACGATGTTCTTCATCTCTTCGCGGACCGACGTGAGCAGGTGGTTTCCGTTGCGCTTGTTGCGGAACCGGACGACGGGAACGGTTCCGTCGGAAACTCCGCCGGGAAGGAATTCGGAGAGCGGAAGGAACGGCAAGGACGCAAACTGCCCGAAGACGGGACAGACGTCTCCGACGGGCCCGTCCCAGACGACGCGGCCCTTCTCCAGCCAAATCGCGCGCGTGCAGAGTTCCTGGATGTCGTGCAGGCTGTGCGACACGAAAAAGACGGTGGCGCCGTCGGCGATGATTTCGGAGATGCGGGCGCGGCATTTGGCCTGGAAGGAGGCGTCGCCGACGGCGAGGACTTCGTCGAGGATCAGGATCTCGGGGGACGCCGCGGTCGCGATCGAGAAGGCGAGGCGCATCGTCATGCCCGACGAATAGGTCCGCACGGGAGCGTCGATGAAGGCGCCCAGCTCCGAAAAGTCGATGATGGCCTCCTCGTGCGCCCGTAGCCAGGACTTTTCGTACCCGAGGATCGCGCCGTTGAGATAGATGTTCTCGCGGCCGGTCAGCCGGGGATCGAGACCGTTGCCGAGCGCGAGCAGGGGGGCGACCTGGCCGCGGACCGAAATGGAACCCGAGGTGGGACGGGCGATGCCGGTGACGAGCTTGAGGAGCGTGCTTTTGCCGGCGCCGTTGCGCCCGACGAGACCGACCGACTCGCCGCGGTCGATGCGGAAGGAGACGTCGTCGACGGCGAGGAAGTGGCGGTTCGAGATCCGCCCGCGGAGGGCGTCGAGAACCCATTTCTTGAGGCTGCCCTTCTTGTCGGCCGGCGCCGAAAAGCGGAGGCTCGCGCGATTTGCTTCGATGAGAGTGTCCATGGCCGGACTAGAGCTGGAGCGCGAATTTGTTCTTGAGGGCGCGGAAGACGGCGAGTCCCGCCGCGAGCGAAACGGCCGCGAAGAGGGCGCACGCCGCGAATTCCTCGGTCGGCGGCACCCGGCCGTTCAGGACCGCGCGCGAGAAATGGATGACGTGGTAGAGCGGATTGAAATAGACCATCCACCAGTGCCCGCCCGAGAGAGACGCCTCGGGATAGAAGATCGGAGTCGCGTACATCCAGAGCGTGCAGGCGAAGCTCCAGAGGAACTTCACGTCGCTGAAAAACACCGCGAGGGCCGCGAGAAAGAGTCCGATCCCCAAGGCGAACACGAGCATGCACGCCGTGCTGTAGAAGAGCAGCAGCATCGTCGGGCGCGGGGGCACGCGCGTGAGGAGGACGACGGCGAACAGCGGGACGAGCGCGAAGACGAAATTGACGAGGCTCGACGCGGCGCGGGTCACGGGATAGGTCCACAGCGGGACTTTCACCTTGGTGATGAGCCCGGCGTTTTCCTGGATGGACCGCATCGCGGTCGTCGTCGTTTCTACGAAGAACTGGTAGAAGACGATGCCGGAAATGAGGTAGAGGGGAAAGTTCGGAATCGCGCTCTTGAAGAAAACCGAGAAGACGGCGTACAGCAGCCCCATCGTGAGCGTGGGCTGCAGCACGCACCAGAACATGCCCAGCACGCTCCGGTCGTAGCGTGCCTTGAAGTCGCGCTTCACGAGTTCCGACACGAGGAACCAGTCGTGGAAGAACCCCGGCTTCCGGTACGGCGAGACCGCACGGGCGCCGCCTGAGCTTCCGTTGTCGTCGAATGCCGCGTTGTCCATGGCCGGAATCCTACCACGCCGCCCGCCGCCTAGGCAAGGGCGAGGGTGGCGGAGACGGCGAAGAGGGCGGCGGTTTCGACGCGGAGGATGCGCGGACCGAAGGAAACGGGGACGGCGGACGGAAGCGCGAGGAGGTCGGAAAGCTCGTCGGGGGAGAAGTCGCCTTCGGGACCGATCGCCCAGGCGACGGGGCGGTCGCGGAGATCACCGCGCCGGGCGAGGAGGGCGTCGCCGACGGGAAGCGCGCCGGGGGCGAGGGCCCCGACGAAGAGGGGGCCGGGGGCGGCCCCCATCGCGCGGAGGGCTTCCGGCCACGACGCGGCGGGGGCGAGTTCCGTCCCCCACGCCGAGCCGCACTGGCAGAGCGCGGCGCCGAGAACGCGGCGCCAGCGGTCGGGCGTTTCGCCGGGCCGCACGCGGGAGACGACGCGGGAGGAAACCACCGGAACGACGCGCGAAACGCCGGTCTCGACGGCTTTTTCGAGGAGCCAGTCCATGCGCGCGGGCTTGGCGACGCACTGGTAGAGCGTGATGCGCGCCGGCGGGGGAGGCTCCCGGACCGGTTCGCCGCAGGGTTCGAGGACCACGCCCGAGCGCGCCGCGGAGGCGACGCGGGCGTCGCGCGCCGTGCCGGCGCCGTCCACGAGGCGCACGGGGTCGCCGGGCCGCACGCGCAGGACGTCGCGCAGGTGGTGCGCGGCCGGGGCGGGAAGAAGCGCCGAGGCGGGGTCGAGAAGGAATTCGCGGGGGACGGGAAGGCAATGCATGGCGGCGGACGGAGTTCCTACACGCGGCCCTCGGCCGCGAGAAGCGCCCGGGTGCAGGGGTGCGAAGGAGACGCGAAGATCGCGGCGACGGGGCCTTCTTCGACGACGCGGCCGGCGTCCATCACGAGGACACGGTCCGCGACGCTGCGGACGACGCCGAGGTCGTGCGTCACGAGGACCATCGCCGGGGCGAAGTCGCGTTTCACGTCGGCGAGGAGATTGAGGATCTGCGCCTGGACGGAAACGTCGAGCGCGGAAACGGGTTCGTCGAGGAGCAGCACGTCCGGTTCCAACGAAAGCGCGCGGGCGATGGAGACGCGCTGGAGCTGGCCGCCGCTCAGTTCGTGCGGGAAGCGGGAGGCGGCTTCCGGACCGAGGCCGACGCGCCCGAGCCAGAGGCGAGCGAAGGCGTCGCGCCCGCCGCGCGGGACGAGGCCGTGGAAGACCGCGCCTTCGCAGACCGCGTCGCGGACGCGCATGCGCGGGTTGAGCGCGGAGAACGGGTCCTGGAAAACCATCTGCACGGCGCGGCGCGCGCGCCGGTCCCGCCGGAGGCCGGCCGCCGTCCCGCCGAGCAGGACGTCGCCGGACGTCGGCGCCTCCAGCCCCGCGAGCATCCGCAGGAGGGTCGTCTTGCCGCATCCGGAAGATCCGACGACCGCGAGCGTTTCGCCGCGCTCGACGTCGAAGGAAACGCCGGACACGGCCTCGACGCGCGGGAAGCGCTTGACGAGCGAGCGGACGGACAGCGCCGGAGCGGCGGCGCCCGCGGGGCGCGGCCGCCCGGAAACGGGCGTTTCCGCCGGGGCCGGGACCGCGGCGGCCGGGGCGAGCGGGCGGAAACAGGCGCAGGACCGCGCCCCTTCCGGAACGGGCGCGGGGTCCGACGCGGCGCACGCGGGAACCGCCCGCGGGCATCGCGGGGCGAAGCGGCACCCGCGCGGAAAATCGAGCGGAGAGGGAACGGAACCGGGGATCGCGGGAAGGCGTTCGCCCGGAGCGTGGCGCGACGGCATGGCGTCGAGAAGCGCGGCGGTGTAGGGGTGGCGCGGCGACGCGAAAACCTCGCCGACGGGCCCGCTTTCGACGATCTTGCCGGCGTACATGACGGCGACGCGGGAACAGACGCGCTTCACCACGGACATGTCGTGCGTGATGAGCAGCAGCGCCGTGCGCGCGCCGCGGGCGCCCGCCAGCAGGTCGAGCACCTGCGCCTGCACCGTGGCGTCGAGCGCGGTCGTCGGTTCGTCGGCCACGACGAGCGCCGGGCCGGCCATGAGCACCGACGCGATCATGACGCGCTGCTGCATCCCGCCGGAGAGCCGGAACGGGTATTCGCCGAGGCACCGCTCCGGATCCGGAATGCCGCACCGCGCGAGCCACTTCGCGGCGAGGGCGAGCCCCTCGCGGCGGGAAACCTTGCGGTGGAGCCGGAGCGCTTCGAGCATCTGGTCGCCGACGCGGCGGAGCGGGGAAAGCGCGGTCATGGGATCCTGGAAGACCATGCCGACGGCCGAGCCGCGGAGCGCGCGCAGTTCGGAGAGGGGCATGCGCGACACGTCGCGCCCGGCGACGCGGATCGCGCCGGAAACGAGCCGCCCCGGCGGCGACGGCACGAGGCGCAGCACCGACATCGCGGTCACGGACTTGCCGCAGCCGGATTCCCCGACGAGCCCCACCGCCTCGCCCGGCGCGACGGAAAGCGACACGCCGCCCACGGCCTCAAGCGCGCCCGCCGGCGTGTCGAACGCGACGCGCAGGTCCTCGATTTCGAGCGCCGCCGCGCGACCGGTCGCGTCAACGCCGCTCGGCTCCCCGCGGGACGAACGGCGCGTTCCGCGCCGGTCGTCCCGCTCCAGCCCGAGGGCGGGTTTCGGATCGAACGCGTCGCGCAGCGCTTCGCCGACGAACACGCCGAGGAGCATCGTCGCGAACAGCGCGAGCGAGGGCCAGAGCACGAGCCACCAGGCGTGGCGGAAGGACTGCGCCTGCTGGAGAAGCTCGCCCCAGCTCGGGGCGCCGTCCGGCAGACCGAAACCGAGGTAGTCCAGCGCGGCGAGCGACCCGATGGCGCCGACGAGGAGGAACGGGAAGATGGTGACGAGCGGCGTCGTCGCGTTCGGCAGGACGTGACGGAACATGAGGCGCGCGGCGGAGAGCCCCTGCACGCGGCCGGCGTCCACGAACGGGCGGGACCGGAGGCGCAGGAATTCGGCGCGGACGTAGGCGGCCACGGTGATCCAGTTGAACGCGGCGTAGACGGTCAGAAGGAGCCCGAAGGAGCGTCCGAAGGCGTTCCCGAGGAAGATCATCACGTACAGGAATGGGATGGCGGACCAGATTTCGGTCAGGCGCTGCCCGGCCATGTCGACCCAGCGGACGAAAAAGCCCTGGACCGCGCCGAAGAAAATGCCGATCGCGAGCGACGAAAACGACAGCAGCAGCCCGAAGGAAATCGCGGTGCGCGTACCGTAGAGAACGCGCGCGAAGACGTCGCGCCCCGCGGCGTCGAACCCGAAGGGATGCCCCGGCACGGGGCGGAACGGAAAGACCGCGGGTTCAAGCGCCGGCGCGCCGTTTTCCGGCACCGCCGCCTCCGGGGCGTCGGTGCGCCACGTTTCGCGGCGCAGGTAGACCCGCGCGACGGGCGGAGCCGCGGAATCCCCGCCCGCGGCGGCGAGCCGGGGACGAGCGGGGAAAGGCGCGAGACGCCAGGAAACCCCTCCCGCGGCCATCTCGAAGGCGGGAGCCTCCTCGCCGCGCCACCGCGCCGCCATCGCGGCGCGCACGGCTTCGGGGACGGGGCCGGCGAGCGCGGCGGCGAAGCGATCCGCGTCGCCCCACGAGCGGACGAGCGCCGGCGTTTCGCCGGGACCCGGCGCGTATTCCGCGGCGGCGACCGGCCACTGCCCGCCGCTCCCGCGCACTGGACGGAGCCACGGCTCGATCTCCTCCGGCCCCCAGACCGTGTGCGGCCCGCTTTTGAAAAGGGGCGGGACGGGGAACGCGCCGCCCGGCTCGCGGCTCACGAGCGGAGCGCAGAGCGAGAGGAGGTAGAGCGCGGCGAAAATCCACAGCGAGAACCACCCGCGCCGGTTGGCGCGGAAACGCGCCCACGCGGGGCCGGCGAATCCGGGTGCTCGTGTTCCCATGCGCGCCATCCTACCACACGCCGCGCGACGGCGCGGCAGGCCCGGGGCAATGCGTCAGCGGGTGGAACCGGCCGCGAGGTGCGTTTCGACGTAGTCGCGCACCGCGTCTTCAAGCGGGCGGAACGGAACGTCGCAGCCGGCCGCGCGGAGACGCGTCGTCTCGGCCTGCGTGTGGTACTGGTACTTGCCCTTGAGCTTTTCCGGCATGTCCACGAACTCGACGCGCGGCTCGCGCCCCACGGCGGCGAAGAGGGCGCGCGCGAGGTCGAGCCACGTGCGGGCGAGGCCGGTGCCGCAGTTGTAGATGCCGGAGACGCCGGGATGGTCGCCGAACCAGACCGTGACGGCGGCGGCGTCCTTCACGTAGACGAAATCGCGGTCCTGGCAGCCGTCGGCGACGCCCGGGCGGTCGCTCTTGAAGAGCCGGATCGCGCCTTCGTCGCGCACGGTCGCGTACTGCTTGGCGACGACGCTGCGCATGTCGCCCTTGTGGTCCTCGCCCGGGCCGAAGACGTTGAAGTACTTGAGGCCGGCGATCTTCGAAACGGCGCCGGTTTCGAGCGCCCAGAGGTCGAACTTCTGCTTGCTCCAGCCGTAGAGGTTGAGCGGGCGCAGGTCCGGGATGCCGGCGGGGTCGTCCGAATAGCCGCGCTCGCCGGCGCCGTACGTCGCCGCCGAAGAGGCGTAGACGAAGCGCGCGCCCGCGGCGACGCACCACTGCGCCATTTCGCGGGTGTAGGCGGTGTTGTTGTCGGCGAGGAAGGCTTCGTCCGTCTCGGTCGTGGACGAGCACGCGCCGAGGTGGTAGAAGACGCGCGGGGGCTCGACCGCGCCGGCGCGGACGGCCTCGCGGAATTCGCCGCGCTCCATGTACCGGGCGAACCGCAGGGCGTCGAGGTTGCGTTTCTTGAGCGGATCGCCGCGGAGGTGGTCCACGACGAGGATGTCGCTTTCGCCGCGGGCGTTGAGGAGACGGACGATGTTGGAGCCGATGAGGCCGGCTCCGCCGGTGACGATGGTTTGCATGGGACGGAAAAATCAGACCGGGCGGCGGTAGAGCGTGAAGCGGCGGACCGAGACCGAACCGTCCGGAAGCGAAATCCCGCCCTCGTCGCCGTTGAGGACGCGGCCGCGGACGAGGCCGCCGGCGGTGCCGAAGAACTCTTCCTGCCGCAGGATGCCGGTCACGTAGCCGGCGCGGTCGTGGCGCGGCGAAATGCCCGCGCCCTCGCCGACCGCCCAGTAGGCGCCGGACGAGTCGCGCACGATCAGGACCCCGCCCGGGACCGCGCCGCGCCCGGCGGAACGCGTCCAGGAAACGGCGAAGGTGAAGTCGCCGAGCGAAACGTTCTGCTGCAGGGAGGCGCCCTGCACGTAGCTGCGGACCGTCTCCTCGGACCGGAACGGCCCCAGCCGCCGGAACAGGCCGCGCAGGGCGAAGTTGGTCTCCGCCACGAGGCGGGACGCCCCGGCGCCGGACGGCTCCTCGCCGAGGTTCGTTGAGGAGACGCCGCCCGCGAGGGCGGAACCGAAGACGTGCAGGACCTTGGCGGGGTAGTCCGGCCCGGCGGGGATGCGCGGAAACAGGACCGGAACGGCGCTTTCGCCGAGGCTCGGGTGGAGGAACTGGAGCCCCTTCCCGTCCGGAGCCGGAAGGGCGCGGAAGACGGACGGCGCGGCGACGTCCCAGACGTCCGCCATTTCGCCGTCGGGCGCGCCGCCGGGCTTTTCGCCGGCGCGGCCGCGGACGTTCCACGCGCTCACGAAGCGGGGGACCGGAAGCTTTTCCGCCCCGGCGCGGGCGAGTTCCTCCACGTGCGAGGCGAACTGCCACGCCATGAAGGCGCCGTCGGCGTTGGGACCGAAAACCTCGTTCCAGCGGCCTTTGCGCCCGAGGGCTTTCGCGATCTCCGGATGGAGCCGCCCCGCCTTCGCGGCCAGGCCGTCGACGAGCGCGTCCGGCACGCCGGCGTTCCAGCGCGCATCGGAATCGCCGGACGAATCGCGCGACCCGCCAACCATGCCGATGCCGCCCTCGATCTGGACCATGAGGACCGTCGGCTCGCCGCCGGCGGCGTCTTCGAGCGCCCGCAGGCGCCCGAGCAGGGCCGCGTAGGCGGATTTCTCCGCGTCGAGAATGGCCCGGGAGCACGGCGAGAGCAGCTCCGTGAGGCGCCCGAGCTGCGGGCGGGCGAGCGGGAAGCGGTCCCAGTCGAGTTTCACCCAGTCCGGCGCGTAGCAGGAGGAACCCTCCTTCCAGGCGCCGTACCAGACGACGGCGAGCTTGAGGCCGTTCCGGCGCGCGCCCTCGAAGAGCGCGTCCGGCACGGTGAAATCGAATTCCCCCTCGCGGGGCTCGAGCAGCTGCCAGGTCACCGGGGCGAACACGGTGTTCACGCCCAGTTCCCGGGCGGCGGGCCAGACGGCGCGCTCGAGGAGCCCGGGATCGGAAGCCGTCGAGTCCGCCACGGTGCCGCCGAAGACGGGAAACGGACGCCCCGCCACGGAAAACTGGCGGAATCCGTTGAAAAGCACGGTCGAAGGAAAGTCGGACATGTCGATGGGGCCGTTCCGGCCGGGTTCCGTTGTTCTAGAGGAATCGGGCGGGGATTTCGACCCGGAACGCCTTGCCGATCGCGCGGTATCCGGCCGAGGTGATGCCCGCGAGCGGCTTGCGGCCGGACGAGAGCACGAGCATGAAGATGCGGGCCGCCTTTTCGATCGTCTCCATCTGGCCCATCGCGTTGTCGAACGTGTCGGCCGCGCAGAAGACGCCGTGGTGCGCCCAGACGACGTTGGCGTACTTTTCCATCAGCTTCGACGTGGCGACGGCGATCTCGCGGCCGCCGGGGACCATCCACTTCACGACGCCGATGCCCTCCGGGAAGATCACCGGGCACTCGGTCATCGTGTTCCAGAGGGCGCGCGTGAAGTCGCGGTCCTTGAGCGGGACGACGTACGTCATCGCGATGAGGTTCGCCGGATGGGCGTGGTAGATCACGCGGACCTTGCCGCCGGAGAGGCGGTCCTTCACCTCGAGGTTCATGAGATGGCTCGAAAACTCGGACGTCGGGCGCCCGCCGCCGCGCAGGCCCCAGCGCACGCGGTAGTGCGACCCGTCGCCGTCGAGCTCGCAGATCGCGGCCGACGCCTCGGCGTCGTACGCCACGTTGCGGAAGAACTTGCCGGAGCCGGTGACGAGGAACCATTCGCCGGCGAGGCCCGGCACCGCCACGTCGCCCTTCGGATCGACGTCGGTCCACGGGCCGGGCTTGCGGCCGGCGAGGAGCTTGCGCGCGGCCTTCGCCTCGTCCGCGGTCATGTGGTAGGAAAGGTTTCCGCCGTTGCGTTCGTGGAAGCCCTGCGCGTCGCCGATCGAACAGAGGCGGACGAATTCGGCGACGAAGGGAAGAGACTCGATTTTTTTCATGGGGGATGTCGGTGCCGGACGCATCGTCCGTGCGTGCGCGCAGTCTACACGCAAGCGCCCCGATTTTCAACCCGCGCGCCGGCGAGGGAGGCGCCGGCCGCGGGACGGGCCTTGCGCCAGGCCCGCGGGGAAAGGCCGGTCGCAGCGCGGAAGGTGTTGGCGAGGTGGGACGGCGTGCAGAAGCCGGTTTCGGCCGCGACGGAGGCGATCGTGCGGTCCGTGTTTTCGAGGAGAATCTTGGCCCTGGCAAGGCGCTGGCGGCGGATTTCCGCCCCGATCGAGCGGCCGAGCTGCGCCGTGAAGCGCTTGTCGAGGGCGCTGCGGCCGATGCCGAGCGCCTCCTTCACCTGCGCCGCGCCGAACGGCTCGGCGAGATGCCGGCCGATGTAGTCGAGCGCGCGGCGGACCACGGGGTCGGAGACGGCGATGGCGTCCGACGAGCGCCGCAGCGCGATCCCGGCGGGCGGCACGAGCAGCGGTCCGGGCGGGGGCGCCCCTCCGTCCATGAGCCGTTCGAGCAGTTCCGCCCCTTCGTACGCCGCGCGCTCGATGTTCTGGTCGATGGACGACAGGGGCACCGGCTGGTTCTCGCAGACGACGGGATCGTTGCCGACGGAGAGGATGGCGACTTCCTCGGGAACCGAGAGCCCCGCCCGCATGGCGGCTTCGAGGAGGCGCGCCGCGTCCGCCTCTTCGTACGTGAGCGCGGCGAACGGTTTCCCGGCGGCGGCGAGCTTGCCCGAAATCCAGCGGGCGTAGGCGTTCCAGTCGTCGCCCTTCGACCGCGGCAGCGCTTCGGAAAGGACCCACCGCTCCGCCGGGCCGTTTTCCGAAAGGCCGAGCCAGCGCAGTTCGTGCACGTGGCTCCACCCGCTCGAAAACCACACGACGCGCCGGAACTTGCGCGCGGCGAATTCCGCGGCGGCGAGCCGGCCGATCGCCCGGTTGTCGCAGGCGACGCGCGGCACCCGGATGTCGGGACGCGTATCGGCGAGGTCCACGACCGGAATGCCGCGCGCGCGGAGGCGCAGGACGCTCTCCACGGTCGTCGGATCGTTCCGGAGCGTCGCCAGCACGCCGTCGCCGTTCCACGCCAGCGGCGTGCCCCCGAGGCGGTCGACCGCCACCAGGTTCCAGCCGCGCTCCCGCGCGAATCGCGCGATCCCCCCGGCGCGGGCCGCGTTCATCGGGGACACGACCGCCAATACGCTCCTTCTCATGCCCGGAGAGTCTGCCACAGCAGGATGAATTGTGCAAGTTGGACCAAAATTTTTGCAATTCGCCGGAAAACGGGGATTCTGGTAGCATCTTCGCCGTTTTCAGGAACCAACCCAAACAACGAAACTCCTGCAATGGCAACCATCGCAATCGTCGGCTCGGGCATGATGGGAAGCGCGCTCGCCTTCCCCGCCCGCGAAAACGGAAACACGGTCCGCCTCGTCGGCTCCCCGCTCGACGGCGAAATCATCGACGCGTGCCGCGCCACCGGGCGCCACCCGAAATTCGCGAAACATTTCCCGGACGGCATTCCGCCCTTCCCCGCCGGCGTCGAGTACTACAAGATCGACGAGCTCGACAAGGCGCTCGAAGGCGCCGACCTCGTGATCGGCGGCGTCTCCAGTTTCGGCGTGGACTGGTTCGGCGACGAAGTGCTGCCCCGCATCCCCCGCGACGTGCCGGTCCTCTCCGTGACGAAGGGCCTCTGGGACACGCCGGAGGGCAAGCTCCTCACCTACCCGGAACTCTGGAAGAAGCGCCTCGCCGCCAAGGGAATCGTGCGCGACATCTGCGCGATCGGCGGCCCGTGCACGAGCTACGAGCTCGTCGCCCACGACCAGACCGAGGTCGCGTTCTGCGGCGGCGACCTGCCGACGCTGCGCCGCATCCGCGCGATGATGGCGACGTCCTACTACCACATCTCCCTTTCCACCGACGTCACGGGCGTCGAGAGCGCCGTCGCGCTCAAGAACGGCTACGCGCTCGGCATCGCCCTCACGGTCGGCCTCAACCAGAAGGAACGCGGAAACGACGAGCTGCACTACAACAGCCAGGCCGCCGTCTTCGGCCAGGCGGCCAAGGAAATGGCCCGCCTCCTGGAGCTCCAGGGCGCCGGCACGCTGGACAACCTCTGCGTCGGCGTGGGCGACCTCTACGTGACCGTCTACGGCGGCCGCACCCGCCAGGTCGGCATCCTCCTCGGCCGCGGCCTCACGATCGACCAGGCGAAGGCCGAGCTCGCCGGCGTGACGCTCGAGTCCCTCGTCGTCGCCGAGCGCGTCGGCCGCGCCGTCAAGGCCCGCATCGCGACGGGCGAGCTCGACGCCTCGGACTTCCCGCTCCTGCTCCACACCGACAAGCTCCTCGCCGGCAAGGGCGAAGCGGCCCTGCCGTGGGAGAGCTTCACCTTCGAGGCGGTCGCCGAGACCGCCCCCGCCGCCCCCGTCGCGGAGCCGGCCGCCCCCGCCGCCGCCGCGCCCGTGCGCGAAAGCCCGCTCGTCCTCGCCCACCGCGGCGGCCTCGACGACTACGACGACAACGCGCTCGGCGGCTTCGCCGACGCCCTCGCGCGCGGCATCGTCGGCGCCGAGACCGACGTGCGCCTCTCCAAGGACGGCGAGCTCGTGATCATGCACGACGACACCGTGGACCGCACCACCGACGGCACCGGCCGCGTGGACGAAAAAACGATCGCCGAGCTCACCGCCCTCCGCCTCCGCCGGTCCGGCGAAAA
>Ga0310691_10006341_pt1 | contig 12624 bp, 19 predicted proteins | sample 176DNAGHGlowgp2_FD_203887 | JGI IMG/M metagenome (GOLD analysis project Ga0310691, IMG submission 203887) | Sheep rumen microbial communities from Palmerston North, Manawatu-Wanganui, New Zealand - 1766 DNA GHGlow gp2 (v2) (version 2) | ecosystem: Host-associated > Mammals > Digestive system >... | reverse complement strand
CTCGTCGGCCCCGAAGGAAGCTCTGGAGCTCTTAAAGCCCAGAAATGAGGAATTGTTCCGCGGCGCGAAAGCCATGGGCTGGACGCTGATGATCATCAGTATTCTGCTGATCCTGGGCGTGGGCGTGACGGCCGTGTGGGACGGTTTTCGGAGCGGCTTTTCTTTTTCACAGTTCTTCCTGCGCTTTGTGTTGATCTTTACGATCTACAAAGCCTACGACATGATCTTCTTTGACTGGTTTCTCCTGTGCCGCTTCCGTTTCTTCCAGTATTACTGCCCCGAGGTGGCACCCGTGTACGACGGCAGGAAATATGGGTACAACCTGAAAAGCCAGCTGCTGAAGCTGCTGGTGATTTTCCCCGCGGCCTCTGCGCTGGCGGCCTGGATCTGCACGCTGTTTTGAGAATTTCAGGAGAACGTCATGCTTGCTGTTTAATTGATCTTGGAAGGCCTTGGCCTTCGCTTTACCATATCTGCAAAAGAAGAGCGGGAAACGGATTTTGTCTCAGCGAAAAGAAAGAAAAAGAAAGTGTGAAAGAATGAAATACGTTGGAATATACTGGTCGCTGTTTGCGCCGATGATCAAGAAGAGTATCCGGACAAGATTTGGCGCGTCTCTGGCGGAGCGGTCGATCCAGGAGGGCAAGAAGGAATACAGAAGGCTTCTGTCCCGTGCGGACGATCTCGGCCCCGGAAATCCCATGGCGTCCAACGCGTATTTTGCTTACGTATTTGCAGCGGCCTGGCTGGGGAGCGGCAGGAAGATCACACCGGAGGAAATGGCGCTTGTCATGACCGACGTGCTGGAATCGAGGCTCCTGCGGACCGTGTTCGGCATGACCGACCTGAACAGGCAGCCGAAGAAATGGTACCGGGATATGAAAAAGTACGAGACCTGGTTTGAGCAGCACGGCAAAGACTATCCGGTCAACTGGAACGTTTGTTTTGATGAATCCCGGCACAAGGACGGGAGTTTCTATTTCTTTACGCGCTGTCCGATTTGTGAGTTCTGTGAGCGGGAAGGCATTTCTGAGCTGATGCCCGCCCTGTGTTCGACGGATGAAGTCATGTTCCGCCTGCAGCACGGCAGGCTTTTCCGGGAACACACGATCGCAAACGGAGAAGCCCTCTGCGACTATTGGGTCGTCGGAGACAAGATCAAATCGCCGCAATGACCGTTCGGGTCAAGGCGATCATGAATCGTGTAAAAGGAGTGAATTCAAGGATGAACAGGATCGTATCGCTGATGGCGGCAGGCGCGAAGAAACGATTCTCTCGGGAAGAGTACCGGAGGATCCGGGAGGAGGCAAACGCCCTTTTTCAGGAACTGACGGAGGAAAACAAGGACCTTCCCAAGGCCATGAAGAAGCACACCGGGACAAACATTTTTCCGGCGATCGCCGTATACAAGACGCTTCTGGCCCACGGCTTGACGACAGATGAAGCTACGGACGTCATTCGGAGTTTTTTCTATAAGATCTGCGAGATCATGTTCCGGCCGGCGGCGTGGTACCAGCACATTGCAGGGAACTACCACAGATATCCGGCCGGAATGGTGAAGCACTCGCTGCGGGATTTCAGCCCGGAGGCCGGGTTTGTATACAGGATGCCCGAGAAGATCGACCCGGCCGTGGCCCGGTTTGATATCGTCGCCTGCCCGTATCACGCCATGTGCGAAAAGTATGACTGCCTGGAACTGAACCCCGCTTTCTGTGACAGCGACGACGCCAAGTACGGAAACCTGCACAGGAATCTGAAATGGGCGCGCAAGAGTACGATCGGCCACGGTGCGCCATGCTGCGATTTTCGCATCATCGACATCAGCCGCAGCCCGGATTATGACGGCTGATCTGCGGGCAAAACAACAGGAAGCGTGTGAAATCATGATAAGCAAAGTAAGCACAATGCATTCTGCAAAGATGGAAACGGCATGCAGGAAAATGGCAGAGAGCTATGTCGACTATGAAATGACCGGAAGCAATCTTGGTATGTGTGAGCATTTGGATAAAGAACACTTTTACCGCTTCACACGGGGCTATTTCGAGTCGGCCATCAGAAACGGATCTCTCTACTGTGCAGGCGACAATAATGAAGGCTACTTCATATTTGAAACGCCGGAAACAAAAAGAACCCTTTATGGTAGCTTTCTTCAGGCAAAATGGATGTTGAGTTCCTTTGGTCTTAAGAAGGGAATACAGTATATCAAAGAGATCATGAATTCGGGGACATATCTCGCTTCTGAGTTCAGCAAACAGAAAAAACCGTTCACCAAGATTGAATTTATTGCAGTAGCCAAAGAACATCAGGGGCAAGGCTATATGCGGCAGATGATGGAATATGCTTTTTTAGAATCCGACCGGCTTGGGCTTCCCTTGATCCTTACCACGGATGACGAAAAGAAAGTGGAAATATACGAGCATTTCGGCATGAAGATGGTGCGGGAACACATTGTGTCTGACAGGGCTGTTTATTATGAGATGCTTAGAGAATAAAAGGAGAAGATGACGATGAAGACATTGCAAATGAATCGAAAAGCTGACTATGGTAACTGGGTCCCAGCGGCGATGATGAAAACGCTCTGGACGGCAACAGCGGCCATTGCCATTGTTACTGTGCTGATGTTCGTTCTGATCAAGTCACCGGTGCCGGGCGTTATCGGTACCGTTGTCACGCTCGCTGCGCTTTGCATGACGCTCTATATGCAAAGGTGCAGAAAGCTGTTCGATTTCCGGGGCGGCGGTGTGATGGGACAGATCCATCAGTTCCTCGCCGATCATTTCCCCTGGAACGAAGCCGTCGGCGAGAAGTGCGCCGGCCAGATCATCGATATCGGCTGCGGAGCAGCTGCGCTGACAAATCGGATCGCCAGGATCTATCCGTCCGCGGAGATCATCGGCGTGGATTTCTGGGGAAAGGAATGGAGCTACGCAAAGGAGCAATGCGAAAAGAACGCTGCTTTAGAGGGAGTGGCGGATCGAGTCAAATTCCAAAAAGGGGATGCTGCAAAATTAGATTTTGCGGATGGCGCATTTGATGGCGCGGTCAGCAATTTTGTGTTCCATGAAGTACGTTCGGCAAAGGAAAAGCGCGATGTGGTGAGGGAGGCGCTTCGCGTGGTCAGAAAAGGAGGTGCTTTCGCATTTCAGGATATGTTCGGTCAGACGGCATTGTATGGCGATATGAATGCGTTTTGTGAAGAACTTCTTCAGGATGGAACTGTTAAGGAAATTCACTACATACCCAATATTGAGAATCAGGACTTTGTACCGAGATTTGTATCGGCACCTTGGATGATCAAGGACGCAGGATTGATTTACGGAATTCGGTGATACCACACTGGATTATCTTTGTTTAGCGTTTTATAATTGGACTGCGGGCCCAGCAATGCTTCTCCCAACGAGAATAGCGTTGCTGGGCTTTATTTGCGGTGAATTCAGATGTCTGCATTGATTTTCGGGTTAGCTTGTGCTAATATATAGAATAACGTTCTATAAAAGGAGGCCGACATGCGAACAAAAAGAGATCCGGGTATCCGTCAGGAAGCCTTTATCCATGTTGCAACGAAGCTTTTTATAGAGAAAGGTTATGAGGCGGTTTCCATTAGGGACATTCTTGATGCAGTCGCAGACAAAACCGCTTCCCCCAGCGTGTTCTACTATTACTTCTCTTCGAAGGATGCATTGTATCAAGCATGTGTGGACACCGTAGCACAGGCATATCTTTCCGAAATGCGTTTCTGGTTTGCAATGGATGGAAAAACGCTGGATGAGTGGATGCTGACATTGGTTTCGGGAATGGAGAAATATCTGCTGGATGAGAAGGCATTGATTAAGCCCGGAATGCCTGTCAAAAACCGGCTGTTTGTTCTCGACATCCGTGATCAGGTGACCCGGCAGATCTCCGGCCTGTGGGCAGACAGTTTGACGTGCGGTTTTTCTTTGCCCCGGGAGGAAGCTGTCAGTATGGCACACTATCTGGCGGGCGGCATTGGAGAAATGTTGTTCCGTTTTCTGACAGATAACCAGAATGAGATGGAAGATGTATTCCGGATGACGGAGCGCATAGTTTCATTTGCTGCAAACACAATCAACTGTCCGGCGGAACAGAAAGCGAAATTAGTCTCGAAACTTAAAGAATCCCATAACAATAGAAAGAAGGTTTCAAAATGAACAAGTTTGAAGGGGTTGCCAACACCTTGTTTGTCCCGCTGGTGGCACGGATTGCTATTTCCAAGGAGTTTCCGGAGTACTTCGTAGACCAAAAAGCGCTGGAACTCGAACCGTATCTGCCGGAGGATGCCGCAAAGGGTTCGTCCCAATATACTAATATGGCCTCGGTGGCGCGGTATTACAACATGGACCGGATGGTCACGGCCTTTGCGAAGGCTCATCCGGACTGCAACGTTGTCTATCTCGGCGCGGGCCTTGAGACCGCCTATGACCGGCTGCACGAAAGCTTGCCCGGCGTCCATTGGGTTGAATGTGATCTGCCGGAGGTCATCGAAGCCAGACGCAAGGTATTTGGAGAGCGGAAGCGCGAGACCACGATCCCCGGCGATATGTTCCAGATGGGATGGACCAAAGAGGTGGACGGTTCCCGACCCACGCTTCTGATCATCTCCGGCGTGTTCCAGTACTTCCACGAGGAAGAGGTAATCGCTTTCATCCGAAACTGCAAGGAGGCTTTTCCCGGTGCGGAGATGATTTTTGATGCCACCAGTGAAAGTGGACTGAAATTTACGAACTGGTTCATCAAGCGGACAGGCAACACCAGTGCCCTGATGTACTTTGGAATCAATGACAGTAAATCCTTTGCCGAGAAGTGCGGTGCCGTTCTGTTGGAAGAGAAAACCTTCTTCCCGGACGCACTGCGGCTGTTGGGCAAGAAATTGAATCTGGTGACACGTATTTCAATGAAAACAGCAGAACGGAAGAAACAGGTGCTGATCCTGCACTTAAAGTTGGATGAACAAAAGGTATAGAAAACAGCTCCCGACCACCGGATTTTACCGGAAGTCGGGAGCTTGTTCTTTGTATGCGGTCAGCCGTCGTTGGTCTGCCAGGTCTTGAAGGCGGAGGTCATATGGACATCGCTTAAACGGTGGCGTATCTTCACCATTTTTTCCTTGACGCAGACAGAGAGAACGAATATAATATATCAGTGCTATATATCACTGATATATGGAGGCTTGATATGGAGAGTACAGAGACATTAAAGAAAATACACGAGAGTGCAAAGAAGCATTTTTTGGCGAATGGATTTCAGAGGGCATCGCTTCGTAAGATTGTTTCCGATGCAGGCTTTACATTGGGAGCGTTTTACGGATATTACGATTCTAAGGAAGAACTGTTCCATGCATTGGTTGAACAGACAGCAAACGGGATCCTCACCGCTCTCACAGAAATGGCAACTACACTGAATGCCCTTCCGGACGACCAGAAGCTTGCAAAAATGACAGAGGTATTCTCTTCAGGTATGGCCGGGCTTGTCGACTATCTTTGGGAATACCGTGATGAAACACGCCTGCTGCTGCAATGTGCTGATGGGACACGATATGAAAACTTTTTGTCGGGGATGATGGAACAGGATATTTTGTTTATGGCACAGGCCGGAGGAAGGTCAGAGCTGCCGCTGGAGCCACTGGCGCAGAAGTTATTAGTCCGCAGTTATTTTTCTGTGCTGGGACAGGCGGTTCTGGAAGGTAATACCCGGGAAGAAATTTTGAGAACGATGGAAGATATCCAATCTGTGTTTACGAATGGAATGGTTCAGATTCTTCAAAGAGATCATGGTGAGGAAAGGAAGACGCTGCAATGAGCATGTATACACCTGAAAAGCTGGTGGCCATCAGCCGCTATCAAAACTATTTTCCGACGCTGCCTGGCGACATACAGTCCGATGTCTATACCCGCATTAACGGGCTGATCGAGGAGGAGAAGAAATACTGCGATAAGGGCAACTATAAGCACATGGCGCAGATCCTGACCTCAATCGCTCTGTATGAAGTACTGCAAAAGCATGGGAAAAGCGAGGAGGATGCGTATAAGGCTGTCTCTGAAGAGATGTGGAAGTTTCTTGACCCCTCCGGCATGCAGAAACTGGCAAAGAAGAGCTTTTTCCTTCCGCTGATGAAAAAGATTGTTCCCTTCGGCTTCAAGAAAGGCTCCGGATACGGATGGCGTTATACCTGGCACAAGGATGATCCCAAGGATGAATTCCACTTTGAATGTAACGAGTGCATCTATGAGAAAATACTGAGACCCCGCGGCATGATGAAGCTCGGTGCGATGTGCTGCCATGCCGATGTGATCAACTACGGCAATCTTCCTTACACTGATTTCATTCGCACCGAAACGCTGTGCCAGGGCGGAAAGCTCTGCAATTTCCGCTTTGTGCGGCATGAAACAGATGCGGGCGGAGGCTGGGAACGCAGCCAGAGCATTTAACGATCGTAAGGGATGGTGATTCTATGCACGAGTATTATGCAGCAAACAGGGACAAGTTCAAGAAGGGAATGGACAAGTTCCTCTCCCTTGTCGCGCCTGAGCTGGAAAAGGCCAGCGGAAAAAGGTATGCAGAACTATTTGAGGAAATCTGGGATTACTACGATAAGCAACTTCTTGAACGTTTCCCCTACGTCGGCGGCGACAAGGTGAGCGGGACAAAGAATCTGACTGGCGCTTATTACTTCGTGGCCATGGGCGAGGTTTTAAAGCAGTATGGCGCGACGATAGAAGACATCGGGCACATCATGGTTTACTCCTATGAGCGCACGACACTGAAAATGCCCGGCTTTGTCCGTGCTTTGATGGGCAAGGTTTACCGCAGCCCGAAGCTGCTGAACAAAATGCTGTTGAAAAAGGACGCAAAGAACGCTGAGAACGCGGCAGCGAATCCCGGCAGCTTTGAAACCGAAACGCAGATTCCGCCTGAGACGGGCTACGATTTCAGCTATCACAATCTGGTTTGCCCGCTCGCGAACTTCGCGAGAAAGTATGGCTACGAAGAGTACATGCCCTACCTCTGCAACCTGGACTATGTGAATTTCGGTCTGCTCGGTGCGCCGCTCTACCGCGAACACACCTGCTTTGAGGATGGGGATTATTGCGATTTTAAGCTAAGGCTTAATGCGAAGCCGCTTCCATACTGGCCGCCGGTTTTCTCTCAGGAGAATCCCTATAAATGAGATTACATTGAGAGCCGGAGATGATGGAGTATACGATATGTTCCACGCATTTCCCGTATATCCGGTCTGCAGAGAATCCAAGGAAGCCTACCATGATATTTTGACTTACTTGGGAAAAGAGTCATGAGAATGAAGCTGCCAAAGGGAACGAAACTTGCGATCCGGCAAGCTTTGGAAATAACACATTCCGCGTCTGAGAGCAATGCGATCTTAACGCGGACGCAAACGCTGTACAACTCTTTTATCCGGGAGGCGCCCGCCCCGGGCGGGATGAATCTTCTTCGCCCACATGCGAAAAAGCACGGGTATGAACATCTGATGCCCTTGTTTTGCGGCTCGGATTTCAAAGTGGCGGAGCGGTACGGAATGCGCCTGATCCGGGAGCATACGGAGGCGGAGGGCTTTCCCAATTGCGATTTCTGGTATCTGATGGCAGACGACGCGGAGCGGTGATCCCGTGAAAGCCTTCAGGCTGGCTGTCGGCAACAAAGCTGATCAGTCATAATCTTTACGCTTGAGATGACAAACTGTGATAAACAAAGCAGGAGGTATGAATATGGAACACAGTTGGATTTTGATCGTGGCAATGATCGGACACGTCCTTTGCGTGTACGCCGACAGGCTGCTGCTCTGCACGCCCGGCGGTCAATTCGGTTTTTCCGATATGAAGGATAACGAACGGATGGCGAGGCTTTTTGGGGCGAAGTCGGAGAGCGACCCTTTGCGTTCGATCGTTCTGGGCACGCTCGCCATGTTTTTGCAGTTCTTCGGATATCTTGCGCTCGGGATCTGGATGCGTCAGTATGCCGCCCTCTGGGCGAATATGATGATCGTCGGCGCTGCGATGATCTACACCTTCGGCCTGGCGCATCACATTCTGGGCTGCGCGGCTGAATGGATCTACATCAAAAGCGATCATACCGAAGAAGGACGGAAGCTGACCTCCGACTTTTTCGGGAAAACTTCGGCGACGATGATCGGCTGCTATGCGGGGATCCTCCTGTTCTCGGTTGCGCATTTCGTACCGGTAGTGATGGGAATGACGCCGCTTCCCGCGTGGGCCTGCGTGTTCAACCTTCTGCCGCTGTTTCTTGTGCAGGCGCCGTTTAACATTCCTGGCGCGGGAAATATTGCCGGCACCGTGATGTACCTTGGTTTGTTCATCCTGTTTTTGATTTGATGTCAATATCAGACACACGGGACACGTTTTGTGTTCCCTGAATCCATGATGAAGATGATGTTTCCGATGGGCTCCGGGCTGCTGGTTTCCATTATGTTCAAGGCGGGAAAAAAGCATCTGAAGGAATGCAGGGAAACTTGGATCGACATTGATAGAAGGCTGAAAAAGGCTCTGGCGGAATGGTAAAAAGTAACTTGTGATCATCATTCCAGGAATCCATGGATCAGTGTTTTAGCAAAAAAAGTAATCTCTATGCCAGTAAGAAAGAGCACTTCTGTTTTGAGGTGCTCTTTTTTTACAGCAAAAAAATGCGCTTGATTTTTTTCAGTAAATATGATTAACTAAAAGAGGTTAATACTATTTACCAAGGGGTGAGATCTTGCCGAAGGGAAAAGCTTCAACTACCGCAAAGATTGTTCAGTGCATGAAAGAAGAGTTCATGACTTTCGGATATGAAAAGGCTTCTCTGAACAGAGTGTCGGCCAAAGTCGGGATTACCACAGCGGGATTATATAAGCATTTCCGGAACAAGGAGGATATGTTCTTCTATCTTGTGAAGGATACGTTGGAGGATTTCGCGCGGCTGCAGGAAGAAAGCAGTTCGCAGATGAGCGGTGATGTTGCGGTTTATTCCCCTTTTCGGGAGGAATACATGATTCCGTTGGTAGATTTTATCTATGATCATTATGAAGGGTTCAAACTGCTGCTCTGCTGCTCCGAGGGCTCACGCTATGGCTCTTTTGAAGAAGATCTGATCGAGAGTGAAACAGAATCCAACAAGCTATACGCCCAGATGCTCATGCAAACCGGTGTTCCCGTTAAATCGCTCACCGACATGGAATGGCATCTTCTTTCCACAGAATATATCCATGCCGTCTTTGAGATGGTCAGGCACGATCTTTCCAAAGAAGAGGCGTACCGTCATATGGAATTCATCAAAACCCTGATGTACCCCGGATGGAAAAAGATCTTCGGACTGTCATAAATCCATAAGCATAAACACTGTGAAATTTCCGCTTCGGCGGAATTTTCGCGTTTATGGAGTTAGTAAATGCTAACTCAAATCATTAACTTAAGGAGGTCCTCATGATGGACAAATGGAACAAAAAGAATGCTTTGCGAATCTTGCTTTATGCAGTGCTATACGCGGTTGTGACTGCACTGGTGTGCGTGACCGGCTCGTTTCATCCGGTGCTCTTCGTGTGCTACCAGATCACAGCCGGGATTCTGCTGTCAGGGGTAATTATAACCGCCTTTAGAAGAGTAAAGGCGCCCGGGGTGGCTGTGTGCCTGTTTCTCGGTATGCTTCTTCTGCTCCTCGTCATACAGGACGCGGTTGCGTGGCATGTTATCCCGCTCGTTATCATAACAGTTCTGGCAGAGGTAGTTCGGGCGGCTTTCAAATATAACTGGACCGGGGATGTTATTGCGACAATTATCATGACTTTTTCAAGCTTTGGCTATTACGGTCAGATCTGGTTCAATCGGGCATATACCTATGAGTGCGCAGTTGAAGAAATGCCTGTCGGATATGCTGATGGCTTGATGGCCGTAAGTCCGTTCTGGGCACTTCCCGTTGCTGTTGCTATCGGTATTATCCTTTCGGTTCTGATCTCAAATGTGACGGCCAAACTTTTCAAGCTCGAAAAATAAGGCGGAGTACTAACAAAAGCACACACAAAAAGTACATCATACCGAAATTGCCCCGGAGCCGCAATGGCCCCGGGGCTTCGCGCATATAAAGATAACGCTGCCGCTGGACTTCCGACGGTGTGTCCAAGAAAACCATGTTTTTTCCCGTTGAGATTCATTACTGGTATGAGGAAAAAGAACGCAAAGCCAGGGACTGGGATCTGAAGTACATGAAGGAGTTTGTCGGATATGGTTTTTCAAAGCTTCGAGGGAATGGATCACGGCGACATGGCGCTGTTTTATCCGGGGCGGATGGCGCAGGAGCGGGGCCGCCTGGAGCCATGAAGCTGCCGAAGGGAATGAGACTTGTGATCCAGCAGGCCCTTGACTTCTGCGATCACATGTGTTATTTTTAGTTAGACATTGCTAACCAACGAGGTGCCCTATGCCGCGTATTCCATATCAGGTTCGAGGCCTGATCCTCCGCAGCGCGAAAGAGGAGTTCCTGGCCCATGGCTTCGAGGGGGCCTCCCTCCGTTCCATCTGCAAAAGAGCGGGACTGACAACCGGGGCATTTTACAACCACTTCTCCCGCAAGGAGGAGCTGTTCGACGCGCTGGTCGCGCCAATGATCGAAGAGTTTCAAGGCTTATACGGCGAGGTCATGAGCCGGGAGCTGGAGGATCTGGACACCGGTGTGGATAACGAGCTGACCTCCATCAGCTACGCCATTGCCCACCGGGACGAGTTTCATCTGCTCTTTGAGTGCTCCCGGGGGACACAGTACGAGGGCTTCAAGGACAGGCTGATCGACGAGGTCTTTTACCCCGGCTATCAGGCGGTGTTTGACCGCTATGCGGGAAAGCCGGTGGAGCCGGCGCTGGTAAAGCTGATCCTGAAAATGAAGTTTGAGGAATACATGGAACTGATCTACGGGGACTATACGATGGAAGAGGTAAAACGATTGATCACACAAATTTCTCTGTTTTCGGTGGCCGGATTTCATGGGCTGCTGAAGGAACTGCATACGGAAAGCTGAAAGCCTGACCGAGTCCCGGTCAGGCTTTTATTATAACATTTCCGGAAAAACGTTATCGGATAAAACCGGCAGTGAGCCGCTTTTATACAATTTCTATTAAAGGAGAAAAGAACCATGGCAAAGAAAGAAATCACCCAGACCGCGCAGCAGAGCGACAAGAAGCTGCGCACCAAAGATCTCATCTACGCAGGCGCCTTCGGCGCAATCTACATCGTGCTGATGCTCCTCGTCGTTCTCGGCACCAGCGCCATTCCCGTGCTGTATATCATCGCGCCGTTCACGGTGGGCGTGGTGTGCGCGACGGTGTATGAGCTGTGCGTACTGAAAGTCCACAAGTTCGGCCCCGCGCTGATCCTCGGCGTGCTGTTTGCCCTCGTCGCCTGCTCCGGCAACGTGCTGGGCATGGCGCTGGCCGTTCTGGCCGCTGTGGTGGCCGAACTCATCATCATGGTCGGCAAGTACAAGTCCAAGAAAATGTTCCTTCTGTCCTTCCTGGCTTTCAACCTGAACATGGTCTGCCCCTACACCATGCTGTATTTCCACAAGGATGAGTTCATGGCGCGCTCCGTCAGCTTCTACGGACAGGCCTTTGCCGATGAGCTCAGCAAATACGCCGTCAACGGCCTGGCCTTCATCCAGATCGCTCTGGCGCTGGTGGGTGCTGCCATCGGCGTGCTGATCGCCTCCAAGCTCATCCGCAAGCACTTCGAGAAAGCCAACATCGTCTGACCATGGAGTTCAGCCTTTACGGGGACGACTCCAAAGCGCTGGTGCGCTTTGACCCCAGAACCAAGCTGTTTATCTTTCTCGCCTGCGGCGTGACCAGCCTCTACACCTACAGCGGGCTGTATATCCTGCTGTTTGCCGGGGCGGTCTGCGCCGTGCTGGCGCTGAGCGGAAAGCCCTGGACGGCGTTGAAGGCCTTCCTGCTTTTTGCCGTGGCCCTGTACGTCAAGGAGGCGGTGGATCACGCGGGCAGTTCCTCCTCAGTGGTGGTGCTGCTGGTTTCTGTGCTGACCACGATCATCCTCTATTCGCTGCCCACGATCCTCAGCATCCTGCTGATCGTACAGACCACACGGATCAGTCAGTTCCTCTCCGCCCTGACGGCGATGCATCTTCCCGTTAAGGCGGTAATCCCCCTCGCCATGCTCTTTCGCTTTATCCCCACAGTGCAGGACGAGTGGAACGGCATCCGGAAGGCCATGGCCTTTCGCGGGATCTCTCTGAGCTTCGGCTCAGTTCTGCGCCATCCGGGGAAGACCATCGAATATGTGCTGGTGCCGCTGCTCTTCTCCACCGTCGGCGTGATGGAGGAGCTGGCGGCTGCCGCGCTGGCACGGGGCATGGATATCGACGTCAGGCGCAGCGCCTTTGAGGAAGTGCGCCTGCGTCCGGCGGACTATATCACCATGCTGCTGTTTGCGGCGCTGAGCGTGACCATCGTGGTGCTGGTCACGACAAAGGGGGCGGCGGGCCTATGATCGAATTCAAGAACGTGAGCTTCCACTACGGCGGCGAGCACGGCACGGGCGAGGGCGTGGACAACCTCAACCTCACGATCCAAAGCGGCGAGCTTGTGGTGCT
>Ga0310691_10006340_pt1 | contig 12625 bp, 12 predicted proteins | sample 176DNAGHGlowgp2_FD_203887 | JGI IMG/M metagenome (GOLD analysis project Ga0310691, IMG submission 203887) | Sheep rumen microbial communities from Palmerston North, Manawatu-Wanganui, New Zealand - 1766 DNA GHGlow gp2 (v2) (version 2) | ecosystem: Host-associated > Mammals > Digestive system >... | reverse complement strand
CCAGATACTTGACGTGTTCCACAGCATACGCAACACCAACAAAGACTGCATACTGCAGTTCACTCGTTCCGGCCGCATAGCTGTTACACGCAGTTGTCAGGAGGAAGTCAGCAAGTTCCTCCACGAGCGTGGTGAGGAAATTTAAGAAAGCCCCCACCTGCCTCCCCCGTGGGGGGAGGAATAGAGTTACGGTTAGACTGACAGATAACAGATTACATAGCATATAAAAGATGTCTGAAATCCTTGCACCAGCAAGAATTTCAGACATCTTTTTATATTATGGGTTTGACAATGGTTACGTGCTTAATAGGTTTTATGGGCATACTGGGCTTTATGGGAACCATAACCCTGTCAAACCGTCCATGGTATTCTTCACTCTTCACTTTTCACTCTGAGCGAAGCGAAGTCACTGTTCCAGGAACATATAAAAGGAGGACAGAGGCTGTCGAAGACATTATGTCGCTTTTTACCGCTTTTTCCTTACACTTTGATTTTTGCAACCTCGATTTCCTTGCGATATTTGAAAATATTTTCCGTCTGGTCGCAAATAACCGAAAATTTCGCGTTTTACAAACCACTGACAATCAAGAGGTTGATTTTTACGGTTGATTTCATGCGTTGTAAAAGCTATCAAATAAGGCTGTAAAAGCACTCTTTTTACGCTGTCAAAGCGTAGCTTTTACGAGGTAAAAGCTATCATATTACACCGTAAAAGCTATGCTTTGACGTTTCAAGAGGTGTTTTTTACTAAAAAAGACCTATAGAGGCAGCGTCAGGAACTCTATTTTGAATCTTCAGATGACACTTCCCGTTCTGACACTTTGTAAACCGAAATATGGCAAAGTCTGTCAAGATGTCAAACGAAGACTTAAATCAGGTCGTATGAGTTAAACAAAAATAAATTGTTGTAAAAGACTTGTGACTTTCAAAAAAATATACTATCTTTGCATAAGTTTTTCTGAAAAAAAAACACAAATTATCCAGAAACAATGGTACAAGATAAAACACAACCTCTATATCACTCCACAGCCAATGCCTTTCACTGTGACTTCATGAAGAAACTGTGCATAGGACATCTTGGCAATGACTTGCTCAACGCTTCAGACATGCACTCTACGGCAAGAGACTTCGGCATGACGTATCTGTGGACCATGAACAAGACATGGGTGTTGTCACGCCTGGCAGTGGAACTGAACGACATTCCGCAGGAGCACGATGACTTTGTGATAGAGACATGGGTGGAGAACGCCATGAAGTTCTTCACCAAACGTAACTGGGAAATCCGCTCAGAGGACGGCAAGAAGATATACGGATATGCCAAGAGCATATGGGCGATGATTGACACCGTGACACGTGAGCCTCAGGACATACTCGCCGTAAACGACGGCAAGATAAAAGACTACCTATACCCGGAAAAGGAGTGCCCAATTAAAGATGTATCGCGCGTAAAGACACCAGAGATGGATGAGTTCACAGAGTTCAAGGTATTGTACGGCGACCTTGACGTAAACGGACACCTGAACTCCATGCGATACATAGACCACGTAATGGACACCTTTGCGCCCGACTTTTTCAAGTCGCACCAGATGAAGCGCATCGAGATAGCATACGTGGCAGAAGGACACTGGGGCGACACCGTAAGGATATACCACAAGGAAGATGACGGAGATATGCATTATTTCCGCCTCGTACGCCATAACGAAGGTGAAGAACCAGTAGAATTGGCACGAGTATTGATGAATTTCAAAACAAACTGAATAATTATTTGCTTATTAGAAAAAAAATTATTACCTTTGCAGTTTGAAAAGTATAACAAACAAAAATCCATATAAACAAAAGAAAAAAACTATGGCAAAAATGAACTTTGGTGGCGTTATCGAGGAGGTAATGACACGTGAAGAATTCCCACTTGAGAAAGCTCGTGAGATTCTGAAAGATGAGACAATCGCAGTTATCGGTTATGGCGTACAGGGACCTGGTCAGGCTTGCAACCTGCGCGACAATGGCTTCAACGTAATCGTTGGTCAGCGTCAGGGTAAGACCTTTGAAAAGGCTATCAACGACGGTTGGGTACCAGGTGAGACTCTGTTCTCTATCGAGGAGGCTGCCGATAAGGGTACTATCGTCATGTGCCTGCTTTCTGATGCTGCCGTTATGTCTGTATGGCCTACACTGCAGAAGTACCTCACTCCAGGTAAGGCTCTCTACTTCTCTCACGGTTTCGCTATCACATGGTCTGATCGCACAGGTTGCGTACCTTCTAAGGACATCGACGTTATCATGGTTGCTCCTAAGGGTTCTGGTACATCACTCCGTACTATGTTCCTCGAGGGTCGTGGCCTTAACTCTTCATACGCTGTTTACAACGATGCTACAGGCAAGGCTCTTGACCGCACACTGGCACTCGGTATCGGTATCGGCTCTGGCTATCTCTTCGAGACAACATTCCAGCGCGAGGCTACATCTGACCTCACTGGCGAGCGTGGCTCACTGATGGGTGCTATCCAGGGTCTGCTGCTGGCTCAGTATGAGGTTCTCCGTGAGAACGGACACACTCCTTCTGAGGCTTTCAACGAGACAGTCGAGGAGCTCACACAGTCACTCATGCCTCTCTTCGCTGAGAAGGGTATGGACTGGATGTACGCTAACTGCTCTACAACAGCACAGCGTGGTGCCCTTGATTGGATGGGTCCTTTCCACGATGCATGTAAGCCAGTAGTAGAGAAGCTCTACGCTTCTGTTAAGTCTGGTAACGAGGCTCAGATTTCTATCGACGCTAACTCAAAGCCTGACTACCGCGTAGGTCTTGAGAAGGAGCTCAAGGCTCTGCACGACTCAGAGATGTGGCGTACAGCTGAGACCGTTCGTAAGCTCCGTCCTGAGAACAACTAATCATAGATTTTAGTTTTTCAAAACACTATTAAAATAATGGAGGATAATGCTATGCTTAATTCATTAAGCAACATTATTCTCCATTTCTATATAAATAAGAAGGTTCTATTAATCAGTTTCGTCAGATTTTCGATATATCCTTGCTTCATTAAAAGCGACCAAAGGCCGAGTGTTGAGGGCTGGGGGGCAACGGATGAAGGACTGCTCTCCACCGCGAAACGGGAGAGTCTGAGGAGACTTCGTAAAGCTAATAAATAACTAATCAATTACGGTGGAAATCAATCCTCCCACCTTTTACAAGCATCTATTAATCATGAAACATCTTATAATCATCATTCTTTTGATACTTGCGGTATTACCGATGAAAGCCAACGATGGTTCATACTTTACCAGCGGTAATCATCTCGTGCCACTGCAAGAGACGCACATTAGCGTCAAAAAAGAAATCCTCACCATACACATAGGAGATGACGGGTACGCAAATGTAGATGTATATTATGAATTCTACAATCCCGGAAACGATTACAAAACAATACAAATGGGATTTGAGGCTGACCCGCCATACAATGCCGACTACACTTTCTACCCAGATGGCAAACATCCTTATATAAACAACTTTACCGTTGAGATGAACAGCAAGACACTGACATATCAGAATGCAGTGGCGCTGCCAGATATCGGTGGAGGCATGAAAACAATAAATCTCAACAAATGGAAATATGATGAAAATGAAGCCGACTGTCAATTAAAAAACGTGAACACAGGTGAATACACGCAATTCGCATACGTATATTACTTCGATGCGACATTCAAACCTGGCATAAATAAAATCCACCACACATATTCTTATCAACTGTCAGTAGTCGTCGGAACATCCTGGTTACTAAACTATAAACTGTCACCTGCAGGAAGATGGGCCAACAAACGTATTGACGACTTCACCTTGGTCATAGATGCTAAAAACACCGCAAAGCATTTCATCATATCAAAAAATATATTCGGCAAGGAAAATCATTTCGTCAAGAAATCTGGTGAATACAAAATCCGCACATTGCCCCAAGGCTTATACACAACAGAAGAAGATTGGGAAATTGCACTACGTAACGGAGTCATAGAAATGCACATAAAGAACTTCACGCCGAATGAGGAAAACGAACTAAGCATAGCTTCAGCTGACAGCTATTACAGTTTTAACTCACCTGATAACAAATATCACTACGGAGCATTCTATGACCGTTCCACCTCCGCTTATGTTTACATGGCAGACAACACAGAAAACGTAGTACCTTCAGACAAAAACTTTCGTCAACGTATTTGTCGCAACCTGCCATTCGCACACAGAGGACATGTTTTCAAGGACAAACAACTGAAATCATTCTTTGAAAAACAATTTTGGTACATGCCAAATCCAAACTATAAGGATGACACAAGCAATTTTACAGAAAGTGACAAAAATGTCATGAAGCACAAAATAGGAGTATTTGACGATTAAATAATAATACAAAGGAAAAGTCCGCCCAGTATATTACTTTGACCGAAGTCATTGTAAAACTGAGGCGGACCACCCACCTTAAAATCTCCTTACTTAATCAATTCTTTCCTAACCAAACTTGCTAATCATACGGATTTACTTATACTTTCATATAAGCCCCCTTCTGATTTGCGAGTGCAAAAGTACTGTTTTTCCATCATTCCACCAAGCAATTCCGTCAAAAACTGTGTGCGCACACAGTTTTCTTGACTCTTATCAAAACACCTGAAAACACTAGGTATTATTTGCATATCTGAATAATTATTTGTACCTTTGCACAAAGTTAATTATTTAAACAAATGGCAAACAAATATTACGCTGTATCATACAAGCTCTTCAGCATAAAAGACGGAGAGCGAGTAATGCAAGAAGAAACCGATGCAAACGATCCTTTTGTATTCATATCAGGTTTCGGAACGACCATTCCATCTTTTGAGAAACAGATAGAGAATCTCGCAAAAGGCGATTCTTTTGATTTTACTATTCCACAAACAGAAGCGTATGGTGAATACGTAGCTGAGCGCGTTATAGAGTTGGACAAGCAGATATTCCATATAAATGGGAAATTCGATGAAAGCCAAATCTATGTAGGTGCCATCATACCACTTCAAAATGAGGATGGCAACCGATTCATGGGAAACGTACTTGAGATAACCGACAGCAAAGTGAAGGTTGATCTTAACCATCCCCTTGCAGGTTGCGACCTACAGTTCCAAGGCACGATAACCGAGTGTCGTGATGCTACTGACGAAGAAATAGTACAGATGATAAACCGTCTCTCTGGCGGAGGTTGCGGCGGTTGCGGTGGCGGAGGCTGTCATAGCAATGGCGAATGCTCTGGAGGATGTAACTCTGGTGAAGGAGGATGTGGTGGATGCGGAGGCGGATGCCACTAAAACGTAACAAACAACACACAACATAACAGTGAACACATTTGGTAGACTTTTCACCGTCACCTCTTTCGGAGAAAGCCATGGTGCAGCCGTAGGAGGAGTGATCGACGGAATGCCAGCAGGCATTTCCGTTGACCTTGATTTCATACAATCAGAATTAGCACGTCGCCGCCCCGGACAGAGCGCCATTACGACTGGCAGGAATGAAGCAGACGAAGTAGAAATACTCTCAGGAGTCTTTGAAGGAAAAACAACAGGATGCCCCATAGGTTTTCTTGTAAGGAATACCAATCAGCATTCACAAGACTATGAGAATATGAGATGTCTTTTCAGACCATCACATGCTGATTTCACTTACCAACAAAAATATGGCATACGTGACCATCGTGGAGGAGGACGTTCTTCTGCACGTATCACCATTAGCCGCTGTGTAGCAGGAGCATTTGCAAAACTGGCACTGCAGCAACTTGGCATATCAGTTCAGGCATATACTTCACAAGTAGGACACATAGCATTGGATTTAGACTACAAGAAATACGATCTTTCTAAAACCGAAACGAATGCCGTACGATGTCCTGATGCAGAAATTGCCTCTGAGATGGAAAGGCTTATCAAAGAAGTAAAAGCCGATGGAGATACTATCGGCGGTACCATAACATGTGTTATTAAAGGGTGTCCTGTTGGACTTGGCGAGCCAGAGTTCGGCAAGTTACACCAAAGTCTTGGCAGTGCAATGCTGAGCATTAATGCCGTAAAAGGTTTTGAATACGGAATGGGATTCAACGGACTCACATTACGTGGTAGCGAGCAAAATGACCTTTACGATCCGACGGCGAGCAAATTAGGCAAAACCCTTACAAATAACAGCGGAGGCATACAAGGTGGAATATCTAACGGAGAGGACATCTATTTCCGTGTAGCATTCAAACCTGTCGCCACTCAACTAAGGGAACAACCTACAATTGACCTTGAAGGAAATCCTACAATCCTCAAAGCAAAAGGTCGTCACGATCCTTGCGTGTTACCAAGGGCTGTACCAATAGTTGAAGCTATGGCAGCAATAACCATCTTAGACCATTACCTTCTCAGCAAAACTACTCGCATCTAATAAAAACATTAAAACAATCATAGAATATGAATAAGGTTTGCAACTTAGCAATATTTGTCAGCGGTAGCGGAACCAACTGTGAGAATATCATACGCTATTTCAAGGATGATTCCAGCGTTAACATCAAGATTGTAATAAGTAACCGTGCTGATGCATACGCACTTACACGCGCTACTAATCTCGGTGTAAAAAATACTGTCATTACTCGTCAGCAGTTTAATGATGAGCCACAGACTGTACTTGAGCAAGTAGAGGGATGTGACTACATCATACTTGCAGGTTTCCTCTTGAAGGTACCTGATTATCTTATCGAGGCTTTCCCTAACAGAATCATAAACCTCCACCCTGCCCTACTACCAAAATATGGCGGTAAGGGTATGTACGGTCACCATGTACATGAAGCAGTGAAGGCAGCTGGCGAATCCGAAACCGGTATAACGATACATTATGTAAACAATGTAATTGACGGCGGACAGATAATAGAGCAGTTTAAGACTTCCCTCACACCAGATGACACTATTGAAGACATTGAACAAAAGATTCATATACTTGAACAAGGTAATTTCCCACAAGTAATCGAGCGTGTAATAAAGAAGCAATAAATTCGCACTTAATGTGAATTCCCATTAAACATACAGATTAATAATAACGAAATAGTCGGGTAAACTCTTTATGGTTCACCCGACTATTCCGTTATTATAGAGTCTTTCTATCTTACAAACCACGGAGCAGTTCCACTACAACTTTCCATATATTATCTGCTGTGGTAAGCGATACGTGCTCATCCGTGCTATGTGCTCCAATAATCTTCGGTCCTATTGAAGCAATATGGATTCCAGGGAATTTATCAACAAGGTATCCTGCTTCCAATGCAAAATGCATGGAGACTGGCGTAGGTTTAAAGGCAAGAACACGTTCAAATACCGCCATAGTCTGCTGTACGAATGGATTGTCTAAATCCTCTTGCCAAGGAGACACCTGCATTACGGTTTCGACCTTAGCACCCGTCAGAGTAAATATACGCGAGATATTAGATGACAAGTCTTGCATATTCTCCTGTCTGAAACTCCTCGTATGCGTAGATATGGTAAACTTTTCCTTAGACTGTCTTACTATACCTATATTGTTAGATGTCAACACTGAAGATGAGTCGTTTTCACGAACAGCCACATCTTGGCGCATCTCTACCGGTCCTACAGGAATACCGTTAATACATGCCAGCAACAAGTGCGTACCTTCCTCGTTTATCACGTTTGAATGCCATACCGATGGTTCACAAACAACTTCCACGTTAGGATCTGTTTCTGAGAACTGCGCCTTCACTGCATCGTTACATTGCGATACCAAAATCTCAAATTCTTCTATATTCTCTTTTGGTATTACAATCTTAGCCTCGGCCTCGCCAGGAATAGCAGAATAAGCCTGACCACCTTCAAACGAAACGAGGTACAGCTTAATATTCACCTGCCTTATTGCCACTAATAACAAATTAGCAAGTATCTTTATAGCATTTGCCCTGCCGCTGTTTATATCTACGCCACTATGTCCACCTATTCCCCAGTTTACTTCCACGGAATATGCTACATAATCCTGCGGCATGGCAATACGGCTATATGGCAGATGTGCCAACTGAATATGAGCTCCTGCCGAACCTACCGTTATTTCCTTATATGCCTCAGAATCCAGATTAAGTACATTACGTCCCTTGATAAAGTCTGCAGCCATTCCTGCAGCTCCACTCATATCATCTTCTTCGCAAGTAGTCGTAAGCACTTCTAAAGCAGGATGTTCCAAGGAATCATCTGCAAGAACGGCAAGTGCCATAGCCAATCCTATACCATTATCTGCACCAAGTGAAGTATGATTAGCTCGCATCCACTGCTCTCCATCTTGTTCATACTCTACAGGCGTCACAGGTCCAGGAGTATTATAACCTGCATCAGCTACGCACACCATATCCATGTGGTTCAGTATTACCACAGAATCATGCTGTTCATAGCCAGGCGAAGCTGGTTTCTCTATCACCACACAGTTATTCTCATCACGTCGATACCTTAAATTGTGTCTCTCTGCAAAATCACATAAGAAATCTGCCACCTGCTCTTCATGATGTGAAGCACGTGGTATCTTACACAGTTCCTTAAAAATATTCTGATATTCCAAAACTTGATATTATTTTCAAATACGGTCAAGAACCAACTGAACAAGTTCCTTGATTTTTGACTTGTAGTCTGTATTCATTTCTTTGTTATATCTGTTGGCTATTACCATGCAGCAGGTCATGGCTCGATGTCCGAGAAGTGAGGCAAGACCTGCCAGTGCAGACGATTCCATTTCAAAATTACATATAGCCAGTTCCATACCATCAGGTTCCTGCCTATAACGGAAGCTCTCCACCTTCTCATTTTGGCTGGGGTCTTGTATTCCGAGGCGCACTTGTCTGCCTTGCGGTCCATAGAAGCCGCCACAGGCTATGGTAATTCCTCTTACCATGTCTTTTCCTGCTACCTGCTCTATCAACTCACTGTTAGCATTTGCTACATATGGAGCACCTTTCAGCGGCGACCAATCCATGTGTTTCGTGAAGGCTTTCTCTGCATCCAGGTCACAGACCTCGTTACGTCCTTCATAATAGTTAAGCAATCCGTCAAAACCGATACTCTTAACAGAAGCGACAAACGTGCCTATAGGCGTAAAGGGTTGCAGTCCGCCACATGTCCCTACTCTCACGATGTTCAAGGTTCTATGTCCGGACTTTATCTCACGACTCTCGAGATCTATATTCACGAGAGCATCAAGTTCGTTCATCACAATATCAATATTGTCACAACCTATTCCTGTTGAGACACACGATATGCGCTTACCTTTGTATATACCCGTTATGGTATGGAACTCACGCGACTGTACCTCACATTCCACAGTGTCGAAATATGAAGCAACCATATCCACACGTCCCTGGTCTCCGACGAGTATCACACGATCAGCAATCTGCTCTGGACGTAGATGCAGGTGAAACACGCTGCCATCTTCATTGATAGGTAGTTCTGAAGGAGGAATCATAGTAGTTTTGATTATTTTGTTAACAGATTAGAGTTGGTATATAAAAGTTCAAAGTTCATAGTTTTGCAATTCACTGCATAAATTAATTGCATCTATGCTTGTAATTGAGCTAAAACTATGAACTTCTGAACTTAATTATGACCTTTACTTAGACAGGGCCTCATGCATGTTCTTTGCTGCATTGCGACCATCGCCCATAGCAAGAATAACAGTTGCACCACCACGAACGATATCACCACCTGCATATATGTTAGAACGGCTTGACTGCATACCTTCGTTTACAACGATGGTATTCTTACGACCAAGCTCCAGTCCCTTAATACTCTGTGGAACAAGTGGATTTGGAGATACTCCGACAGCAACAACAACCTGGTCAACATCTATTGTTATCTTTTCGCCCGTAGGTTCTGGTGAACGACGTCCTGATGCATCAGGCTCTCCAAGTTTCATAACTTCGAGTACAGCCTGCTTTACGGCACCATTCTCATCACCAATATACTCTGCCGGATTGTGCAAAGTAAGGAATGTAATACCTTCCTCCTTAGCATGCTTAACCTCTTCCAGTCGTGCAGGCATCTCTGCCTCTGAACGACGATATACGAGCGTTACATTAGCGCCGAGACGCTTTGCCGTACGACATGAGTCCATAGCAGTATTACCACCACCTACTACAAGAACATTCTTACCCAAATTCATAGGTGTGTCTGTCTTTGGATTTGCAGCATCCATAAGATTAACACGAGTAAGATATTCATTAGAAGACATTATGTTTATCAGGTTCTCACCTGGAATGTTCATAAAGTTTGGCAGACCAGCACCTGAACCAACAAAGATTCCCTTGAATCCTGCCTCTTCCAATTCGTCAACAGAGATTGTCTTACCAACGATAACGTCTGTCTGGAAATGAACTCCCATCTTGCGGAGATTCTCTATCTCCACGTCAACAATGGCATTTGGCAAACGGAACTCCGGTATACCATACTTCAATACACCACCAATTTCATGGAGTGCCTCGAATACATACACGTCATAACCTTTCTTCACCATATCACCAGCAAACGACAGGCCTGCAGGACCTGAGCCTACTACTGCAACCTTAATGCCGTTTGCAGGGGCAATCTCTGGCAGAGACATCTGACCTGACTGACGCTCATAGTCTGCAGCAAAACGCTCCAGATAACCAATAGCCACAGCTGGCTCATTCATCTTCAGGTGTATACACTTGCTCTCGCACTGTTTCTCCTGTGGACATACACGACCACACACTGCAGGTAGAGCTGATGTATTCTTCAACACCTTGGCAGCTGCAAGGAATTGACCACGCTCTATATTCTTAATGAATGATGGTATATTGATGTTGACAGGACATCCTTCTACACATGATGGCTTGCCACAATCCAGGCAACGCTTTGCCTCTGTCAATGCCATTTCCTTTGTCAGTCCCTTGTTAACTTCTTCAGTACGTGTCGTTGCACGATATACTGGGTCTAACTCTGGCATCACGACGCGTGGTATGGCAGTGCGTTCCTTTGGTTTCATCGCCTTTCTCAGTTCGTCGCGCCATGGCGCATTACGATCTGTCAGTACCTCTATAGAATCATTCACTGGTGCGGAATCCATCGTCACGTCAGTCTGCTCCTTCTTGCCCGTCACTGAATCACTGTATACATGGTCAGCATAGTGCTCCATCTCATCGAGTTCCTCCTTCTTGAAGGTACCCATACGCTTGAACATCTCGTCCCAATCTACTAATGCACCGTCAAACTCCGGACCATCGATGCAGACAAACTTTGTCTTGCCACCAATAGTAAGACGACAAGCGCCACACATACCTGTACCGTCAACCATAATCGTGTTGAGCGATACGTCTGTTGATATACCATACTTCTGTGTGGTGAGGCATGAGAACTTCATCATTATCGGAGGTCCAATGGCAAAAGCCTTGTCAATATGCTCTTGCTCCGCAAATTTCTCTATACCTATCGTCACCACGCCTTTCTCACCCTTAGAGCCATCATCTGTCATGATAATGAGCTCATCAGAAGAAGCACGTAACTCATCCTCAAGGATTACGAGTTCTGCAGTCCTGCCTGCCAATACAGTAAGTACACGGTTACCTGCTGCCTTCAATCCACGAACGATAGGCAACATAGGAGCTGCACCCACACCACCGCAGGCACATATAACGGTACCAAACTTCTCAATGTGCGTAGGATTTCCCAATGGCCCTACAACATCTGCCACTTCGTCACCGACGTTCTTGCTGCAGAGTTTTGTTGACGACAAACCAACCTCCTGAATTACGAGGGTGATTGTACCACGCTCTACGTCTGAGTCGGCAATGGTCAGTGGCATACGCTCACTGTGCTTGTCAACACGTACTATTACGAAATTGCCTGGCTTACGGCTCTTAGCTATCAGCGGAGCCTCAATCTCAAAGAGAAACACCTTCTCTGAGAATTGCTTCTTTGTAACTATTTTGTACATAATGCTTTTGTTTGTATATCTTGCCTTTAATCTGCAAAAGTAGTAATTTTTTCGCATTCTACAAAATTTTTTCGCAATTACTTAACGAAAGTCCCTTTTATCACCCTACTTATCACCCCACTTTCTTACTCTCCCCTTACTTCTCCTTAGTACACAAAACAGCCCCACTGCATAACAAAAATCCATGCAGTGGGGCTGTATAATATTCAACATATCCTACATTGCGTACAACGTCTATATTATATCTATACGCAAATTCAAGGAATAATCCATCTCATTGCAGCCAGCAACATGCCAGGCTATGCAACAATGGAGTTTTTCACTTACTTTATCAAGTCACATCCCATATAAGGAACCAAAGCAGCAGGAACCTTGATACCATCCTCGGTCTGGTTGTTCTCCAATATAGCAGCTACTATACGTGGCAAAGCCAATGCCGAACCATTAAGAGTATGACACAACTCTGTCTTCTTTGTCTCACTGTTACGATAGCGGCACTTCAGACGATTAGCCTGATATGTGTCGAAGTTGCTGACAGAAGACACCTCAAGCCAACGGCCCTGAGCCTCTGAGTACACTTCGAAGTCATAACATATAGAAGAGGTGAAAGACTGGTCGCCGCCACAAAGCAGCAGTATGCGGTAAGGCAGCTCA
>Ga0310691_10006339_pt1 | contig 12625 bp, 8 predicted proteins | sample 176DNAGHGlowgp2_FD_203887 | JGI IMG/M metagenome (GOLD analysis project Ga0310691, IMG submission 203887) | Sheep rumen microbial communities from Palmerston North, Manawatu-Wanganui, New Zealand - 1766 DNA GHGlow gp2 (v2) (version 2) | ecosystem: Host-associated > Mammals > Digestive system >... | reverse complement strand
CCCTCGGCTTCCGGCCTACTCTGCTGCGGGCAGCTGCCACTCTGCGTTGGCATTTTCTGCATTCTTTCTTTCATACGATAGTCTTCTATCGGTTGTACACTTCGGTTGGGTTCAGTCCTTCCCTGCTACTACCATTGGCAGGTACTATGACCTCGGCTGACTTCTCACGGCAAGCTTTACTCCACGGCTTTGAGTACATTCGGTCTACAGCCGCGTCCGTGAGACCTCCCCGATTAAGAACATAATCTTTCACACTTATACCTGCTTGATTTACACCACCCGTTCCGAATAGCTATGGGGCTTTGACTTTTCTGGCAGTCTCACCCACGGGCAAAAGCCTTGGTATCAAGTTCCTGTACGTCAGGCCAGTGATTTGCCGCTGACTTCCTTCAGACCCAACGTCACCGTTGGCACCTTGTCATTGGCTGTGCGCTTGCCGCTATTAGGCCGCGCTCGGGACTTGCACCCGTTAGATTATGCCCATGTCGGGCGAACCAGAAAAGCGTGAGAAATCAATCTCACGCTTCTCTTATTTCAGGCTCTGTATAATATCCGTCAACAAATCTTCGCCAGCTTCGAGGCCGATGCTCAAGCGAACGGTGGTGTCGGGAACGGACATTGAGGCACATTGTTCGGGGGTGAAGAGGCCAAAGATGCAGGGCAGATAATAGTCCTGCATCTCTTTAGATTATACGGGCTCTACATCCTCCAGTTCATCAATTAGTTCGATAATTGACTTGCCATCAATTTTGAATTGTTCAAGAGCTGCATTGCCATCAGGAAATACCTGATACTCCTCTGTGTAGTGCTCATCGCAATATGCAACATGCTTCGAATCAGAGAGGAAATGATATGGCTTGCCTTTGTAAGTGAAATACAAGTCATATCTTTGTACGGCGAAGTCATAGAATAAAGTTTCCTCTACTCCATTCTTATAGCCATGATATAAGCTTCCATTCACTTTGTAGTTAGGCGGATACTTGGAATTGTACCAATAGCCAGCCAAATCTTTCATTACATAGTCTTCATGTGCCATTGTATTCTTATTTAAAGTTTAAAACATCATCTATTAGTTTCTTCATATCTTTTGTAAGTGGTTGCGCATCAAGAGGATGTCCATCTTTCCAAGGATGGAAATGAGCACCCAAACCATCATGGTCTGTTGTGTGAATCTCAAAAATCTTTTTACCGTCAGCATCGTGTTTTGCAATTGCCTTCAGCCCTTTACCACCTTTGTTAAAAATCGCATAGACGGAATTGGGGCTGTGACTTTCTTCTGGCAATTTAAAGGATGACTTAGGATTTTTCAACTCAAGAATTTTAATACCAGAATCCGTAATCGCAACAGTTTTCCATCTGCGACCGGCTTCCGATGCAGTTGATTTTCTCGCAAAACTTCCATTACCTCCCATATCGCATGTAGTTTAATCGTTCGTTTTCAAAGTAAAGGCTTATGGCCGTATTCTCACCAGGCATAATGGCACCATAGCGAACAATGAGAGAGGGATGGAGGGTCGTATAGGCAGCTGTATAGCCTTTCATCCAGAGATACATAGAAGCATCATGCTGCATCACACCCTTACAGTTAATTGCAATGACCGCATGCCTTGGCATGGAGGACCAGCTATAAACATAACTATCAGGGAGTGACCATGTAACGTTTGGAATTAACCTAACACCATTTCTTTGTAGGTAAGCAGAGAATGCACTATTGATATATGCACAGAAGTATCTATCTTCTGATGGCATGTCTGCATATTGAGACAGGTCTGTACCTATTACAGAGTTACACTTCTTAAAGAATTCCAAATACTTTTCGGGATTACGAAGAACCCTAATGAAGAGAAAATCGTCAATGAAGAAATGTACCGTGCAATTGTAATCCTTGTAGGCATAGGCCTCATTGAACGGGACTAGCCTTGTTGGTGTTTCGCCACAATAAGGAACCAGAGCCGGCAAAGGGGTCAAACAAGATTGAGGCATATCTCCATACAAATCACTATGGAAAAGTTCTTTTTTATTCAGTTTGAACGTTTTCCTTTCTTTCTTAATTTTACCCTTTCGGGATGGTGATGAGGTAGTAACTGAATAGCTCTCATAACCAGGAAAAAACAGATTTTGCTCCATTTTCTTGTCGTTTAAATTAAAAATAATTAAAATACTCCGATATGAGAACCTTCTTGTACTACATTCAAGAATAAATCCTTAATTTTGCAGCAAGGAACTATGAAGATTCCCAAGAATGTGGGCAACTGAGATGCCTATCGGGAAAGCAATCCTAAGGTCTCGTACTATTCGCAGTAGTACGGGACTTTTTTCGTTGCCGATCTGTTATATTTTCTTTTCCATTGTTAATGGTCCTCCTTATCTTTAAGAATTAATTACTGGACTTCATCATTGATGAGGACAATGAATCCATCATTATATCATGTGCAAAGATAACAAATATTATCTAGCAGTCCAAAAATAAAAAATGAAAAATTCGCGTTTTAAATACTTTTTCCGTAATTTCGCAATCTGAAACAATAAACATCACACGATAATGGGGTCGGTTCTACTGATCATTCATTATGGAATATCACAGGATAATAACAGTACTGTCATCTAAAAACATAAGCGGCAGTGGGAAATAATATCAGCGACTGTGCGAAATAATATGTCTCGCGAAGGTAAATAATATGCTCCGATTTACCTCTGCGGGGCATATTATTTACCAAAACGGGATATAAAATTCGATGCCGATAGACATCAGATTCCAAAACAGGAGCCATCAAGTGTGATGTGAAGGTACATGGAGAACGGACTCCGTAATCCTAACTTCTAATCAGCAGCAGAGAGCATGGTCACTTCGATGCGATGGGAGCGCCATGCAATAAGGTAGGGTGTGCCGTGCGGAAATGCTTTAAGTGCCGTACTAAAGCATTGAGAGTGCCGTCCGAAAGTTAAAACTGCGTCAGTGTTTGTTAAAACTACGTCGACGTTTACAAAAACAATGGCGACGTTTACAAAAACAACGCCATTGTTTGATGTTTTTCTTTGAACTTGCGCACAGGGGGACAGACCTTATGACACACCCTCCAGTTGATGCTGGTTCCTGGAATTTTGATGCTCATTTTTGGAATTCTGATGCTCAGAAATAAAATTCTAATGGTCAGAATTTTGCTAATGAGCATCAGAATCCAACCATCGAGGTCATCCCTGTTTGGAAATGGTTACTGAACTAATAACAGAATGCCCTGCGAGCGGGTCTGGTGGATTCATCGGAATTTGTTGGTGAACTTTTCCGGGCTTTTTCTTGCGCGGGAGGGAAATAATCGCTATCTTTGCACCAAAACTAAAACAGCGACATGTTTGACAAGCAGACTTACATCCGCCGCAGGGCGGAACTGAAACGACTCGTGGGCCGGGGTGTCATCGTGCTCTTCGGCAACAACGAGGCTCCCTACAACTATCCTGCCAACGCCTATGCTCCGATGCGTCAGGACTCGACGTTCCTGTACTATTTCGGCCAGCACCGCGACGGACTGGTGGGCGTCATTGACATCGACAACGACGAGGAATGGCTCTTCGGCGACGACATCGACGTGGAGGACATCGTGTGGATGGGATTCACCCCATCAGTCAAGATGCTTGCCTTCGAGGTTGGCATTGCACATACAGGCCCCATGTCCGCCTTAGGAAATGTCATTTGCAAAAAAACAGGAAACCGACAGTCTTTGCGCAAGAATATCCATTTCCTGCCGCCCTACCGCCACGACACGAAGATACAGATTATGGATCTGCTGGGCTTCCATCCTTCACAGCAGAAAGCCGCCGCCTCCGTGGACCTCATCAAGGCTGTCGTCAAGATGCGTGCCACGAAAGAGCCACAGGAGATTGAAGCCATTGACCGCGCCTGCGATGTAGGCTATGTGATGCATACCACAGCACAACAGCTCATCAAGCCCGGTGTGACGGAGCGCTTCATCGGCGGACAGGTGGACGGCATTGCACGTTCGCTGGCCAGCGGCACGAGCTTCGCCACCATCTTCTCGCAGCATGGCGAGATTATGCACGGAGCACCCTCGGAGAAGCCATTGGAGGACGGCAGACTGGTACTTTGCGATGCCGGTTGTGAACTGGACGACTACTGTTCCGACCACACCCGCACCATGCCCATCAACGGCAAGTTCACACAGCGGCAGTTAGAGATTTACAGCATCGTCGAGGCCTGCCACGACTACGTGCTACAGGTGGCCAAGCCCGGCGTGCGCTACATGGACGTACACTTTGCCGTCTGCCGCATGATGACGGAACGCTTGAAAGAGCTGGGACTGATGCGCGGCGACACCGACGAGGCCGTGCGTGCCGGAGCCCATGCCATGTTCCTGCCCCACGGACTGGGTCACATGATGGGTATGGACGTACACGACATGGAGGGACTGGGACAGACCTACGTCGGCTTCGACGACGAGACGCGCCCCAACCTGGAACAGTTCGGCACCAACTGTCTGCGCATGGGCCGTCGGTTGGAGGAGGGGTTTGTGGTGACCGACGAACCCGGCATCTACTTCATCCCCGCACTCATCGACGAGTGGCGTGCCAAGGGCCACTGCGCAGAGTTCCTGAACTTCGACCTGTTGGAGACCTACAAGGACTTCGGCGGCATCCGCATCGAGGACGACGTGCTCATCACCGCCGACGGCTGCCGCTTCCTGGGCCAGAAGCGCATACCCTACCATCCGCAGGAACTGGAGCAGTTCATGGCGAAATGAACCGGAATATCTATAGCATCTATAGCATCTATAAAAAACCCTAATTAAAAAAAATATGAAGAAACTACTCACTTTCGCCCTGATGGCCTTGATGGCCCTCAGCGCACAGGGAGCCAAGAAGAAAGCCCCCGCCAAAGACAAGAACAAACCCGTATTCACCGTCGTCAAGGAAATCCCCGTCACGTCGATGAAGGACCAGAACCGTTCCGGCACGTGCTGGGACTACTCCACCCTCTCGTTCTTCGAGGCCGAAATCCTGAAGGCTACAGGCAAGAAGTACGACCTCTGCGAGTCGTTCATTGCCAACAAGACCTACATGGAGCGCGCCATCCAGGTGGTGCGCTACCACGGCGACTGCCAGTTTGCACAGGGCGGCAGTGCCGAGGACGTGCTGGCCACGCTCAAAAACCACGGCATCTGCCCTGAAGGCGCCATGCCGTTCCCCGGTTCGCTGTACGGCGACTCGCTCAACAACTTCAACGAGTTCTTCAAAGTGCTGGAACCTTATGTGGCTGCCATCGCCAAGAGCGACGCCAAGAAAATCTCCAACCAGTGGAAGGTCGGTATGCAGGGCATCCTCGATGCCTACCTCGGCAAGTGCCCCGAGACATTCACCTACGAGGGCAAGGAGTACACGCCGAAGTCGTTCGTGCAGAGCCTCGGCATCAACCTCGACGACTATGTCAGCATCACCAGCTACACGCACCATCCGTTCTACACCGCCTTCCCCGTGGAGGTACAGGACAACTGGCGCTTCCCGCTGAGCTACAACGTGCCGATGGACGAGATGATGCAGATTATCGACAACGCCATTGAACAGGGCTATACCGTGGCCTGGGGCGGTGATGTCTCGGAGGACGGCTTTACCCGCAAGGGCCTGGCCTATGCCGTGGACAGCAAGAAGACCAGCCAGAGCCTGCAGGGCAGCGACATGGCCAAGTGGCTGAAGATGACGTCAGCCAAGAAGCGCGACATCATCGACTCGCTGGGTGTCACCGTTCCTGAGATTGTTCCTACCCAGCAGCTGCGCCAGGAGCGCTTCGACAACTGGGAGCTCACTGACGACCACGGCATGCACATCTACGGCATTGCCAAAGACCAGAACGGCAAGGAGTACTACATGGTGAAGAACTCATGGGGCGAGACCGGCGACTACAAGGGCGTCTGGTACATGACCAAGGCTTTCATCGCCGCCAACACCATGGACTATCTGGTCAACAAGAATGCCATACCCGCAGAAATCCGCAAGAAACTCGGACTGTAACCCACACAGCAGCACAGCATGAGAAAGTTCCTCTCCCTCATCCTCCTCAGCGCACTTGCCCTCACGGCAAGTGCACAAGGCGAGGTGCGGCAGTGGATGGCAAGCGGGGCCTGGCGCAACGGCTTCACCAAGGCCAACGCCCACTGCACGATCAACGGGCAGGAGTTCTACAGCCAGTACCACAAGAACCCCAACCAGTGGTACACCCTGTTCCGCTGGCTGGCAGAGACCGACCTCCAGGCCATTCCCAAGGGCAAGCACCCCATCCCCGGCTCCACACTCGTGGCCAGCGTCGAGGACTCCGAGAACCTGCCCTTGGAAAAGCGCAACACCGAGAGCCACCGCAAGAAGATTGACTTCCAGCTCGTCGTCAGCGGCACCGAGGGCTTCGCACTCCTCGACCATGCCTCCAGCACCATCAGCGTGCCCTACGGCCAGAAGAAGGACGTCATGCGCTACACCTACGACCGCCGGAAGACGCACTTCTTCGACGTCTGCGGCGGCCAGTTCGTCATCTTCTTCCCCACCGACTGGCACATCGCCAAGGTCGCAACAAAGAAGAAAAACCAGAACATCCGCGTCATCGTAGTCAAAATGGACTACGTGGAGTAACAGCCATGATTACGTGTCCATATCGACACAAAGTTTTTTTAGAAGCAAGAAGCAAGGGGCAAGAAGCAAGAGGATACACTATTGGGAACCCCATAGGGAGGGTTTACCAACATTTCTCTTGCTTCTTGCCCCTTGCTTCTTGCTTCCCCAAAAACCTCTTGCTTCTAAATTATGCTCACAGGGGGACAGCCCCCCTGTGAGGCGCGAGACGCGCTGCCTGCGATGCACAGGCCGCCATAGAGTTTTGTGTTTTCGTTTTTTTTTGCCAATAGTCTTTGCCCATTCAAAATAAAATATTACCTTTGCAAGTGCATATTGGGAAATCAACTTGTGCCCCTGCAACGTAAAAAAGACTATAAAGATGAAAGGAAAATACCTGAACCCGAAGGCCGACCTGACCTTCAAGAAGATTTTCGGCGAGCACCCCGACCTGGTGATGAGCCTGCTCAATGCCCTGCTGCCACTGGACGAGGGCAAGAGGATAGAGAGCGTGGAGTATCTGCCTGCCGAACTGGTGCCTGAGAACCCCGGAAAGAAGAACAGCATCGTCGACGTCCGCTGCAAGGAGACCGGCGGGCGGCACTTCATCGTAGAGATGCAGATGAACTGGAACAACGAGTTCCAGCGCCGCGTGGTGCTGAACGCGTCGAAAGCCGTGGTGAAGCAGCTCGACAAGAACGAGGACTACACGCTGCTGCAGCCCGTATATTCGCTGAACCTCATCAACGACGTGGGCTTCGACGCCGGTCCCGACGAGTTCTACCACGACTATGCCATCGTCAACGTGGCGCACACCGACCGCATCATCGAGGGGCTGCGCTTCGTCTTCGTAGAACTGCCCAAGTTCAAGCCGCACACCATTGCGGAGAAGAAGATGACCGTGCTGTGGCTGCGGTTCCTGACGGAGATTGACGAGAGCACCGAGGAGGTTGACGAGGAACTGTTGGAGAACCCCGACACAGCCCGCGCCCTACAGATTTTAGAGAAGTCGGCCTACAGCGAAGGACAGCTCTACGCCTACGAGTATTTCTGGGATGCCGTTGTCAACGAGCGCGTGGCCATCGAGGGCGGTTTCAAGAAAGGATATAACACAGGCCATGAAAAAGGACTTGTGGAAGGACGCGCGGAAGGACGCGCGGAAGGACGCGAAGAAGGTCGCAAAGAAGGACGCGAAGAAGGACGCGCGGAAGGACGCGCGGAAGGCAAGGAAGAGGCCAACCGCGAGAATGCACGCCGCATGAAAGATGACGGTATGGCCACTGAACTTATAGTCAAATACACAGGACTGAGTACAGAAGAGGTTAACAGTCTTTAGGCGGAAATACATGATTACAGTGCTCACAGGGGGACAGCCCCCCTGTGAGGTGGCAGTAGTCTGCTCACTATTGGCTACATGCAGGAACCACGATGTCAATCCGAGGGATTATCTAAACTATGTCATCAGTCAAATGCCATATCACACAAAGGCATCTTATGATGAACTCCTGCAACTGCTACCGCATAAGTGGAAACTTACACATCCAGAGTCAGTCATGACTAAAACTGCATGATATAGGTGCAGCAATATAATAACAGCAGCTACAATCAGAAAAAGATGTAGATGCTGTTACTATAGTATATAGGTACTAACTCCTGTACTTGACCGAATGCTTACGAAACAACCAAATAATCCAAATAAAACTTTGCCTACTCTGGATTTCCGTACTGCATTACACACAAAGACACAGTGCTTCCGGGTTTGAAGCCCGAAAGCACTGTTTCTTTTGTGAACCTTTCACACGACGCTGTTACCAGTCGTCGTCGGAGTCCTCGTCGGTGATGGTGAAATCGTTTTGACGTGACATTTCGCCACCTGGAAGAACCACACCTCCGCTTTCACTTCCACTTCCCTTTGGCACAGAAGCGACTTCCATTAGCGGTCCAACCTCAGTATCAAGCACCTCCATGACGGGGCGTATATACTCTTTCTTTATTTTCATGTCTATAGCTATCCTTTCTTATTTAATAACAACTTTACGTCCATTTACGATATACACGCCGCGCTTAGTGGGACGGGTGACCTTACGGCCTTGCAGGTCGAAGATGACGTCGCCCTCCGTTGTAGCGTCCACGTTGCTGATGCCAGTAGGTATGATCTCCGGCTCGTCCGGCTCCTCTGGCTCTTCCTTGACTCCCTTGCTTTCATTGAAGGAGAAGAGTACGGCCTTCGTGTTGCTGGGTTGTGACATGCTGCCGCGAGTGTCGCGGTAGTAAATCTTGTTGCCGCTCAACGGTGTTGCCGTGCTTGAGCGCGGGAATAGTCCTACACGTCCAGTGTAATACCACGTACCATCAACCTGTTTTGCTTCCTTACCAAAGATACGAATGTTCTTATCGGTGTCGGTTACTTTTATATAAGTACCTTCAAGCACATTCTCCGTAATCTTCAACGACTCATCAGCCGTAGAAGGTGCGTTGGTGGGCACCACATAGGTAACCTCCGTCATGCCGCTACGAGAACGGAAGATGACAGGTGTACCGGCAGGGATATACAGGTTGCTACCTTTCCAATCATCCACTTTCTGGTAATCGTCTATTGAGTGGCAGACCAGTGCATACTCGCCTTGCTCATAGTAGGTGTCGGTTGAAGGCGTGTCTTTGCTGTAGTAGTGTTCTCTGATGCCTACGAAGGGAACCATATCGCAGGCGTCGAGACTTACCACGTTACTACCGTTAACGTCTTTTCCGCCCACCACTTGCAGGTCGAAGGGTACGTAGATAGAAGTGTAGGTATAAGGTATGCTGGCGTAGGCCTCATTGCCTGGGAGTAACGGAAGTCCATTATATCCATTATGTCCCTTACCTAACTTCATCTTAAACGGCATTTCGTTCGCGTTTGTATTGTTCACCTTCTGCAAGTATAAGCGGGTCTTGAACTGGCCAGCCTGTTCGTCGAAGCACTGGTTGGTGCTGGCTTCTGTGGCATTGCTGGTGCAGCTCAGATAGGCGGAGGCTGCCGTGTCGCTGATCTTCAGCTGTGTGACGGCGGCACCCAGGTCCTCGTAGCGGCTCTTGTAGTTAGTAGCCGCATCGACGTCAACCAGACCGTTACCGCCCAAGCACAAGTCTTGCGTCTTGATGAAGTAGCGAGGATAGCCGTCGTCACTTGTAGTACCCTCGAACCAGAAGATACTGGTAGGAGCGTATTCGGCTGTAGACTGAGGAATTACCTTTAAGTTACGGTCGCTCGTTTGTTCAGTTTCGCTCCAATAGCCTCTCAGATACTTATGCGTACCCGTGCCGTCTTCCGTTGTGAACGGCACGATGCGGTAGTAGCCCTGTTCCATCTGGACGATGTTCTCCGGGTTGTCAACGAGGGTTCTGATGGCGGTCTTCTCTACGTCGGTGAAGCTGTTGTCGGTAGCAGCGTCTTGATACGGCTCTGCCTTATCGTACTTCAGACCGCCCACGAAACCGGCATACTTGACGTATTCGGCCAGCGTGGCATCCGACTGGATTTCCAGACGGAAGTTGGCGGAGCTGTTCGTCTTCAGATAGGTCATTGACCGCTGGTCGTTAGGAATGATGGCAGCACTACCATTGAAGTTGTTGCCGACGTAGCTGTATTCGTTGTAAACATCGTCATTATCGCTATCATCTTCGTCTTCTCCTATATAGTCAGAATAGACAGGATGCATCCAGAAGTTATAGCTGTACTGTCCGGGCATCATCTCGAAGATGTTCTGCGAGTCCGTGCCGCTCTGCTCCAACTGCAAGCCGTCGCCGTGCGAGTCTTGGCTATCCGTCACACGGATGTACTCGTCGAAACGGCGGTCGGGGTCGTAGCGGTTCAGCATCTTGAAGCCGTACGGGTCGCCGATGACGCACCACTCAAAGTTGTTCAGGTAGAGCTTGTTTTGTACCAGTGCCTGGCTGACGCGCAGCTTCGGCGAGGTGTCACGATAGACCATCTTGCCTTGCTCGCCGTTCGGGCGGTGGTTGTTCACCAAGTAGTACCAGTGCTTGCCTGTGTACTCCTTGTCGGCCGTACTCCACTTGAACGGAGCCTTCGTCTCAAAGTCGTAGGTGACGTGGACGTAGAGGTACGGGTCGCTTTCGCTTCTTCTGGTATTATAGGCATTCACCATTGTCTGAGAGACCTTTTCCACCGTAGCCTCGGTCGTTGTGCTCTCTGTGGTCGCATCATCCCAGTGGTAGGTGTACTTACAGAACGCACGCTTCCATTTCTCGGGCAGCACGTCGTCCAACGCCTTGTCCAACTTCTGGTAGGTGTCAACCTGAATGACCTTATTTGTTTTGTCAGTACGCAGCGTCTTGTCAGAGAAGTGCAGAACGAACTTTATCTTCACCACACCGTTGGTGTTGGTAAACTCGGCACTGGTGCTATAATACCAACTGGTTGTCTGGACGCCAGCCGTACAATGAACATAGACTTTCGTCTGTTCATCGTAGATGTCACACAGTTCACCCGTCGCGTCGTCCATCAGGTCGAACGACGTACCAGCTTCTGACACCGTTAATGCACTGCCGTCAGTTGTCAGGTAGGACTCCGAGCTCTTGTTATAAAACTTCACGCTGTATGGAGTACCTACTAAAGCCCAGCGGTACAAGTCATAATCATGCTTGTCTCTAATGTCTTCAACATTTTCGCTGGTATGTGCCATTGCACTTCCATTATAGTACAAATACTTGGAATTTCCAGGATAGTGTATCTCATACCAGTTCTTTTCCACAATGTTACTTGGAACATCAGCCGTTTTGACGAACTCCGGTGCACCACTGTTCAGCTTGTATGTCACGTAGATGTCGGCAGGAGCGGTTACGGTGATGCCATTTTCCGTGCAGTCATCCGAGAGGGTTCCTGTGGTAGTTGTTCCCGTGAGTGTGCTGTACATCTTCTCATAGTCGCAGAAGTGGCGCTTGACGGATGTCGGCAGGTCTTCGATGGTCAGCGTGACGTTCTCGTCAACGACCTTCGTCTCGCGGGCCACCTCGGTATAGGTGGTCTCACCGGTCTTCTCCATGACGTGCCACGTCACGTCGTAGTGGTTGAACACATCCACGAGGTTCCACTCCACCTGATTGATATTCAGCACCGTCGTGCTACCATTCTCAAACGGCGGAACGGTGACATACAGATTATTTTTATTGAGTTTATTTGCCTGTGAGGTCAAACTGTAGGTGTAACGCTCGGGGGTCTCAATGTTCCAGAATACATAGTAGTTGTCACTACGCTTGATAATCTCCCAGTGTGAGTACTGACCGTAGCTCTCAGTATCGCTATCGCCCGTCTTCAGGTCTTCCGTCAGCAGGACAAGCGTACCATCAGTCTCTGTCGGTGCTGTAGCGCTAGTTTCGGTCGGCACCTTCACGGCAAGCGCGTAGTTGTCGGCAAACTCACCCATGCTCACGTTGTGAATCTGCAAGTCGTACGGGTCGCCGGTAAACTTCCAGCGGTAGATGTCTGTTATGTCATCTTTCACTGCGCTCAGTTGACTATTGAATAGAGTAGTATAGCTGCCTGCATTCGATGTGCTCTCCGCGCCCTTGGAAGAATAGGCATTGCCGTGGTGGGGGCTGTTGTCCAAATAGTACAGCCGCTCGAAGGCATCCTGGTCCACGGTGTAGGTAGCGATGAACTGACGCTTGTTCTGGTCCTTGCCGCCGTAGTAGGACAGGCCGTCGTCGGGCACAGGAGCCGACACGCTGGTATTCCAGTCATACTTCTGGTAGTACGTATAGTTGCAGAACGCATGGTTGAAGTCGCGTGCATTGCCGATGGTATTACCCGTAGCACGGAGGTCATTGGTGGTGATGCGCGCGTCGGTAGTACGTGCCGTGTTGCTGGGGTTCATCTCCAAGGCATACATACGGTAGTCCTTCTGGTCGTTTTCTGTATCGTCGGTCCAGCTGGTATGTCCCTCCTTGAACACGCGCACGGGTACGATGATGTAGCGGAAGCGTGTATAGCCACCGGCGTTGTCGGTCATGGAGA